>Ga0055477_10000477_pt1 | contig 11205 bp, 9 predicted proteins | sample Muzzi_PWA_D2_FD_57683 | JGI IMG/M metagenome (GOLD analysis project Ga0055477, IMG submission 57683) | Wetland microbial communities from San Francisco Bay, California, USA, that impact long-term carbon sequestration - Muzzi_PWA_D2 | ecosystem: Environmental > Aquatic > Marine > Wetlands ... | reverse complement strand
ATACCGGCTTTTAAAATGATGTGAAAAATTTTATCCATAAAAGGCCAGTTTATCGTTGACCGCTTATTTGAAATGTCATATAGTTAAATAGCAGCGCTTCCTTTCTCCTCTGTCCGTATCCTGATGCATTCTTCAAGAGGTGTGATAAAGATCTTGCCATCTCCTACCTGACCATCAGATTCCTTTGCGTCCTGTGCGGCGGGGGATTTCGCTGCTTTGATAATTGTTTTAACTGTAATGTCCAAAAATTCTTCATTGACGGCTATCTCCACTTTTATCTTAGGGATAAGGCTGGGAATAACTATTCTTCCACGGTATACTTCCTCTGTTACCTGTTGTCCATGGCCCGAAACCCGGGAAACCGTAATCCTGGTTATTTCATTTTCTATCAGAGCCTCTCTGACCTGGTCTAGCTGAGTTTCTCTTATTATTGCTGTAATTAATTTCATGATTCTGATTAGTTAGGGTTAAGCATTCCGTATCCGTGTTCACCATGATATGAACTATCCAGTCCTTGCATTTCTTTTTCAGGCTCTGACCTGAATCCCAGTATCTTATTAATTATAACCAAAATGATCAGAGTTAAAATGCCGGCATATGCAATAGCTATTAAAACGGCTACTGCTTGTATACCCAATTGGTCCCAGACCGTCCAGGGTCCGTTGGCGGCAGCTACAGCCTCTTCCATCCAGCTGTCTCTGATGAAGAATGTCAAAAAGATAGCGCCGATAATCCCTCCTATTCCATGAACGCCAAATGCATCCAGGCTATCATCATAACCCAGTTTATTTTTTAGCGAAATGGCAAGGTAGCAAACGATGGAAGCCAAAATACCCAACATTAGAGCGCCAACCGGCTGCACTACCCCTGCTGCCGGCGTTACGGCCACCAAACCTGCCAGAATTCCGGAAACAAATCCCAGGGCAGTTGCTTTCCCCTGGTGCCATCCTTCGATGATGATCCATGACAGAGCTCCACTTGCTGCAGCCACCTGCGTAGCAGTCAGCGCCTGCGCTGTCAGCAATCCGCTGCTGATGGAACTCCCTGCATTAAAACCAAACCAACCTACCCAAAGAAGGCCACCGCCTATCATGGTCATGACCAGGTTGCTCGGCGGCATGTTGGTTTTAGGAAATCCGCGTCTCGCTCCCAGGTAAATAGCAGCTACCAGGCCACTGATACCTGCTGAAATATGAACAACTGTCCCTCCGGCGAAGTCGATCGCGCCTTTTGCTCCAAGGTTGTACAAAAAGCCATCTTCAGCCCAAACCCAGTGGCATAACGGATTATAAACCAATAAACCCCATGCGGCGATAAAAATACAGTAGGCTTTAAAACTTACCCTTTCAGCAAAAGCACCGGCTATAAGCGCCGGGGTAATAATGGCAAACTTGCCCTGAAACATGCTAAAGACATATTCGGGAACACCTGATGCCAAAACCGAATGATCAATTCCTTTTAAAAAAATGTTGTCACTGTTCCAGCCAAACCAGCCGCCCAGCACATTTGATCCAAAGCACATGGCATAACCACAAGTGACCCAGAGAACAGTCATGATGCCCATAGCGGCAAAACTATGCATCATCGTTCCCAAAACATTTTTTGACCTGACCAACCCCCCATAAAACATGGCAAGTCCCGGTACCATAAGCAAAACCAGAGCGGTAGAAGTCAGCATCCATGCAGTAGCGCCAGAATCAATCTCTACTCCATCTGATGCAAAAGCTCCAACACCTGTAAAAAAGGTGAATAGAAGAGTTAGCGACACAATTCGCCAATTGAGTTTTCTCATAATTGTTGTTCCTTTAAAAAATATCCAAATTTTTACTTGATTTGGTTTTTTTTAATCAAAAAAACCAAAATCCGAGCGCAAAACTAAGTATTTTTTGTTATTTCTTGTTGACTTGGGTAAAAATTAAACCAAAAATTAGAAAAAAAGTATTTTTTTCGGATGAGTAAATCCAAATAAAAAAACCTGCTCAAATGAGCAGGTTTATTGCGACTAAATAAACTAAGTATATGTGGTGTTATTGGGTAATTCCATTTATTTCAACATCGACAGTGGTTTTGTTGGCTACGTCAACATTTACTGCCTCAACAATCAACGTATCATATCCATCTTTTGTACTATATAATATGTATTGACCAGTTGGTAGGCCAACTAACGCATAAAAACCATCCTCGTCAGAAAGCGTCGATGAGACAACTGTGTCTTTTTCCACCCAAACCATTGCTTTGGGAATTTCAACGTTATTGGAATCGGTCACAACGCCTTCAATTCGGCCAGCCAAGGACTGGTTGACTGCTCGTATTACCGGTTTGAAATTGAAACCGTTAAATGATGAAAGTTTAATATTTCCCTTTGGAACAAACGATTTACTGACATCAAAATCCAAAAGTAATTCCGTAGTTAAACCACCGGTCACAGACAAGTCCGGATTAACGAATACTTTTAACCCCGATTGCATGGAGCTTGGTACTTTCAGATCAAACTCTGCTCCTTCTTTTAACCGCACGGAAGATTTTGTGATGTACAACCTCAATAAATCATAGTCTCCGGCTGCTACCTCCAGATTAACAAGCTCTTTGGTAATGCCATTTTGTAAATCCACCAAATTGACATTCATTTCATTTTCACTTAATACAATGAAAGATGATCCTTCCCGACTCTTTTTTCTAAGTTCAATCTTGTTGATGGTTACATTTGCTTCTTCCAATAATTCGTAATTAAAAGGAGCGTCCGTTAAACTAATAACTATTGTGCCTTTAGACATGTCGCTTGTCTCATCTTTGCATCCATTGATGAGTAATAAACATAAGACAGCCGTAAACGCTAAAAATTTCCTTCCAGTTGTCATAAAACCATATTTTAGTTACACAAAAATTTCAACTTAAGAGCTTGGTAAAAACTCTTAAAAGGCAGGAGGGCAATATTTAATTTAACAAAATCATACCACTTTTTTGGAAATAGCCAAAATGAGTGTCAAAAGATCATTTCATGTAATTTTTTTCAATTTTCAAAACGAATAATATTGCCATTTTGACAACGTTTATTTCATATTGACAAAAAATTAACGGTTTTTCGTGAACTTTACAGCAGGAACAGTTAAATTGAAGATGAATAATCGCACATCTGAAATTGAGGGTTAAATTAATTGTTATATTATTTCTGGCTATTAGCGCTGTAGCATTGGTTGGCTATGTTTCTTATATAGGGCTGAACAACTTAATGACCACATTGGAAGAGACCGTTCAACCCGATTACAGGGAAGAACAATTACAGCGGCTTTTATACCAAATATCAGAAGCAGAAAACAGCATCAGGATTTACACGATTACCCGTGAATCTCAATACCTGAACTCCTATTATTCAAATGTTGGCAAAGCGGATACCCTAATACAGTCTCTGATCGAAGGATCCACTCATGATACCTACATGGCTCATCATCTCGACACCATCAGCCAGTTATTAAATAATAAAACAAGCATTCAAAAAAGACTTATTCGCTTAAAGCAGGATCAAAAAAGAATTAATGTCTATGAAGAAGTGCTGGCCAAAATTCAGTCGCTGGAAAGAAAAAATGCTGTTTTTGATTCATTGGAAATAGCTGTTTCAACGGCGGAAAAGAACCTCGAAAAGGAAATACAGGAAAAAGAAAAAGAGATTGTCTTGGGAGAAACCGATACCGAAGAAGAGAAACCTGGCTTTTTTAAGAGAATATTTGGCTCAAGTAAGAAAGATGAACAAGAAGAGCCTGCACAAGGCCAGATCAGGGAAAAGAAAGTCAAAGAACTTGACACCTTGCTCGCAGCAAAAGACACCCTTACCAACATAATCGATACGCTAAAAAAAGAAAACATTACTCAAAAGATAGAGCAGTCGCTCGCCGAAATTAAGGTCAGGGAAGAAAAACTGAACAAAGAACTGACCATAGCAGAGCTCATTCTTACCCGAAGAGATAAAAATATTGCCTACAAGATCCAACACCAGGTAGACCTTGTGCAAAAGTATTTCAATCAGCAAGATGTCGGCCAGGCAGAAGAAGCGTCGTACTTTTTTGGTAAAATCACCGACCTGATCAAAATTATCGGGACGATATCATCTATGCTTTTCCTCGTGTTGATATTTGTAGTGATGAATGATATCGCCGTTAACCAGCGCTATCGAAAACAACTCGAGGTAGCGAAAAATAAAGCCGAAGAGCTCGCCCTGGCAAAAGACGAATTTCTCTCAAACATGAGCCACGAAATCAGAACTCCTATGAATGCCATTCTGGGATTTGCCGAGCAGCTAAACAACGCCAAATTGAGTGGCCAAAACAGGCAACAGCTCAATATAATTCAAAATGCCTCCAAACATTTACTTTCCATCATCAACGACATCCTGGATTACGCGAAAATCGAGGCAGGAAAAATAAAGCTGGAAAAAATACCTATTTCCATTGAAGAAAATGCACAAATCGTCTATGACACATTATATAAAAACGCCAGCGATAAAAATCTGGATTTTAAACTGGAAATAGGACAAAACATAAAGAACCATTATGTAAAAAGCGATCCGGTACGTTTTCGTCAAATCCTTTTTAACCTGGCCGGAAATGCCATAAAATTTACCGACAGGGGATTTGTGAAAATATTTATTGACCACGATTTCCGACACATTATTATAAAGGTGGCTGATTCCGGGATCGGGATTGATCAGGATAGCATACATCTCATTTTTAAAAAATTTGATCAGGCATCTTCTAATACTTCCAGAAAATATGGCGGAACAGGACTGGGACTGGCGATTGTCAAAAAGCTAATCGATATGCAAAAAGGCCTGATAACGGTAAAAAGCGAAAAAGGCGAAGGCACAGAGTTTACCGTCAAGCTACCCTACATTCCGACAACCAGGGCCAAACGGTCCAGGAAAGAAAAATCCCGATCGACAGAAATATCACTTCCTGAAAATGTAAAAATATTGTTGGTAGACGACGAAGAATACAATTTGCTTCTCATGGAAAGTGTCTTCAACAAAAACAATATAAATTATAAATCCACACGATCAGGAAAAGAAGCTATCGAAATGTTTAAAAATGAGCACTTTGATTTGATACTGATCGACCTTCAGATGAATGATCTGGATGGTTTTGAGACCACCCGGTTATTAAGGGAACAACACAAAACTCATATCCCGATCATCGCCGCTACGGCTTCGGCGACAAGAGAAATAAAAAACAAATGCATCAATGCGGGAATGAACGATATCCTGATCAAACCGATTTTGGAGGGCGACTTGCTAAACTGTTTAAAATTGTTCTTACACCCGGATTCTGCACTATCAGCAAAAAACAGAAAAAACGAAAAACCAGCCGCTGAGCTAGCCGAAAAAATTGACAACTCTGATAATTTGAAAGCCATTTTTACTCTTTTTCAAAACGACAAAGATCTGGCAATAAACATGACCCATATTTATTTCAAAAATATTGTTACGGCTGTTTCCGAATTTAAAGATAATATTGAACCTGCTAACCTTGAAAGCATCAGAAATATTGCTCACAGATTAATCCCGTCAACGCGTCATATGGGATTTGAAAAACTAGCAGATCAATTAAAGTGTTTAGAGCAAAATGTAGTAGATAAAGTGAGTGAGGAAGAAATAAAACGACAAGCAAAGCAGATTATAACTGATTCGGAAGAAATCATAGTCAGGCTGGAAAAATTTCTTGAATCAATGGAAGAAAAGATCAACCAGTAAAGTAGGAATTTTTAATATGACAATTACGTATGAGTGTAATGAAAATTTTTGTGGTTGAGGATGATGATTGGTACAGCGAATTCATATCCTACAATCTTCAACTTGATGACGACCATGAAATTGTAAAATTTCAAAACGGAAAAGATTGCCTGGACCGGCTGAAAGAAAATCCGGATATTATAACCCTTGATTATCAATTACCGGATCTGAAGGGAGAAGAAATCCTACGCAGGATCAAAGACATCAATCCGGATATTGAGGTCATTATCATCTCAGAACAGGAAAAAATTGAGACCGCAGTCGAATTACTTAAATTAGGCGCCTTTGACTATATCGTTAAATCAAAAGATATCAGGGACAGGCTTTTAAATGTGCTGCGCAATATCAAAAAACAGAAAGGCCTTAAAAAACAGATCGATTCGCTGCAGCTGGAAGTAGAAAAAAAATATGACTTTGAAAATTCCATCATCGGAAACAGCAAAGAGATAAAAAAAGTATTTGGCTTAATTGAAAAAGCCATCAATACCAATATTGTAGTAACGATAACCGGTGAGACGGGAACAGGAAAAGAATTAGTCGCAAAAGCCATCCATTACAATTCGACGCGCAGGAAGGAAGCATTTGTAGCCATCAACATGGCAGCAGTTCCAAAAGATCTGATAGAAAGCGAATTATTTGGGCACGAAAAAGGCGCTTTTACCGGTGCTCAATCCACGCGTATTGGCAAATTTGAAGAAGCCAGCGGAGGGACCCTCTTTTTGGATGAAATAGGTGAAATGGACCTGACCCTCCAGGCAAAACTACTCCGGGCGCTTCAGGAAAAGGAAATAACCAGGGTGGGAAGTAACAAGGTAATAAAAATAAATTGCCGTATCATCGTAGCTACTAACCGCAACCTGAAGCAGGAAGTAAAAGAAAAAAAATTTCGCGACGACCTTTATTACCGGCTTTTTGGCATCACCATCGAAATACCGCCTCTGAGAGAAAGGGAAAGCGACATCATCATACTCTCCAGGTATTTTATCCAGGAATATTGCCAGGAAAATAACCTGCCTGCTAAACTATTGAGCAGAGAAGCACAAAAAAAGCTGCTGTCCTACTCCTACCCCGGAAATGTAAGAGAATTGAAATCGGTTGTAGAACTGGCACTCGTCATGTCTAACAACCAGGAAATTGAAGAAGAGGATATAACCTTCGGTAATGACGAAAATGATCCCGAAGTTATGAGTTATGAACTTACATTAAGGGAGCATAATTATCGCATTGTCAAATCATATTTAATGAAATACGACGAAAATGTGAAACTTGCTGCCGATAAACTGGGCATAGGATTCTCAACCATCTATCGCATGCTAAAGCAGGAAGAAGAGGTGTGACTTTTTCAATTCAGCAATAAAATTGTCAAAATGACAACGGTTCCCAATTATTGATTTTTTATCTCCCTGTTAATCAGGTCGTTAATTTTCTGGCAACCTTTTGGCACAACGATTTGCGTAGTCTTAAAAACAAATTACGCAAAATGAAACTCAAACTATTAATTGTAAGCGCTGTAGTCGTTGTCGCAGCTTCGTCATGCAACAAAGAAAAGATGGCTCAAATGCAAACCAGAATTGACAGTTTACATACCGAGCTGGACAATCGCGATACTGAGCTAACGGAGTATTTTACTCTTGTGTCAGATATCGAAAGCAATATTAGTGAGATCAAAAAGAGAGAAAATATGATCTCATTGGATCAGGAAAAAAATCAAACAGATGATTTAGCCTCCAAAAAGCAAATGGTCGAAGACCTGAAAGCCATTAACTCTTTAATGGAAGAAAACAAAACCAAAATGGAAGAGTTGAATAAAAAGCTTCAAAGTTCTTATTACCAAACCGGAAAATTCAAAAAAATGGTTGCTGAGCTGGAAGACAGAGTTTCTACACAAGAAACTGAAATCGAAAGCCTGAATACGAAAGTAAATGACCTCGTAGCTCAAAATGAAACTTTAAATACGCAAGTCGACTCCCTTTTCACAGAAAACACAACCAAAGCTGAAGTTATTGCAAAAAATGACTCGGCGATACAGGAAATGGATGAGGAATTACATGCAGCATACTATACCACTGGTACTTCATCTGAGCTTCTTGAAAAACACATTATCAGCAAAGAAGGTGGATTTATAGGTATCGGAAAAGTAGAACAAATGAATCCTCAGGTTGACAAAAGTGACTTTACATTGGTTGATATCAGAAAAGTGAATACCATTCCTGTAAACAGCAAAAAAGTAGAATTGGTTACTAACCACCCACAAGATTCTTATGAAATTGTGGTAAACGACGAGGGCAAGCAGGTTGATAAGCTAGTGATATTAGATCCCGATAAGTTCTGGGAATCTTCAAAGTATCTGGTAATGGTCAAAAAATAAGAAACACAACAGCTAACTATAAATTACCAGTCAACTCCCTCAATAATTCCCGTTACAAAAAAGGCTACCCTCCCAAGGTAGTCCTTTTTTTTTGCTCTTTTTTTTGTTTTCTTACCTCGCCTCAATAAAATTATCCTATTTGCTTATTTTGAATCGACCAATATATAAGACATGGCCGATCTGAAAGTAATTGAAACTCAATATAAACAGCTCTCCAGCGAAGAACTTATCAAAATTTCCAAAACACCTGAAGACCTTAAGATTGACGTCATTCCGGTTTTACAAAGAGAGTTATTATCACGTGGGATGAACGAAGAGGCCCTGGAACTCAGCCATTACCTGGTAAGTGGTCCATCAAAATCTAAGAATCTTTCCACCCGGGAAATCAGAATGTTGATAAGTGAACGATTGCAGTCGGGTGAGTCCATAGAAAGTATCAAAGCAAATTTCGATGACCTTAGGGTTAATATAAATGACTACCTGGAAGAAGATATCAAACTGGAAAATAAGATGTTCGACTACATGGCGTCTTTGCAAAGCCAGGGTTTGAGCGACGAAGAAATCAATTCAAAGCTTAAAACAAACTTCTCTCTCGAAGAACAAGACTCAGAAATCCTCAAGGCACGTCTGAAAAGGAAAGCTACTTATAATTTAATTATCGGATACACGCTGGTGATCGTCGTAGGATTGCTCAGTCTCTTTATATTGGCCAATGGAGGAAGGATCGGAATCGGAGCAATAATTATTTTAGGTATAGGTGTTTGGCGCATATATGAAGGTCATACATACAGCGGAAGGTCTAAGCAGCCACCCGTTCAATGACCTGACAATTCGCCGGCGTTTTCATTTTTTGACAACTCGTTTAAAGTCTTATTCTTATACGTTCGGCTGATGGGTATATCCTGGCCATCAATACGTACCTCTTCTTTGGAAAATGACTCGATCTTATTTTTATTTACTATAAATGAGCGATGAACCCGAAGGAAGTTATCGGGCAATCTACCCTCAAATGAACTTATCTTTTCCTTGGTAATAATATTTTTTTGGTCACTAACAAATATCCTTACGTAGTCTGCCAAACTTTCCAGGTATCGTATGTCATCAAAATCAATTTTGCGATTTCTCCGTTCTGACCTTACGATCAAATGCCCTATTTCAAATTTGCCTTTCTGCTCTTTCAGCCAATTTAATTCGCCTTGTCTTTTGTGAGAACGGATAATCATCAAAATAAAGGCATTTAAAAATACGACGAAATACAAAAGTACGGCCATGACAAAAACATCATAAATGATCGGGCTGAGGTTAGAATATTGATAATTAGCCAGGATAATGAATGAAAGGGTAATGACGATCATTTCCATATACATAGAAACTATCAGCGTGTATAGCATATACAATACGAATTGCATATATCTTTTTTTTAAAAGGTATTTCGGGACTAAAACGAAGTTGAAAAAGTAAGAAGTGGAAATAATGACCGGCAAAAGCATCGAAATAAAATAAAACGACGTGATAAAACTTTGAAGCTCCTTGCCGAATATGATAATCAACAAAATGGAAATGCAGATCCAGAAGATAACATGGTGGATAATTTTCATTTCATTCTTTTCTCAAAAATGTAAAAAAATGCTTTAGTACGATAAAAATATCGACGAAATACCAATTAAGTGCCGGATATGACATTGACTATTTAGCAGGTTCACTGCTAGATTTGGAACAGTTATTCACTTAAATTTATGATTATGTTCAAGCTATTTATTGAAGGAGGTCCGTTATTTATGGGTATCCTTACACTAATCTTTTTTGGTATTTTGTTTCTGTCAATCCGGAACATTTTTCAATTGTCGTATGGCAAGAATTATGAAAAATTACGCAGTAAAATTGGCTACATTAAATCAGTGGGCTTATTTGCAATGATTGTTGGTATTCTCGGTCAACTCATGGGATTATTTCAGGCTTTCCAGGCAATTGAAAAAATGGGTGACGTCTCACCGGCGTTACTGGCAGGGGGCATAAAGGTCTCCATGATCACAACGCTGTATGGTATAATTATCTATGCCATTTCCTTATTGATCTGGTTTGTCATGGATTGGAAGATCGGCGAAAGCATCGCCGAGTGACACGAAAATGCCGGATTTGCTTATCATCCAGCAAAATACGGGAATCTTACTCGCGTCAAATTAGTCATAATTATTTGTGACTAATTTGCCTATTATTTTGTCGGATATATCATTTGCACTCCGATAGTAAAGCATGTTTTCATCAACCTGAAAAACGTATGAAAGCTCGCTTTCCAGGGCAATTTCTTCTATCAGTATCGGATGCAAAGACATCATTATTGACCATTCACAAATAAATCAGGGGCATATTCAAAACAGCTATTGCAATTATTCGATCTTTCCGGTAGCTTTTACGTGCTATTTTAACCGTAAAATGAATAACTCATGAGAACCATCTGCGTAACTTCGCTTCTATTATTCTATTTCTCATTTTTATCAGTAGCTCAGGACTTTGACAGCGTTCAGATAGAAACCCGCAAATTAACTGAATCCATTTACATGTTGGAAGGAAGCGGAGGCAATATCGGGGTATGCATTGGTGAAGACGGCACATTTATCATTGACGATCAATTTGCTCCGTTAACGGAAAAGATCAGAACGGCAATTACCAAAATTTCGACAAAGCCCATACAATTTGTTATTAATACACATTACCACCATGACCATACCGGCGGAAATGATAATTTTGGAAAATCCGGATCCATCATCATTTCGCATGACAACGCTAGAGAAGAGATCAAGGCCGATGAATTTAAACGCATGGAAGAATCGGGTGAAGAAGAATTTCCTATGAAAATGTTGCCTATCGTCACCTTTTCAAAAACCATGACCCTTCACTATAACGGAGAAACCATCAATATTTTTCATGTCGACAATGCTCACACGGATGGAGATATCATCATTCACTTTATCGATGCCAATGTATTTCATATGGGTGACGTTTTCGTCAGATACGGATTTCCTTATATCGATATGGCCCATGGCGGAAGCATCGATGG
>Ga0055477_10000475_pt1 | contig 11211 bp, 6 predicted proteins | sample Muzzi_PWA_D2_FD_57683 | JGI IMG/M metagenome (GOLD analysis project Ga0055477, IMG submission 57683) | Wetland microbial communities from San Francisco Bay, California, USA, that impact long-term carbon sequestration - Muzzi_PWA_D2 | ecosystem: Environmental > Aquatic > Marine > Wetlands ... | reverse complement strand
AATACGGTGGGCTCGGTTTCTCCGCGCTGGCGCATTCATGCGTGGTGATGAAGATCGCGTCGCGCAGTACCACCGTGGCGGTGACCGTGATGGTGCCCAATTCGCTCGGACCGGCGGAGCTGTTACTGCACTATGGAACGGACACGCAAAAGCAGTATTACCTACCACGGCTGGCGCGCGGCGAGGAGACCCCCTGTTTCGCGCTGACCGGGCCCGACGCCGGCAGCGATGCGAGTGCGATTCCCGACAATGGTGTGGTATGCCGTGGCGAGTTCGAGGGGCAGGAGGTCCTCGGTATCCGACTGAATTGGGAGAAGCGCTATATCACGCTAGGACCGGTGGCGACCGTACTGGGTCTCGCGTTCAAATTGTACGACCCCGATCGCCTGCTCGGCGAGCAGGAGTCACTCGGTATCACGCTTGCACTCATCCCCACGGATACGCCCGGTATCGAGATCGGACAGCGCCATTTCCCGCTCAACATCCCGTTTCAAAACGGGCCAAATACCGGTACGGACGTATTTATCCCGATGGAGTGGGTGATAGGCGGTGCGGAACGTGTTGGTCAGGGTTGGCGCATGTTGATGGAGAGTCTGGCCGCGGGTCGTTCGATCTCGTTACCGGCACTCAGTACCGGGGCCGGCAAGCTTGCGGCCCGCGCAACCGGCGCGTACGCGCGTATCCGCAAGCAGTTCAAATTGCCGATCGCGAAGTTCGAGGGCGTGGAAGAGGCCCTGGTTCGAATTGCCGGAAATGCCTACCTGATGGACGCCGCGCGCATGCTGACCACCGTCGCCGTGGATCAAGGCGAAAAGCCGTCGGTGGTATCGGCGATCGTCAAATATCACCTGACCGAGCGCATGCGCCAGGTGATCAACGACGCGATGGATGTCCAAGGCGGTACGGGTATCTGTCTTGGTCGGCGCAATCTCATCGGCCGTGTCTATCAGGCAATCCCCATCAGTATTACCGTCGAAGGTGCGAATATCCTGACCCGGACCCTTATCATATTCGGACAGGGGGCGGTGCGCTGCCACCCCTACGTATTGCGTGAGATGCAAGCCGTCCAGATGGCGGACGAGGACACCGCATCGGTAGCGTTCGACGAGGCGATATTCGGGCATATCGGGTTCACTCTCGGCAACGTGGCGCGGGCCCTTTTTCTGGCGCTCGGCGGCGCGCGTCTGATACCGGTGCCCGGTGACCGCCATAGCCGGGGTCATTACCGACAGCTGAGCCGCATGAGCGCGGTATTTGCCTTGGCCGCGGACTTCGCGATGCTCACGCTGGGCGGCTCGCTCAAACGTAAGGAGAAACTGTCCGGCCGCCTCGCCGATATCCTCAGCTGTCTGTATCTCGCCTCGGCGGCGTTAAAGCGCTACGAAGACGATGGGCGGCCGGCCGACGACGTCGCGTTACTGCATTGGTCATGCGAGGATACGTTGTTCAGGATCCAGGAGCAGTTTTTCTCGTTGCTGGCGAATTTCCCCAACCGCCCCGTTGCCTGGCTGTTACACGTGCTCGCCTTTCCGCTGGGAAGATCGTATCACGCCCCGAGCGACGCCTTGGGTCATCGCGTGGCTCAGGTGCTCCTCGTGCCCTCGAGCGCGCGCGACCGATTGACCGCCGGGATGTTTACGTCACGGAATACCGAAGAAGCGATCGGTCGCATCGAGGATGCCTTCCTCAAGGTCAGCGCACTGGAGGCGATCGAGGGCAAACTGCAGGCGGCGGTGCGGGCCGGCGAACTGGCCAAGGGCGACGAGGAAACCCTGTTGGAGAACGCGGCGGCCCGTGGTGTCCTCGACAACGCCGAGGTGACACAGTACCGTGATACCTTGGCAGCGCGCCGCGACGTCATACAGGTCGATGCCTACCCCAGGGATTTTTGGCAATAGGGAGCGGTGCAGATGACAGCAGGCACAAACTCACAAGGTACCCCGCGAGCGCCCGTATTCGTAGTCGACGGCAGTCGAACCCCGTTTCTCAAGGTCAAGGGCAAGCCGGGTCCGTTCAGTGCCTCGGATCTCGCCGTGGCGGCCGCACGCCCCTTGCTGGCACGCCAGCCGTTCGAACCGACCGATCTCGACGAGGTGATCCTGGGGTGCGTGATGCCCGGCCCGGACGAGGCAAACATCGCGCGTGTCGTGGCATTGCGGCTTGGCTGTGGTAGCGCGGTTACCGCCTGGACCGTGCAGCGCAACTGTGCCTCGGGAATGCAGGCCCTCGACTGTGCGTACACCAATATCGCCGACGGCCGTTCCGACCTGGTCCTTGCCGGCGGAACCGAATCGATGAGCCATGCGCCAGTGTTGTTGAATACCGACATGGTTACCTGGCTCGGTCGTTGGAATAGTGCACGCACCTTCATGCAACGACTCCAGGCCCTGGGTGCCTTGCGGCCCAAACACCCCAAGCCGGTGATCGGCCTGTTACGCGGGCTGACGGATCCCGTGGTCGGCTTGTCCATGGGTCAGACGGCCGAGAACCTCGCTTATCGTTTCGGAATCAGTCGCGAGCGCATGGATACCTTTGCGTTGGAGAGTCACAAGCGCCTGGCGGCCGCGCAGGATCAGCGCCATCTCGATGAGATCGAAGCTATTTACGATACCGCCGGGCTTTTTTATGAAGGCGACGACGGGTTGCGCCGCGACACCACGGTGGAGAAGCTGGCGCAACTCAGGCCGGTCTTCGATCGCCCGTTCGGGAATGTCACCGCGGGCAACAGTGCCCAGGTTACCGACGGTGCTGCGATGCTGATACTTGCCAGCCAGACCGCGGTCGACAAATTCCAATTGCCGGTGTTGGGTCGTATTGTCGACAGCGAATGGGCCGGTGTCGATCCGGCACAGATGGGTTTGGGCCCGGCGCATGCCATGGCGCCCCTGCTCTCACGCCACGGTCTCGCGGTCTCGGACGTGGATTACTGGGAGGTCAACGAAGCCTTCGCCGCCCAGGTTCTCGCATGCCTGGAGGCCTGGAAGAGCACGGAGTACTGTCGCTCCGAGCTGGGACTTGACGCGGCGCTGGGAGAGATCGATCCGGAACGCTTAAATGTCGACGGTGGCGGCGTGAGCCTCGGTCATCCGGTCGGTGCGAGTGGCGCGAGAATCGTGTTGCACCTGCTCCACGTCCTGGCCAGGAATGGGGCACGGTGCGGTATCGCCAGTTTGTGCATCGGCGGCGGTCAGGGCGGCGCCATGCTGCTGGAACGCCAACAAGGATAACGGCCATGAACGACAAGTCATCTCCTCGACACTGGCAGCTGGATAGGGATGCGGACGGCATCGCGTGGTTGACGCTCGATAAGGCCGATACCGCGGTAAATTCGCTGTCGGTGGACGTGGTTGCGGAACTCGATGCACAGCTTGTCGCGCTTGAGGCGGAGCCACCGCGCGGCTTGATAATTAGATCCGGTAAGAGCAACGGCTTCGTTGCCGGCGCCGACATCGGGGAATTCACCACGGTAAAAAACCGCGACGAGGCCGCCGAGCTCATTCGCGGTTGCCATACGGTGTTCGACCGTCTCGAGGCCCTGGCGTGTCCGACGGTAAGCATGATCCACGGCTTCTGTCTCGGAGGCGGTATGGAACTCGCGCTCGCGTGCCGTTTCCGTGTCGCCGATGACGACCCCGGAACCCGGCTCGGTCTGCCCGAGGTGCGCCTCGGCATCCACCCGGGATTCGGTGGGACCATGCGGTTGCCACGTCTCGTCGGTCACTTGAAGGCGCTGGAGATGATGTTGAGTGGACGCAGCCTGAGCGCCCGTGCCGCTCAGAAGGTCGGGCTAGTCGACTATGCCGTGCCACGACGCCATCTGGAACGCGCCGCGCGGCAGATGGTCCTCAAGCCCCGACCGCCTCACGTTCCGTCGCGCATACAGCGGTGGACCGGGCATCGCATGCTGCGTCCGGCAGTTGCAAAGTTGATGCGCCACAATGTTGCCAAGCGCGCGCCACAACACCATTATCCGGCACCTTATGCATTGATTGACCTGTGGCTGCGCTACGCAGACAACCCCAAACGGATGCTAGCCGAGGAGGCGAACTCGGTCGCGCGCCTGGTGATAGGCGACAGCGCGCAGAATCTGATCCGGGTGTTTTTCCTGCAGGAGCAACTCAAGGCGCTGGGGCGGCACAGCGATTTCGAGGCACGTCACGTACACGTGGTCGGTGCCGGCGTCATGGGCGGCGACATCGCGGCGTGGTGTGCACTGCGCGGGTTGCGAGTGAGCCTGCAGGACCAGTCGCCGGAGCGCATTGCACCGGCCATCAAGCGCGCCTATAAGCTGTTCTCCAGACAACTCAAGCAGCCTCGCCTCGTACAGGCCGCGATGGATCGGCTGATGCCGGATACCGCAGGAACCGGTGTCCGTCGCGCCGATGTCGTGATCGAGGCGATCTTCGAGAACGCCGAGGCGAAGCAGTCGTTGTTCCGCGCTCTCGAGCCGGCGATGAAATCCGGCGCGCTGCTGGCGACCAACACCTCGAGTATACCGCTCGAGGTGTTGAGCGAGGTGCTCGACCGACCTGAGAGACTGGTCGGACTGCATTTTTTTAATCCGGTGGCCAAGATGCAACTTATCGAGATTGTCAGTGGCGGTGCCACGGACTCGCAGGTCGCGGCACAAGCCACAAGTTTCGCACGGCAGATCGATCGTCTTCCGTTGCCGGTGAAAAGCTCGCCGGGATTCCTGGTCAATCGCATCCTGATGCCCTATCTGATCGAGGCAGTGATCGCCGAGAGCGAGGGGGCGCGAGCCGAATTGATCGATCGTTCGGCGCTCGAGTTCGGCATGCCGATGGGGCCAATCGAACTTGCCGATACCGTCGGTCTGGATATCTGCCTGTCCGTCGCGGAGATCCTTTCGAAGCGCATGAACATCGCCGTGCCCGACCGGCTGCGCGAGTTGGTGGAGGCGAAACGCCTCGGCCGCAAGACCGGGCGCGGGTTTTATGTCTACAAGAAGGGTAAGCCGGTCAAGGCGCGCATGGAAAAGGGACTGTTCGTATCGCCCGACCTCACCGATCGCCTGGTATATTCCATGTTGAACGAGGCAGTGGCATGCCTGAGGGAACAGGTGGTCGAAAACAGTGACCACCTTGATGCCGGGATCATCTTCGGGACGGGTTTCGCTCCGTTCCGCGGCGGTCCCATGCATTACATCCGTGAGCGCGGTACCAGCATGGTCAAGGAACGCCTTGAACAACTGGCCCGTGACCACGGCGACCGTTTCAAGCCGGACCCAGGGTGGCAGCAGCTCTAGTTTCTCGGCGATCGTCCCCTGTATCTCCAATCATCATGAGTCACGGGCAAAGCGACGTCATTGCACCCCATTTGCCGGGAGGTTTGCCGGGACTGTTCCGCGAGCGCGTCAGACGCACCCCGGACGGCGTCGCCTATCGACAGTTCGACGACTCGGCACGTCGCTGGCAGACCATCAGCTGGGCGCACGCCTACGAGGCGGTAGTGAGTTGGCAGCAGGCCCTGCGCGGAGAGGGGCTGCAGCGGGGCGACCGCGTCGCCGTGATGTTGCCGAACTGTTGCGAATGGATCTATTTCGACCAGGCGGCACTCGGGCTGGGGCTGATCGTCGTGCCACTCTATTTCAACGATCGCCCGGATAACGTCCGCTATATCCTGGAACAGACCGAAAGCCGCATATTCTTGATCGCGGACGGTGCCCAGTGGTCGATACTGGCCGAATCCCTAGCGGACCTGTCCGGGCTGATACGGGTGATCTGCGTGAAGGGCGCCGGCGCGGCGGGCGAACGCGTGAGGCCGTTGCGCGAATGGTTGACCAAGGGAACGGGCGACGGACATATGGAGGTGGTCGTCGAGCGCCCGGAGGAACTCGCGACCATCGTCTATACCTCCGGTACGGTCGGTCGCCCCAAGGGCGTAATGCTCAGTCATAACAATATCCTGTCCAATGCGTATGCCTGCCTGGAGTACTACAGGATCTATCCTGATGACCTGTTTCTGTCCTTTCTTCCGCTATCGCACATGCTCGAGCGTACGGTGGGCTGCTATGTGCCGATGATGGCAGGCGCGCAGGTGGCGTTCGCGCGCTCGATCCCGCAACTCGCCGAGGATCTCGTCACGATATCTCCCACGATTTTCGTATCCGTACCACGCATATACGAACGAATTTACGGCAAGATCCAAGCACAGCTCGCGGAGCGTTCCGCGTTGGCGCGCATCCTGTTCGGCGTGGCAGTGGCAGCGGGTTGGGCCGATTTCCGTCGTCGACAGCGGCTGGGCCCGTGGCGACCCGTCGGCCTGCTTTGGCCCTTATTGCGTAGCGCGATCGCCGCACGCGTGTTGGCGCGTCTCGGCGGTCGTATCCGGGTCGCGGTCTGCGGTGGCGCGCCCTTGTCGGCGGAGATCGCGCGCATATTTGTCGGCCTTGGACTGCCGCTCGTGCAGGGCTACGGCATGACCGAGGCGAGTCCGGTGGTGAGCGCTAATCTGCTTGAGAACAACGATCCTTCCAGTGTCGGACTCGCGCTGCCCGGTGTCGAGATCAGGCTTGGAGAAGGATCGGAACTGCTGGCTCGCGGACCGGGCGTCATGCTCGGCTATTGGCGTAACGAGGAGGCGACCACACAGGTGATCGATGCGGAGGGTTGGCTGCACAGCGGCGATCGCGCCGAACTGCGCGACGGGCGCATCGTCATCACTGGACGCCTGAAGGATATTATCGTGATGTCCAACGGCGAAAAGGTCTCGCCCGCGGATATGGAACTGGCAATCTGCACAGACCCACTGATAGAACAGGCGCTGGTCTACGGCGAGGGCCGGCCGTTCCTGGTTGCGTTACTGGTCATCGATTCGGACCTCTGGCGGCGGCACGCGGGAAGTGGCGATTTGCCGCAGGGGACGGCCACCGCTTTCGATACACCGGGGGTAACGGATGCGATCTGCCGTCGCATCGCGCCATTGCTCAACAACTTTCCCGGCTATGCACAGGTACGCCGCGTCTATTTGACTGCGGAGCCTTGGACGGTGGAAAACGGTATGCTGACGCCTACGCTTAAATTACGACGCACCCGGATCTACGACCATTACCACGACGAAATCCAGTTGCTTTACGAGGGACATTGACCATGGAACCGGCACAATCCTCGGAGTCGCTGCCCCCTAACAGGCAGCCCACCACGCGTGTATTGGCCATGCCGACTGACACCAATGCCGCCGGCGATATATTCGGTGGTTGGATCATGGCCCAGGTGGATATTGCGGGCAGTATCGTCGCACACCGACGCGCGAGTGGTCGGGTGGTCACGGTAGCGGTCAATTCGTTCCAGTTTCACAAGCCGGTATACGTCGCCGACCTGATCAGTTGCTACGCCGAGGTCGTTCGTGTCGGCACGACGTCGTTGACGGTGCACGTGGAGGTATTCGCCGAGCGCAAGCGCCTGTGCGAAGAATGCATCAAGGTGACGGAGGCGACGCTAACCTATGTCGCCGTCAGCGAGGATCGACGACCACGTCCCGTTCCCCCTGCGTGATCTCCTGGCGTGCCGGTTGGACCTAACCGGCCTTCTTACGCACGCGCACACATATCCCCCCCCGGATCCCGGGATTTACCGACAAGATCTCGTGTCCGTCGCTTGCGAGACTCGAGGAGGCCTGTTGGGCCGAGTCCTGCGCGCTGAACAAGAGGTCCAGGACCTCGCCGCCGTCCCGCTTGCGTAACTCGTTACGGGCCTTGACGTAGTGCAGGGGACAGCCATAAGCGCGCAGGTCTACGATATCAGCCGACTTTTTTTTTTCGGTTACCTGCTGCTGCGTGGCGGGGACCGAGGCACTCAGGTCCAGCTGACGGTCGATGTCCTGGCACACTTGGGCGGCTGCGGTCATCCACTGATCCATCTCGCCGGTCAATGACTTGTACGCCGCCTCGTCGAAGTCGGACGACTGTCCATCCAGGCCGCGCGCCAGATCCACCAGCTTTGTACCGAGATCCGCGGATTGGGGCAGCGACTGACGGATTTGCTCCGCGATCTGTTCCAGACCGGCCACCGGAGGTTTTCCAGCGACAAACAGCAGGGACTCGCCCACCAGCCGGCTGACCTCGCGCGCGCATTCAATCGATTCACTGTACTTGCGTTGCAGCAGGAATGCGTTGCGATAGTTGCGCTCATTGGCGGCCTCCGCAAAATTCGCGGCGACGGTCTCCTGGGCGGCGCCGGCGCATTCACCACCGCCGAACTGCTGGACCTTGAATGCCGCGGCGTCGCCGTGATCGTAAAGTACGCTGCCGATCTCTTCCGGCGCGACCGCCACTTGGTCCATCACCAGCTCGTGAAAATAGTCCTTCCCCTTGGCCTGGCTCCACTGGAAAAAGGACTGTTGTGCGCCGGCATCGTCCTTATAGGCCTGTTGTATGCTGGCAATCGCCTGCTCGACTCGCGCCGCGGGTACCGATGGTCCCTTGAGTGCGATCGCCCCGCTGCTGCGACCGTCACCGCCGATGTAGATCTGGTAGTGGGGTACCAGTTTTCCATGCAGGCGACGGCCCTCGCCGTAAATACCGATGTCGGCGGTCTCGGGTTGCGCGCAGCCGTTGTGGCAGCCACTGGCGCGAATGCGCAGATCGGCTTGGCCGCCAGCGAGTTTTGCGCCTATGGTCTTCGAGGACGTAATGCCGAGGCGGCAGGTCGAGGTGCCGGGGCAGGCGACGACGTCGTCGCCTGCTTTCGGCTCGCCGAGACCCAGCTTGGCCACTGCCGCACGGATTTCCGCCAGACGTGCAGTCGGTACGTTGATGATTGCCAGGTTTTGGTCCTGCGTGGTGCGCAGTTCGTCCAGGTTCTCGGCGCGCATAATGTCGGCGATACCATGCATCTGCGCGGCACTGAGGTCTCCTATGGGGACGCTGATGGGGAGGACGTGTAGCCCCTTTTGCTTCTGCGCGAGCGCACGCCGTGGTGCGCCGGCGTTGTCGTAACCTGCGAGTGCCTGGCCTGTCCGCCATTCGCCGCGTACGGGATCGGCGTCGGCGAGTGCGGTGCGGGTGCGCGCGAACTCCTCGCGATATTTTTCCACGAACCCCTCCGCGCCGAAGCGATCCACGAGGAATTTAATGCGTGATTTGGCGCGTTTTTTGCGGTCGGAATAACGATTGTGGAGCGTGATGACCGCCTCCATGGAGGCGAGCAGTTCTTCTTCCGGTATGAATTCCTCCACCACGATCGCATGGCGCGGCTTGTGCCCCAGACCGCCGCCGGCCATGATGCGGAAACCGAATCGTCCGTCGCGTTGCACAGCAATCACCGCCAGGTCATGCATCAGCCCCTGGGCACAATCGGCCTCGCAGCCGGAAAAGCTGATCTTGAACTTGCGCGGCAGATGCTGCGTGAGGGGATGGCGCAGGAAGTGCCTGACAGCGCCGTCGACGTGAGTATTGATATCGACGTGCTCTCGCGCACACACCCCGGCCAGCGGGCAGGCGGTGACGTTGCGCACGGTATTGTTACAGGCCTCGCGCGTGGTGAGGCCCGCCTTGGCGAGGTGGCGCAGTGCCGCCGGTGTTTTCCCCAAGGGGACATAGTGAATCTGAATGTCCTGCCGGGTCGTTATATGGGCCTTGTCGTGCTCGCTGTATTCCGCCAGGACTTCAGCGCAGGCGGCCATCTGATCGGGCGACAGTGCGCCACCGGGGACCTTGACACGGATCATATTGACGCCGTCCTGGCGCTGCCCATAGACGCCTTGCTGCAGGCGCATCGACTGGAACCGCTCGGCATCCAGTTCGTTGTTCAGAAAGGCACGTACGCCTTCTTCAAAACGGTCCAGTTCTTCGCTGTTCACGAGTGTCTGCGCGTCAATCATCTTACCTTCTCCTGCGCTTACAAAAATCAAATCATCTTATGGTGTCGAGGCGCCATTCAGCTCGCGAGCATGAATTTTACGCCTATCAAAATCAACATGCTGGCCAGTACCCGGCGCATGGTCTTCTCCGGCAGCACAGTACTTATGTGACTGCCGAAATATATGCCGGGCAGCGACCCGATCAACAGCGCCCCCAACAACCCGGTATCCACCGATCCCATGTGCCAATGACCAAGGCCGGCCACCAGGGTCAGCGGCACCGCATGCGCCAGGTCTGTGCCCACGATTGTCCGCATCGGGACCTGTGGATACAGAAACAACAGCATTGCCGCGCCCAGCGCGCCGGCGCCTACCGAAGATAGCGGCACCAGTACGCCCAGCACCACTCCGGCCAGAACGGTGACCGGGGGGCGTATTGATCGCCAGTTCGGCACCCACGCCTTGGCTCGTCTGCCCAGACGCTGCACGGAACCGCGCCACAGCAGGGCGACCGCGGTCAGTATGAGGGCGACGCCGAGACCGAGTTGAATCGCCAAGTCCAGCCGGGCTCCGCCGAGGTCGAAGCGCTCTATGTAAGTGAGCATCAACAGCGCCGCGGGCAGGCTGCCGCTCAGCAACAACAGCACCACCGGCCAGCGGATGTTGCCGCGGCGCTGATGGGAAAACAGGCCGCCGGCCTTGGTGACGGCAGCAAACAACAGATCGGTCCCCACGGCGGTCAGTGCCGGGACCCCGAACACGAAGATCAGCAGCGGTGTCATCAGTGACCCGCCGCCGACCCCGGTCACGCCGACCAGCGCGCCGACCCCGAATCCCACCAATATATAAGCCAGCTCCATCAGGTGAACCTCCGGATTGAGGTGGATACACGGGGTCCGGGTGTCTCCCCGGCAAACGGGTCAGACCGCCGGATCGCGGCCCCAGGGTGAAGCGCCTGTGCATCGATGCATCCGTGCCCCTCAGGGTGAGGTCGATACCGTCCCTTGCCGCCAAGTGGCTCACCGTGGTGAAAACTATACCAGCAGTTCTATATTAGAAAAAATAATGATATGTTATATTTATATACCTTTAACGTATATAAGAGGGTGTGGTGAACTTTCAACAGCTGCGCTATCTGAGGGAAGTGGTCCGCTGCGGCCTGAACATATCCGCGGCAGCCAACGTGCTGCACACCGCACAGCCGGGGATCAGCAGCCAGTTACGCCAGCTCGAGGACGAACTCCAGGTCCAGGTCTTCGAGCGCAACGGCAAGCGTCTCGTGGGTCTGACCCAACCCGGCCGGGCGGTACTCGCGATGGCCGAACGGATACTGCGGGAGCTCGAGCATATCAAGCAGGTCGGCCTGGACTTTTCCGGTGAGGCGAGCGGCAG
>Ga0055477_10000474_pt1 | contig 11215 bp, 8 predicted proteins | sample Muzzi_PWA_D2_FD_57683 | JGI IMG/M metagenome (GOLD analysis project Ga0055477, IMG submission 57683) | Wetland microbial communities from San Francisco Bay, California, USA, that impact long-term carbon sequestration - Muzzi_PWA_D2 | ecosystem: Environmental > Aquatic > Marine > Wetlands ... | reverse complement strand
CAAACACATAAAATCCAGTATCGGGTTATGCTGTCGCGATATCGCGGAAGAACCGTTTGTCCGGAATGCAAAGGTTCCCGGTTAAGAAAAGATGCCTCTTATGTCAAAATTAGAGGGAAATCAATAACAGATCTTGTTTTAACACCCATTTCTGAAGTTTATGATTTCTTTAAAAACCTTGATCTCGATGAACACAAGTATGCCATCAGTAAGAAAATATTAATAGAAATTAATAACAGGCTGCAATATGTAAATAAGGTCGGCTTGGGATACTTAACACTTAACAGACTGACGTCATCTCTTTCCGGCGGGGAGTTCCAGAGAATAAAATTAGCGACGAGTCTTGGCAGCGCTTTGGTAGGTTCTATGTACATACTCGATGAGCCCAGCATTGGACTCCATCCCCGTGATACAAATAGGTTGATTGAAGTTTTGAAATCTCTGAGGAACCTGGGAAACAGCGTCATAGTGGTTGAACATGATGAGGAGATCATGAAGGCTGCCGACCAGATCATTGATATAGGGCCTGAAGCCGGCACACAGGGAGGCGAATTGATATTTCAAGGCAGCATAGCTGAGATCTATTCTAATAATTCAACTTATACGGCAAAATATCTGAGCGGAAAAGAAAAAATTGCCGTGCCGGCAAAAAGGAGGATCGGAAAATATTTTATTGAAATAAAAGGAGCCCGGGAAAATAACCTGAAAAATATTGATGTTAAATTTCCCCTGGGTTGTTTTACAGCTGTAACGGGCATCAGCGGATCAGGAAAATCTACTTTAGTCAAGAATATACTTTATCCTTCAATAGGAAAAATATTGGTAACTGTTTCTGAAAGCACCGGCAAGTTCGATCAGTTGAGGGGAGATTATGATAAAATAAAAGCCATTGAATATGTAGATCAGAATCCGATCGGAAAATCTTCACGATCCAATCCGGTAACTTATGTCAAAGCGTATGATGCTATCAGGCAATTATTCTCTGAACAGCAATTATCTAAACAACGAGCGTACAAGCCTTCTTTTTTCTCCTTTAACGTGGAAGGCGGTCGTTGTGAAAATTGCCAGGGGGAAGGAACCGTGAAAATTGAAATGCAGTTCATGGCCGATATTTATCTGACATGTGAAAATTGCCATGGAAAAAGATTTAAAAAAGATATTCTGGAAGTAAAGTACAATGGTAAAAACATTTCAGAAGTACTGAACCTTACCATCGATGACGCCATGGAATTTTTTAAAGGTCAGCGACAGATCATTTCAAGGCTGCGGCCGCTTCAGGAGGTAGGTCTGGGTTACGTCAGGTTAGGGCAATCTTCAAATACACTAAGTGGAGGCGAAGCACAGCGGGTAAAACTGGCATCCTATCTTGGCAAAGGAAACAACAAAGACGATCATACATTGTTTATTTTTGACGAACCCACAACAGGGCTCCATTTTCATGACATTTACAAACTGCTTACTTCTATCAATAAACTTATCGAGGCCGGAAATACGGTGATTATCATTGAACACAACATGGAAATGGTGAAATGCGCAGATTGGATTATCGACCTCGGTCCGGAAGGGGGAGAAAAGGGAGGCAATTTAGTATTTGAAGGCTCCCCGGAGAAACTCATCGAATTAGAGGACAATTATACGGCTAAATATCTAAGGGAAAAATTAACCCAATAACTCATGAAAAAAACATTCACAATAATTCTGTTTATTATCATTCAGGTAAATAACATCCAGGCTCAGTGCGACAAATGCCATTCAAAAGATGACTTTAACCCGGATTATTGCTTTATTGATGAGAACTTTGGGGATTATTGTGCTCAATTTAAATTGGACAACGATCAGTTATTGTTGATAAATGGGAAAAAATCAAAGTGGATACCGATTGCTGAAAATGATTCCCTGGGCTATTATATTCATTTGGCCAAGGAAAAAAAATATAAATTATCTGCATTGGATATTTTATTCATAAAAGAATCTATTGGCGTGTGGAAAAAGGAAAAAAGAGATATTGGCATGGTATATACTGACAGTGGCTTGGGTTACATAATACTGGAAGAAGGAGAGGGAGAATCGCCCGAAAAGGGACAAAAAGTTACCGTACATTATACCGGCACATTGCAAGACGGCAAAAAATTTGATAGTTCACTAGATCGCGGCCAGCCATTTACATTTACTTTAGGGGTTGGCCAGGTTATAAAAGGCTGGGATGAAGGCATTGCGTTGTTGAAAAAAGGCAGTAAAGCCCTTATAAAAATTCCTTCCGATCTGGGGTACGGCTCCAGGGGTGCCGGTGGGGTCATTCCACCTGATGCGACACTTTACTTTGAAGTTGAATTAATTGATTTTGAATAAAATAATTTTTAATGATAAATAGGCAGCTATGAAAAAGTTTGTTTCGGTATTCTTACTATACTTTGTTTTTATACATTTTACTTTCTCACAAGACGATGTCGAGGTAAATGTTGTAGGCTACAAATTCTTAGATTATCAATCTGGTGGTTTACCTGACGATTTGTTAAAAACCAAATCTGTTGTTTTTGTAAGTGTACCTACTGTTTCAAAATCTTCGTCTGAACGAGGGGATTGGAAAAGTTTTTCAACAGAAGCGCATACTACCTTCAAGCAGTTAGGTATTGATCCGGTTAAATATTATTACATGGATGATGTTTTATCTGGTACTGAAGTAACCAATTCCATAGCCGGGGAAATGAAAAAAAGAGAAATTTCCAATATCATTGTACTAAGCCATGTGAGATTGGAAATTAACAATAAAGATGCTGAAAGGTATGTGATAGTTGTGACGCCATTTTCCGGAGATGCTAATTTTATGAATAATGGACAAGTTGCCTGGAAAAATCAGGATAAGAATTTTGAGAAAGTTTTAAAGGCTTTAACCAAAAATGCTGGCAAACTAGGCCCACCGGAAAATCTGCTCGTTAATGATGTTCCTGAGTATTTCGAATCGATTGATTTTATAAGAGGAAGAAGAAATGAGAGTTTTAGTGAAGATCTAAGGATTGATAAATTGGCTGTGCCCAAATTTGAAGATATTTACATTCCGCAAAATGCTCCCGGGGGAATGTTAAACAATGTTATCAAAAAACAAGCTGAAGACTATAACAAACTTGTAGGAGGCTTAAATTCTAAACTAGATGATGTTTTCAAAAAATACCCTTATGAATATGGAATTACTGATCCTAAAATGGATGAAAAAGCTCTGCGTGCCCAAGGATATGATTATATCTTGTTAAGGTTAAATACATCTGGAGAAAGCGTTAAAACTCTCCTGGGGTACGAATTGGATGACATTATGGATGATTACGTTACAGTCAAACAAACTTCTGACGGAAAAACTATATTTAGAAGCATTCCTAAAACCGCTCCCGTCTATAAATATTATATAAAGCATATTTATTCCGGAGACGTCTATTTGGGTACTGGTTGGGATGCTGATGAATTTTGGTTTGAAGCTCTTGAAAATCATCTGAATAATCTGCTTAAGACAATAGAGAAGAAATAGCAAATCAATTCTAAACATTTCCTGGATTCATCTCGTTTACTGATTATCTGGAAATAAGTGATATTGCCCCAATAATTACATAATCTTTTGTTCAATAATCATTTATTTCTTACATATAGACAAAGGATTTAGATTATCAGGCATATAATTTGATATACCTATTTGTCAGCCAAAACTAATTTTGAAAAAAAGATTTACGAATTGTTAATAGTATGCAATAAATATGTATATTTGTATGATAATCTCAGCAAAAAATTGTATTAATCTAATAGAACGACCATGTTAACAGTTACATCAGCCCATTACAACCACGGAATTTTAGAAGTAATAAGAAAGAAACGAGAACATCTAAATGTGTTAATTATTGGGAATAATCCTATAGAAATTACTTCTATTTATAACAGTTTAAATGAATACAGAGGCAAAAATTACATAGCAGACGTATGTTTCAGCATTAAGGATAGCATATCCCGGATGATTAAAAACAGGCCTGATTGTATTCTTTTGGATGATAACATCATCATTGACAACATCAAATCATTTATTAAAAAGCTCAGGGAAAACTCAAAACTGAGGAATATTCCAATCGTCTTATTAAAAAGCTCAAATTTGAATTTTTCATTTGGAAATGAAGTACAGGACTTCCTTTTAAAAGGAAACTTATCAACTGAAATTCTCAGCAACACCATTGAAAAAAATGTGGTGTCGCTTAAGAAGATATTAAATTAAAATTCCGACATTTTCAAAACAAAATACCCTGACATTTGTCGGGGTTTTTTATTTTCACTTATCTTTGGCATTGTTATGCATAGAATCCTCCACCTTCAATTAACTGCAACTATTAAAATTTAATTGGTTAGGAATTTCAAAAGAATTTAAGATGCCATTACCTAAAGAATTTCAACATCCTTACGAGTTTGATCCAAAATATAAAAAACGTGTTGCGTATTTCTGTATGGAATATGCAATTGATCAACCATTGAAAACCTATTCCGGAGGATTGGGTTTTTTAGCAGGATCACATATGCGCAGCGCCTATGAACTGAAACAAAATGTGATTGCGATAGGAATATTATGGAAATACGGATACTATGATCAGGTTAGAAAAGGCGATCAATCCATGGACTCCCTTTTTCAAGAAAAACTTTATAGCTTTTTAAAAGATACAAATATCGTATTTGATATTGTGATCAACAATCACCCGGTAAAAGTCAAAGCTTTTTACTTACCACCACAGGTATTTGGAAATGTTCCTATGTTCCTGCTGTCTACTGACCTGCCGGAAAATGACTACCTCGCACAGACAACTTCTCATAAATTGTACGACAGCGACCCGGCCGGAAAAGTCGCCCAAAGCATATTACTTGGAGTAGGCGGGGCTAAATTGCTTGACATTATCAACCATGAGACCGAAATATATCATATGAATGAAGCGCATGCGTTGTCGGCGGCGTTTTACCTGTACAGTCAAACCAAAGATGTTAAGAAAATAAAGGAAAAGTTTGTGTTTACCACGCACACTCCGGAAGAAGCCGGCAATGAAAAGCACGATATAAGATTGCTTGACAAGCTTGGGTTTTTCTGTGGCACCCCTTTGGAAGAAGTAAGGAAAATTACCGGCGTTGAAGATGATGTGTTCAACCATTCTCTGGTGGCCCTGAGGCTTTCAAAACTGGCGAACGGCGTATCGAGAATACACGGGGAAGTATCAAATAAAATGTGGGGAAATTACAAAAATATTTGCCCGATTATTTCGATCACTAATGCTCAAAGCAGGAAATATTGGTACGACAGAGATTTGTATGATGCATTAGAAAAGGACAATGATCAAAAAATGGTCAGGAGGAAAATAGAAATGAAAAAGCAACTGTTTGAGGTGGTTGCTGACCAAACAGGCAAATTATTTGACCCGGAAATACTTACCATTGTATGGGGCAGAAGATTTGCAGCGTATAAACGTCCGGATTTAATCGCACAAGACCCGGAAAAATTTGATGAGTTTTTGACAAATCGGGACCACCCGATCCAAATAATCTGGGCCGGCAAACCCTATCCGATGGATTACAATGCTATCAGCATTTTCAACAGCCTTGTTCATACAAGCAAGCGATATAAAAATATGACTGTATTGGTTGGCTATGAACTGAAACTTTCGAAATTGCTGAAAAGTGGTGCTGATATCTGGTTGAATAACCCGAGGCTACCCAGAGAAGCTTCGGGAACCAGCGGTATGACAGCAGCAATGAATGGCGCTATCAACTTCTCAACGTACGATGGCTGGATACCCGAGTTTGCCAAGCATGATGTAAATTCGTTTGTCGTTCCTCCTGTTGATCAAAAATTGCCTATACACCAACAAGATCAATCGGATATGCAAAATTTGCATACGATCCTGGAAAAAGATATCATTCTGAAATATTATGAAAATCAGCCGCAGTGGTTAGAAATTGTCAAAAATAGTATGCATGATGTAGTTCCTTATTTTGATTCGGATAGAATGGCATATCAGTATTACGAAAAGGTATATAATTACCAAAAGATAGGTTAAAGGTTTTATTGTTATATTTGATTAGAAAAGCCGATAATTATCGGCTTTATTTTTTTTCCATCTATTTTATCTTCAGAAATGCATTATCTAACAATTTTTTAAAATTTTATTCGCTTTTAGGGAATTAATTCCGATAAAAATTCATTAATTTTATTGGCGCGTAGCTTGCCATTTTTGAATACAACTCTTGTTATACGTTGCGTTAGTATCTCGCAATAATTTTTCAAATTTTTCTTATTGGACTATTTTAAAAATTAAACTATGAAAAAGCACAAAGTACTGATGCTTGGATGGGAATTCCCTCCCCTTTTCAATGGTGGTCTTGGTATAGCATGCGCCGGATTATGTAACGCCTTGTCCGAATTTGTAGATCTGACACTGGTAGTTCCCAAAATTTCCAAAGAACAAATTAAATCAAAACATAAAATTTTGGGGTTAAATAGACTGAATGAGGAATTTATCGAAAACATTGTCTATGAAGATGTAGCAAAAGAAGTTGAGAAGGTTTATGAGATTGAAATTGAGTTAGATCCGTATTATGTGGAAACACATAAATCTGAAAAAAAAACCTTCATGGAAAAAGAAGTCGAAAAGATTAAAAAACAGAAAGTCGGCCAAATGAGAGAAAAATTCCAGTTTGAAAATCTCTATGGCGACGATGTAATTCAAAAAGTTATTTTTTATGCCGAATTGGTCAAAAAAATAAGTTCAAGCATAGATTTCGATATTATTCATGCTCATGATTGGATGACCTTCCTGGCAGGATTAGAGCTGAAAAAAATGACCGGGAGACCACTTGTTTTACATGTTCATTCACTGGACTATGACCGGGCAGGCAGCGAAAGCAGGGGTTGGATATATGATATTGAAAAAACAGCACTTAATGAAGCCGACCTCATCATGCCGGTCAGCAATTATACAGGCAACATACTCACCAGCCATTATAATATTGGAAAAAACAAAATTCTAACGATCCACAATGGGATTGATTCCGAAAAGGTATACAAAAAGAAAAAATCATTCCCGGAAAAGATGGTACTTTTCATTGGCCGATTAACCGGACAAAAAGGGCCGGAGTACTTTTTAGATATCGCAACCAAGATCTATAAAAAATACAAAGACGTTCGCTTTGTCATTGCCGGAACTGGGGAGAGACTTACTCACCTGCTGGAAGATGGAGCTTACCGGCAAATAGGAAATCGCGTACACTTCACTGGTTTTATTAATAGGGAAAAAATTAAGGAATTGCTTTCCATGGCAGATGTTTACTGTATGCCATCAGTTTCCGAACCGTTTGGGTTGACTGCTTTGGAGGCAGCCCAATTTGAAGTTCCAACGGTGATATCAGAAAGATCGGGTGTCGCAGAAGTGCTAAAAGGTTCTCTCAAAGCCGATTTTTGGGATATCGACCTGATGGTAGAACATATCACACAACTTTTGTCTAACGAACAAAAAAGAAGAGAAATAATTGAAAACAACAAACGGGATTTAGAAAATCTTACCTGGCAAAATGCCGCAAAAGAAGTGGCAAAAGCTTATGATTCATTGTTAAATTAACACCAAACACACAGCTAACATGACCAAAATACTTTTGATGCTCAAAACACATCAGCCAATCAGAATTAATGAGTATTCATTCTTTGATTTAGGTAAACACAAAAACTACTTTAATGAAGGGCTAAACAAATTTATTATCGATCGGGTCACCGATAACAGCTATCTTCCCACGAATAAGCTTTTGAAAAAACTACTCGACAAGTCAGATGGAAAATTTAAAATTTCCATTTCCTTAAGTGGTACCACCATAGATCAATTAGAAAAATATCGTCCGGATGCTATTGAAAGCTTTCAACAATTAATTCAAACGGGAAATGTTGAAGTGCTGAGCGAAACTTATTACCATTCCCTGTCATATTTTTACTCAAAAGCAGAATTTGACGAACAAGTAAATCTTCACAGGAAAAAAATAAAACAGCTTTTTAATGTGTTGCCGGTGACCTTCGTCAACACAGAACTAACTTACAACGATGCCCTGGCAAAAGATGTTCATAATCTTGGATTTTGGGGAATATTAACCGAAGGAGCTGATTGGGCATTAAGAGGTATAAGTACAGATAATTTGTATCTGGGCAAAAATTCTGACATAAATGTATTTTTAAGAAATCACGGGCTATCAAATGATATTGGGTATAGGTTTTCTGACATACGATGGAGGCATTTTCCGTTGAAACACAAAACTTATTACAATTGGTTGTTAAAAAGTGGAGGAGATATTCTCAATCTCTTTCTCGATTTCGAGACATTCGGAGAGCATCACAAGAAAGAAACCGGAATATTTTCGTTTTTCGAAAAATTGACAAATAAGATCTTAAAAAGTAGAAAACTAGAATTTAAAAAATTTCAGGATGTGATCGCCAAAACCTCTGAATTGGACGAAATCCAAGTTCCACAAACTATTTCATGGGCTGACCAGGAAAAAGACCTAACGGCCTGGAGAGGAAATGCTATGCAATATGAAGCATTATTGAGGTTGTACGAAATGGAAGCGGCCGTAAAAAATGCAAAAGACCATGAAATACTAAGCACATGGAGAAATCTGCAGACTTCCGATCATTTTTACTATATGAGTACCAAAGGGTTAACTGATGGAGATGTTCACAATTATTTCAGTCCTTTTTTCAGCCCCCACGATGCTTATCGCTATTACATGAATATTTTATCGGATTTTGAAATTTTGTTAAATACTTCACATCGGGTGGTTTCGCCAAAATTTGGTTAACCAACCTTTTTCATCACCAAAGCAGTCCTGTTAGGCAGATAAATACTCAATTTATCTGCCTCTAATGTGCTGTAAGTAATTGAATCATCCACCCTGTTATGACCCCCGAATTCACTTGCGTCGGAATTGAGCATCATTTTGTAGTCACCTTTTCCGATCGAATGGAAACGATAGTCGGCGATTGAATTGCCTGGATGGAAGTTAAACGCAAAGACTAAATTAGCTCTCTCAAATACGATCACCTGATTGGTGGGGTCCATATTCAATTGTCTCCCCTGAAATGAAGATAAAACATCATATTTTTTAATTAGATGGATCATTGCCCTGTCAAAGTTATTGAGAAACTTATACTTCAGTTTATCAGAATCAACCAGTGACCATTGACGCCTGGTATACTTATAGCTCCAATTATTGCCTTCTCTTGGAAAATCCACCCACTCCGGGTGTCCAAATTCATTGCCGATAAAGTTAAGATAAGCCTCACCTCCCAATGAAGCAGTAAACAACCTTATCATCTTGTGTAAGGCTAATCCGCGGTCTATAACCACATTATCGTCATCAGCCTGCATGTGATAGTACATTTCTTTGTCCATTAACCAGAACGCAACGGTCTTATCTCCAACTATTGCCTGATCATGCGATTCGGCATAAGCAACCGTTCTCTCTTTCCATCGTCTATTGGTCATTACACTCCACAGTTCATCGATATTCCAATCTTCATCTCTTTTTTCCTTCAGGTATTTGATCCAAAAATCCGGGATACCCATTCCCAACCTGAAATCAAAGCCAATGCCCCCGTCTTCCACTTTTCTGCATAAGCCCGGCATGCCACTCATATCTTCGGCTATGTTTATGGCATCCTTTTTTAACTCATGAGTAAGTGTGTTAGCCAGCTGCAGATAAACGAGGGAGTCCCAATCTACCTGATGAACAAAATATTTATCGTAATGATCAAATTGAGTGAAATCTCCATGATGGAAATACAACATAGATGTAATTCCGTCAAATCGAAAACCATCGACGTGGAATTCCTTGATCCAGAACTTCACATTTGAAAGCAGGAACTGTAACACCTCCGGCTTGCCGTAGTTGAACAATTTCGAATCCCAGGTGCTGTGATATCCACGCCCCCCGGCATGAAAATATTGATCGCCAGATCCGTCAAATTCATTTATACCTTCTGAAAAATTTTTCACGGAATGGGAATGAACCAGGTCAATGATCACGGCCATACCCATGTTATGAGCCGCATTTACCAGGTTTTTAAATTCTGTCGGAGTACCAAAGCGACTGGAAACAGCAAAAAAGTTGGACACGTGATAACCAAAAGACCCATAATAGGGGTGCTCCTGAATGGCCATAAGTTGAATGGTATTGTATCCCAGATCTTTAATTCGAGGTAAAATATTTTCCGTAAACTCATTGAAACTGCCCACTTTTTCAGCCTCCTGAGCCAGACCCACATGTGCCTCATAAATCAGAGGGGATTTGTTAACGGCCTTCAGATCAAATTTTTGATCTGTCCATTTAAAACCATCATTTAGATTCCAGGCTTGTCCCACAAAATCATGTGTTGCAGGATCTTGCACCGTGCGGAATATATAAGCGGGAATTCGATCTCTGGCTGAATTTTCCGAGACCACGTGAACTTTTAATAAACTCCTTTCCTTTAGTTCATCTGACCTGACAAATATTTCCCATATGCCATTGTCCGTCTTGTTAAGCGGATGCGAATCTTTGTCCCAGTTATTGAATTCTCCAATTAACGATAAAGATTTAGCCGCCGGTGCCCACTCTCTGTACCACCAACCTTTTTTAGCTTTATCAAAATTTAATCCCAGATATGTGTAGGCATCACTGATTTTATCCAGCCCCTTCCATTCGGATTTTATATAATTCAATCTGTCATTAAATCTTTTTATTCTGCTATCAATTTCATCTACATAGGGTTCCAGCCAGGGATCATCCTTGACCAATTGAGGAATGTTGTCCATAACAAAATACTTTAGGATAAATTATTAAACAGAGATAATGAAATAAAAAGAAAGGAAAAAATCAAAACCCTAATAAATGAAAAAGAGGGACAAAATTGCCCCCCCTTTTCAACATCAACCAAACAACCAAAAAATTATCTTATTGTGTATATAACAATTTCTAATTGGAATTAAATAATTAATTGTCTTTACAACAATTTTATGCTAAGTAAAACACTTTTTTTACAATAATCAAAATAAATATGAAAAAATATGTGATTTTTTGAAAATAGTTATTCGACCGAAAAAATGTCGATTTTCTTTCGATATGGACACTTTTTTTAAAAAATAAGTTAAAGGTATGTTATAAATTAGGGGACAAATTTCAGGTTTTTTTT
>Ga0055477_10000472_pt1 | contig 11226 bp, 12 predicted proteins | sample Muzzi_PWA_D2_FD_57683 | JGI IMG/M metagenome (GOLD analysis project Ga0055477, IMG submission 57683) | Wetland microbial communities from San Francisco Bay, California, USA, that impact long-term carbon sequestration - Muzzi_PWA_D2 | ecosystem: Environmental > Aquatic > Marine > Wetlands ... | reverse complement strand
CCGCCATGAATTATCGCCAGATCCTCATTACCGCGTTTATCCTGCTGACATTCGCCCTCATCGGTACCGCGCTGGTCGCCTTCACCTTCGACAACACCCGTGAGCGGATCGCGGCCAATGAGCGTGCCGCACTGCTGAACAAGCTGAATCGCCTCATACCCCCGGAACGCTATGACAATGTCCTGCTTGAGGATACCGTGCAGGCAAGGGATGAAAAGCTGCTGGGCACGAACGAGCCGGTCATGGTCTACCGCGCCCGCAAGCAAGGCAGGCCGGTTGCGCTGGTGATCGCACCGATCGCCCCGGACGGCTACAGCGGCACCATCAGGCTGCTGGTCGGCATCAATGTGGATGGCAGCCTGAGCGGGGTGCGGGCGGTATCCCACCGTGAAACCCCGGGACTGGGTGACGCCATTGACGAGGAACGTTCCAACTGGATACACACATTCGACGGCAAATCACTAACCAGCCCGCCGCTGGAACGATGGAAAGTCAGGAAGGACGGCGGCGACTTCGACCAGTTCACCGGCGCCACCATCACACCGCGGGCCGTCGTCAAGGCCGTCCGGAACGCCCTGCTATACTATCGTGAACATCAGGCGGCCCTGTTCGAGAACGCCGCACCCGATCGCGCGAATGAACCGGTTCGCAGGCCGGACTGAGAGGGCATGAATGCTGCCGCAGGAATTTCTGCAATAATCGGGTTAACGATAACCGGGTGAACACGATGAATGAGCCGAGCTACGCCTACATCATCAAGCAGGGCCTGTGGAAAAACAACTCCGGCCTCGTCCAGCTGCTGGGCCTGTGCCCCCTGCTGGCGGTCACGACCTCGGCCATCAACGGGCTGGGCCTGGGGCTGGCCACCACGCTCACGCTGACGAGCTCCAATGTCACGGTCTCACTGATACGCCGGCTGGTCCGACCGGAAGTACGCATCCCGGTATTCGTACTGGTCATCGCCTCGGCCGTGACCATCATCGAACTCGCCATGAGCGCATGGCTGCACGAACTCTACAAGATCCTGGGTATCTTCATTCCGCTGATCGTCACCAACTGCGTCATCATCGGGCGGGCCGAATCGTTCGCCTCGCGCAACACAGTGGACCGGGCCCTCCTCGACGGACTCGCCATGGGCATCGGATTCACCCTGGTGCTTGTCACGCTCGGCGGCTTGCGCGAGATCATCGGGCACGGCACCCTGTTTGCCCAGGCGCATCTCATGTTCGGTGAATTCGGCAACCGGCTGACGCTGACCCTGATCGAGGATTACCGGGGATTTCTGCTTGCCATCCTGCCGCCCGGCGCGTTCCTGGGACTCGGTTTCCTTATTGCCGGCATGAACATCATCAATGCCCGGCGCGAGAAAAAGGCGGCGCTCGGGATCGTGCCGGCCGGCCGGGCATCCCGCGCGCAGGCCTGAACGGTGAACCGTGCCAGGCGCCGGGAAATCTTTGAACGCCTGCGCGAGGCCAACCCGCACCCGACCACGGAACTCGAGTACGGCAACGCGTTTCAGCTGCTGGTCGCCGTCATCCTGTCCGCGCAGGCAACGGACGCCGGTGTCAACAAGGCCACCCGGTCCCTGTTCAGAACGGTCAGGACGCCGCGCGCCATGCTGAGGCTGGGCGAGGCCGGCCTCCGGAACTATATCAAGCGTATCGGCCTGTTCAACACCAAGGCGAAAAATATCATCGGCGCCTGCGCCGTGCTCGAGGAACGCTTCGACGGCAAGGTTCCGGATGACCGGGCGGCGCTGGAATCCCTGCCCGGGGTCGGCCGCAAGACCGCGAACGTGGTCCTAAATACAGCGTTCGGCCAGCCGACCATTGCCGTGGATACCCATATCTTTCGGGTGGCCAACCGCACCGGGATTGCACCGGGGAAGAATGTCATGGAAGTGGAACAGCGCCTGTTGCGGCTCGTCCCGGAAGAGTTCAGAAAGGATGCCCATCACTGGCTGATCCTGCACGGGCGCTACATCTGCATTGCCCGCAGGCCCCGCTGCCAGGCCTGCCTCATCTCGGACCTGTGCGGGTTCACCGGGAAAAATATCGATTGATTACAATTGCCTGTCACCCTGTTGCCGTCAGGCCCGAACTGTTCTAACCTCATCAGTCTGCCGCAGAACAAGAATCATTCGCGGTTGGTAACCGGAATCAGAAACTTTTTCAACACCCCAGTGTCGCAACACTGACAGCAGCACGGTCGTGGCACACGACCGATAACAACCGGGGCGGATGCCCCGAATTTATAAACCCGATGGAGGCATATTCCATGTCAAAGAAATCCCCGATGAAACCCCTGGCCATTGCACTGGGCGCCACTTTCGCCACCTCGCTGGCCGGGACCCCCGTTGCAAACGCTGCGGAAAATCCGTTCGCCATGTCCGACCTGTCCAGCGGTTACCTGGTGGCTGAAGGTAGTGAAGGCAAGTGTGGCGGCGCGCATAAAGCCACCAAGGAAGGCAATTGCGGCGCCGGGAAAAAAGCCGCCGATGAAGGCATGATGCAGGAAGGTGCAACCGAGGAAGGTGCCGGCATTATGGAGGAAGGCAAAGGCATGATGGAGGAAGGTGCCGGCATGATGGAGAAAGGCGAAGGCATGATGAAGGAAGGCGAGGGTATGTAAGAGACGCTGCAGGCAACTGCGGCACCAAAAAAGGTAATCAACGCACCATCTTCTTGTGAGCACGGAACCCCGTCCTGTTTCGGGATCAGGACTTGGACTGCGACGGACCCTCATGGGTCCGTTGCAGGACAGTTCGCCTGAGGAAGTCGATTTCCTCGAGGTCGCCCCGGAAAACTGGATCGGTGTGGGTGGCAAAACCGGCAGACAGTTTCGTGCTTTCACCGAGCGCTACCCGTTCGTTGCACACGGACTGTCCTTGTCCCTCGGCGGTCCCGCACCGCTGGATGAGACCTTTCTCCGGCGGATCAGGCGACTGCTTGACGAGCATGGATTTCGCTACTACACGGAGCATCTGAGCTACTGCAGCGATGACGGGCATCTCTATGACTTGATGCCGATCCCCTTTACCACGGAAGCCGTTCGGCATGTCGCCGGACGCATTCGGCGCGTACAGGACATCCTGGAACGCCGCATCGGCATCGAGAACGTCTCCTACTATGCCGCCCCCGGCAAGGAAATGGAGGAAATCGACTTTATCAATGCCGTCCTCTGTGAAGCGGACTGCGACCTCCTGCTGGACGTCAACAACATCTACGTCAACAGCATCAATCACAACTATGACGCGGTGTCCTTTCTCAAGGCCCTGCCCGCGGAACGGATCGCCTATGTTCACATCGCCGGCCACTATGACGAGGCCGACGACCTGAAGATCGATACCCACGGCGCACCGGTGATCGACCCGGTCTGGTCATTGCTCGAGACCGCCTACGAACACTTCGGCGTTGTCCCCACCCTGCTGGAACGCGACTTCAATATCCCGCCGCTGCCCGAACTGCTGGCCGAGCTAAGCCATATCGCCGCGCTGCAGGCGAAATGGGGCGAGGGCCGCAATACCGGCGTTGCCCATGAACACCACGCCTGAATTCATCCGCCGGCAGTACGCGTTCGCCGCGCATATTCGCGACCCCGAAAACCATCCTGCACCGGCCGATGTCGATGACCGGCGCATGGCGGTCTACCGCGAGCTGTTTTACAACAACGTCGAGGGCTTCCTCTCCACGACCTTTCCGGTACTGCGGAAGCTTCATGACGACACGGCCTGGCACGCGCTGGTCAGGGACTATTTTGCGCACCACCGCTCGCACACCCCGCTGTTCCTGGAGATACCGCGCGAATTCCTCTACTGGCTGGAGCATGAATACAGCGGCCGGCCGGACACATGGCCCTTCCTGCATGAACTGGCGCACTACGAATGGGTGGAACTCGCGCTATCCATTGCGGAGGAGACGCCGAACAGGGGCGGTGTCGACCCTGGCGGCGACCTGCTGGCGGGGGTCCCGGTCCTGTCACCGCTGGCCTGGCAGCTTGCCTACCGCTATCCCGTCCACAAGATCGGCCCTGACTGCATGCCCGACATGCCCGGCGAGCAGCCGACATACCTGGTTGCCTACCGCGATGCCGACGACGAAGTCGGTTTCCTGCAAATCAACCCGGTCACGAAACGCCTGCTGGAGCTTGTCGCCGAAGACACCGGTGCCAGCGGCGAGGCATTGCTGCTGCGCATCGCCGGAGAACTGTCCCATCCAAAGCCCGATGTGGTCATCAGCGGAGGCGCAGGCATCCTGAAGAAGCTTCGCGGGAAAGACATCCTGCTTGGAACACGAAGCCACCAGCCTGCCCCACCGCAAGGGTAAACAGGAACATGCTGCCATGATCGGTTTGCTGAATTGCCTGCAGGGCCGGCTTGACCGGACACGGATATGGTAAGCGGTTATTTCAGTAGCGGATTCCGGCATGCAAGCCACGGCCCGACCCCGCCACACCGTCTTCCGGGGCGATAAACACCAACTCCCTCACTGTTGATTTCCCGCTGAAATGTTCCACTTTGGTGATCTGGATCACTGTTGTTCCGGGATACCCGACCGATATTGGCTTTTCGATATGTATTATCCTCATAATTTCACATGTTCGTTGTAATTGTGATCGGCTTCACAGATTTGCGCCCGGCAGTGTTTTTACTATCAACAGTAATTACTTTGTCAAGGGAACCTGAAGATGAACAGATCTCGAAACAGCGCCAAATCTCTTGTGCCCGGCTTGTTATTGTCACTCGCCTTGTGGACGCCCGGTGTTTTCGCGTTTGTCGTAGTTGACAACAGCCCTGATACTACCGGGGTTACGGCGGAAACCAATAACTACAACAATCTGTTCGGGACTCAATATCTGGGCGATCGATTCACACTGTCCAGCGACACGACTGTTAACGGCGGGGCAGTTTTCTCCAGCGGTTATTTCGGTCATGTCGGTGATCTTGTCCGCTTCGTGATCCTTCCGGATGACGGGGGCGTACCCGGTGCCGAACCTGTCATTGATGTTTTGTCTGTCCTGGATGCAGTTGATGATACATTAACGGCCTCCGACACACAGATGACCCGCAAGCATGCAACGATTCCACCGCAATGGCTGCCGGCCGGAAACTACTGGTTCTACATGGCCGGCTATGACGTCCAGATATCACAAGGTACCGGCGATTACGATGACAACACTTTCCGGGCGGGCTTTGATGACAATCCCAATCTGGAGGCCGGGGCATATCCAAAAGGTGATGTTTTCTTCACCATCGAGAGTGAGTTTGTACCGGTCACGCAGGATGAACTGATTGCCGATCTTGTTAATACGGTTGATGCACTGAAAGACAGGGAAGGAATATCTCATGCCCTCGAGGAAAAACTGGATAATGCACAAAAAATCCTTGAAAGGGCATACACAAACAACGATGGCACGGCAGTCAATGTACTCAATGCATTTATCCATCATGTGAATGCACTGCGTGGCAAGCATCTCGATGAGACGGATGCCGACGCATTAATTGCCACGACACAGGCGGTTATTAACAGTCTGAGCGAATAATGTAACGGGCAACCGCTTCCGGACACGTTGTTATGGCCCCTATCACAACCCACTCATGTCTGACAGCCTGGCGCCAAACTCAGGCGTTCGGAGTTGCAAAACACCGCCATATATTCCCGGATATCCACGCTGACATTCAAAAGCGTGACTGCCATCTCGGATACGCCGTCTCTTTTCGGGGATGCTTGATACTGAAAGAAGAGGTGAAGTTGTTTCATACGTTCCCTGTGAGGTGAACGCCGGGGCCGGAACGAGAGTCACTTGATTGCACGCAAATCCCCTGACATAGTGACATGGAGTTTTGGTCCCGGCGTTTTTTAAAGCAACGCCCTAATCGCATCCAGCAGGGCAGCGTGAAGTCCGTGGGAAATCACCGCCCACCCTCCAGCCTGGCGCCAATGGCCGCAATGACCTGGCCGACATAGCGGTCGGTCATCCCCGTCACCAGCCAGTCCGGCACCCAGCCCCCCGGGTCGATGTGCACCGCGTAGCGCGCCTCGCTCGTCAACCCGTTGTCGGCGGACCGGATTTCCCAGAAACCGGAGAATGCCCGCGGCTGCACCCCGGCCCCGATATCGATGCCGGGAAATTTTCTGTCCGTCAACTCCCATACCACCCGGTAGTAATGCGCCTGCGGACGATTCTCGGCGTCGGTGCTTCGGATGACATATGTCCGATCGGCGATCGGCCCGGGAAAATGCAAGCGGTGAAAGACCCACTGGATGTCCCCCGCCTTCTCCAGCACGCGGCTTTCCGCGACATTCGGAATCAGGCCCTCGAAGTGATCGTAGTCCGTTACCAGTGCATGCAGCCTTGCCGGCGGCGCCTCGAAATGTGTGCGCATCATCACCCAGGGTACCGGAGACCCTTGCTGACAACGGTGATAGAGGTTTCCTGCCGCCGTATGCCCGCTCTGCCGCCAGTCGTCACAGCTGCCCCCGGCAAGCCCGACCAGCGGCAACAGGCTGAAGATACAGACGATCAGAAAACCGGCTGCTGCATCGACCCCGGCGATAGGGTGTGCCGTACGGCTGCGCATAGGTAGTCAATCCACGTTCTCCACCTATACTACATTTGTAGCCCTAGTGTGGCGAACCGACAGCAGAGGACATACCAATGAACCCGACACAATCGACGACCGACACTTCTTACCATGCCGCCATGGGCCGGCTGCTGGTCCTGTATACCCAGGTTGACCAGCTGATCATGGAGGCCTGTGCCGAACGCATTGCCAGTGCACCGGATGAAGCAGCCAGCCTGGGACTGGCCAGGCAGGTGGGCGATGAATCCAGGCACGTCGCCATACAGCGCGAATGGATCACGCACTTCGGCACCAGCGAGGAGCCGGTTATTACCGCGGCACAGGAGGCCGCCATCCGGCTGCATTTTCGCAGCCTTGACTGGCTGGACTTTCTGACGGACATGTACCTGTGCGTCGAGGCACTGGGCAGCGAGGCCGTGGAAAAGGTGGTACCGCTGGCAGACCCCGGCACGCGGGAGTCCCTGCGCATCCCGTTGCAGGACGAACTCGATCACATCGCCTTCGGGGTCAACCGCCTGAAACAGGAACTGGCCCTGATGACACCGGGCGGCAGAAAGGCGTTTCTGGAGAGAATCCCGGAGCGCATAGCATCCCTGAACACGGCATTTCATGGCATGGGACTGGATGCAAGAGGCCTCTTCGAGGCAGTCGGGGCCGATTATGACGCGCTGTGCACGGCGGTCCTGGCACGCAAGGAGGAAATCCTGCGGGACGTGGCCGCCCCCATGGCGGCCTGATATTGCCGCCGCCGATTGCACCCGGCCGTCATTTGCCACAGTTTCGACCCGGTTGAAAATTCAACCGGTTTTCGGAATGATGGCAGCCTCAGCGTGCAGCTCCCGGACTTTCAGAGACGGTTATGGGCGGTAAAGGCAGCGATATGGAAGCGAAACCGGAGACTGTGAAAAAGCGGGTTAAACCATCGGGCAGCGGCACAAAAACCGTAAAAAAACATTCGAAAACAGGGAAAACAGCAACAACAGGGAAGTCTGCCGCGAAGCCGTCATCGGGAAAGCGGAAAACCGCTGCCCCCGGTACGACCACAAAGAAAAAGGCCACCCGCAGGAAAAGCGCCAGCGGGGCAGCGGCAGCCGGGCGCCCGGCCAGTTCTCGCGGCCGCAATTCCCGACCCGGGATCCCGGCAGGACATCCGGCGCAGGTCGTGACCGGTGATGCCGGCGCATCCGCAGCGTCGCCGGCGTCCCCGGCACAGGACCCCAGGTCCCTTTCATGGATGGCGGAACAGGCCGTCAGTGCGCTGAATGCCGTCAAGGCCAGCCAGACCGAAAAGGCCAAGGCACTGCTGGAGAATGCCCGGCTACAAAATCGGGCAACGGATAAACCGTCCCTGCACGAACCGGCGCCGGCAGCGGCGGCTGCGCCGATTCACCCGCCCGCCCCGTCCGTGCCGGAAGCACCCGCCGGTGGCGGGTCATCAGACATGGCTGCGGACAAGGCGGAAACAGTCATACCAAAGCACGTGCCCGCCACACCCACTCCCGCAAGCGGTCAACCGATTGCCGGCCAGACAGCGGCAGCAGACAGCAACCAGCCGCAGGCGGCACGCGGGAGTATTGCCGAAGAACCGGCCGGACAGGACGCCACCCGCCGCCGCGACGTGGCACATGATGCCGTTCCTCAACCCCCGGGCAATCCCGGGCGCATCCCGACAGCACCCGCGCCCATGATCGCAAACCGGACGGCGGCCGGGGAACGGCGCTCGCCATGGTCACGCCCCGGCCTCATCGCCGCCGTGCTGGCGGTTGCCGGGTTACTGGGTTATCAGTACCTGCCGGATAGCGCGGATAACGGCGCGGATAGCGCCCTGTCTCCGGAAGCGCCGGTGACGGCGCAGCCGTCTTTCGGAGAACCTGAAACACGGCGCGCCACAATCACCGTAAAGACCGGTGAGACCGGTAGTGCCGGGGAATCCGGTTCGAAGGACAGCCTGACGTGGCGCCCTGCCATGCCGCCGGGTAAAGCGGATCAGGAAGCCGCGACAAGCCGGGAAGCCACACCGGCTACAGACACGCTGGCGACGCCGGACGCACCGGCGGTCGATGAACCAAGACCTGACAGCAACGGACCCGACGGGGTCGCGTCGCTAACACCGGATTCCGCAACGCCGGCCACCGAACCGGCGGTCGTCGAACCTGCAGCCGGCGATACGCCGCAGACCGGGCAGCGCACCGCGCCACGCCCCCCTCCCCGGTCACCCGGTTACGGGTACTACCCGCAGCGGCCCGCCTGGCCGCAGCCTTATAACCGCCCCGCCTATTCGGGTTACCCTGGCAAATAAGGCCCGGGTAACAGGCCGCTGCCGTACGCGTCCGGTAAAAGCCACCCAGACCTGAAGCGTGGCAGCCGGCCGCGAGAGGTCCGGCCAGTCTTGCCGGCTGTCGCCGGAGGCGCCAACGACGCAAGATCGGGTATCGCACGATGACGGCAGCAGGCATCGCGTCTCAGGTCTTGTATTTCAGGGCCTCGATCGTCATGCATATTTTCACCGTGTCACTGGCGACCGAAGACAGGGTGTCCATACCGAACTCGGACCGCCTGATCGACGTCGATGCCTTGAACAGGATCATGTCCGACCTGCCGGCCAGCTTCTCGGTGACATTGGTCAGCTCGACATCGAAGACCACCGGCCGGGTAACACCATGCAGGGTAAGATCACCTTTCAGAACCGCTTTTTTGTCGCTGGTCCACTCGAAGCCGTTGCTGACGAACAGTATCTCCGGGTAGTTCTTGACATCAAAAAAACGCTTGCCCTTGAGCAGGGATTCCAGCAGGCTGCCGCCGGTATCCAGGCTGGCGGTGCGAATCACCACCAGCGTCTGGCCGTTGATGCTGTCATCCGGGTCAATGGCGAGCCCCCCCTGAAAATCATTAAAGGAACCCTCGACCAGGTTGAAATGGCTGTCGATACAGAAACCGACTCTCGAGGATTTCGCATTGATCCGGTACAAATAACCGTCTTTGGCAGCCGCCAGCATCCTGGCCACCAGCGATTCATCCACCAAGCCGTTCTGAAACGGCTCGCACAGCTCCTCTTCGGCATGCGCGACCATCCCCAGCAACATCAGCAGGGCGAGCCCGCTACCACGAAGAATGCTGTTGATGCTCATAGCCGTCAAAACCCCTGAAAACATATTAGTGTTTTATAATATGCTTACCTTTCAGAATATCAAGTCTATTTGTCTATATAATATTTTTATGGGAGCATTGTCGGGAGGAGCAATAAATATCATTTATATTCAGCTGGTTATGACTGCATCAAAATGATGCGATCTGACAGTAAAATGGCGCGAGGCGCTGCCCATCCACTCCCGGATTTGCCTGGGGCATACCGGTTGAATCTAGAATAGCAGGTACATGGTCAGGGGGACGCAGGCATGAATGACGACACGCTGCACGCACACATCACAAGTCTGGAAACCCGGCTGATGCATCAGGAGGCCGCGATAGACGAACTGACCCGCACCCTGCTGAACCAGGAGCAGCGGCTCAGACGGCAGTCCGAGACCATACTGCGCCTGGAATCCCTGGTCAGGGGTCTGACGGATATGAACCTGGCCAGGCCGGAAGACGAACCCCTGCCACCGCACTATTGAGACGCCCTGCCGGCAAGCGTGTGACGCGGTTCTGGTTTACTGCCCGACGCCCGCGATTACCCCGCTTGTTGCCATCACCCGATTAAAGCAGGCCCGCCTCCGCGCCGATAATACCGCTGGATCGTGCCCGTGGCCTGCCATCGCCAGGGTTTTTCAAATGTACCGGAGCCGAATTGAATCATGGAATTTATCCCGTTGATTGCACAACTGGTTGCCCTGACTGCGAGCTTTGCCCTGATCTGGCTGGTTGTTCGGGCGTTCAAAAAACATCCCGGATGGGGTTTCGTCGTCCTGCTGCTTTCGCCGCCCGGCGCCATGGCCTTCGGGATCAAATACTGGCAGGGAGAGAAACAAGCGTTTCTTACCTACCTCATCTCGTTTTGCATGGCCGTATCGCTTGGTGTGTATTTGTTCATGACATGGGGTGGTGCCGACATGTTCCGGAGTGCCGGGTATATTCACCAGGGTATCCAGTCACGCACACTGAGCAAGACCGATGCGGCGAATTTCATGCATACCAGCCTGCGCTTCATCGAAAACGCCGACGCCGGTCAGACGGAGGCGTCGATACAGGAACCGGTCAGCGATCCGCAGATGGCACAGGCGGACGTAGCGACGGAAGAAACGCAGGCTGCCGAACAGGCGCCTGAATCGGTAGCGACTGTCGATGAACCAGTGGAAGTAAAGAAAAAACCGGTGCGCACCCGCCTGACCTACGTGCCCGTTATGGTGTCCGATGCCGATAAATACGTGGGCCACACCGTGAAGGTGACACGCAGAAACGTCCCGGAAAAGGAATACCGGCTCACCGGGGTATCTCCGCATTACCTCGAGTTTAGCCAGAAGATCGGGGGCGGAACCTACTCGTTTCAGTACAGGGACGCGGATATCGAGAAAATCAGGGTGCTCGTGAATCAACCTTACTAGAACTATCTCATAATCCCCCGCGGCCGCGACCGTGGCGATTTCGGTTCATGGCCAGGCGCGGTGAGCGTGGTGTAGCCAATGCTACATGAGCGAGCCGCAACA
>Ga0055477_10000471_pt1 | contig 11234 bp, 8 predicted proteins | sample Muzzi_PWA_D2_FD_57683 | JGI IMG/M metagenome (GOLD analysis project Ga0055477, IMG submission 57683) | Wetland microbial communities from San Francisco Bay, California, USA, that impact long-term carbon sequestration - Muzzi_PWA_D2 | ecosystem: Environmental > Aquatic > Marine > Wetlands ... | reverse complement strand
TCAAGCCAGGAATCTCCGTCCACCAAGAAGTCCGGGCCACGCCGGCGAATATTTTGTCGGAATAATCTTTTGTGCTACGCTTTAATCACTGCCCCATAAACGATTGCGGCGGACAACCGACCCGCGGCAGAATAAATAACGAGGTGAGCAAATGGCTACTTCCGGTCTCTACGAACAGGATCTGCACCAGGCCAGTCCCTTGCGGATCACGGCGCTTTTGCCCCTGGCCCGCAATTGCCGGGAAATCGACGACCCTCAGGAACTCCACGATCTCTCCCGGGAAATGGCCACGGTTATCGCTCTGGACCGGCCCATGCAGAATCCGGAATCCTTCGGCTTCCAGCCCGGCACCAGACAACTGGTCTGGAATCACCGCAACCCGGTGGGTCGTACCGCCAAGGCCCGCCGCTTCTGGCACCAGGCCGACGCCGAAGAGCGGAAAAAACTGGCCACTATCGCCCGCGAGGCGGCGCTTTCGCTCCAGACCACCGGCACGATCGCCAGCCGGGCATACGCCGGCCTGGACGAGGAGTTCTGCCTCGGTTTGCGCTTTATCGGCAACCGGCATTACCCGATCACCGCCCTTTCCTTCCTCTTGAATTTCCAGAGCTTCGTTTCCTCCGCCCATTACGACTTCTACAAGCGGAGCCGGCCCATCGCCGAGCCCGATATGCTGCTGGTCTACGACCCGGACTGGCACCATTCCGAATACCCCGAAGGGCTGGTGATCATCGACCGGTTCTCCAAGTCAATCTTCGTCCTGGGTTTGCCTTACTTCGGCGAGGTCAAAAAGGGCTTGCTGACCCTGATCTGGCATGCCGCCATCCACGAACGCATCCCCGGCACCGAGATCCGCCGTTTCCTGCCGATCCACGGTTCGATCTGCGTGATCAACTCCAAGACCATGGTCATCATCGCCCTCTCCGGCAGCGGCAAATCGTCGCTCTCCCGAAATGCCGAGTCCATAGCCCATGACGACGCCTTCCTGGTCTCCATGGCCACCGGTCGGGTCATCGTGCTGGAACCCACTTTCTTCAACAAGACCGACGGTGACGCCATCGGCGACGAAACCACCGGCCGGGGCCTGATCTTCTTCAACATGGGACTGGCCGAACTGGAGGGGAAGATGGAGGTGGTGCCGCGCGACCGCCTGGTGGCCAACGGCCGGGTGATCCAGGCCCGGCCGGCCAACGCGGTCAACGGCTACGACCGGGTCGACATCGTCAGCCTGGTGATGAAGGACGACACCCTGCCGCCGATCTCGCTGATCAACGATCCGTCATTGTTCGTGGCCTTCGGCGCTTCGCTGATGACCAAGCGCTCTCTGGCCGAGGCCCTGAAGTCGGTGGCCGAGCAGTTCACCCTGGTGATCGAGCCCTTCGCCCAGCCCTTCCGTTCCTGGCGTCTCAACACCGAATGCCGGATGTTCCAGCTCTTCCTGGAGTTGTGCCGGCCGGTTACGGTAATCCTCAATACCGGCGACTTCATGGGCCAGGATATCAGGTTGGAGTTGAGCCGCGATCGACTGCTGCCGACCCTGACCCGAGGAGAACTGGAATTCGCTCCCTGGCGCATCGTGCCCCGGCAGATGGTTTCCCTACCGAAGAAGGAATCGCTGGGCAAGGAGTACGACCGGCTCTTCAAACCGAAAACCAGCGACCAGACCTACGTGGCCCGCTTCGTCGAGCGGATGCAGGCCCGCATCGACTTTCTGACCAGGTTCCGCGACCAGAACCAGCTGCATGCCGACTTCGTCGACCCGCTGCTGCAGGTGCGCATCGCCTTGGACGAGTTTTTGCAGCGCAACCCCATCGCCGGCGACTTCTCCTGGAGCCGGACGGATCTTGCCAGCTTGGGCAAAGATGGGTGAATAGGACACGTTAGTGGGTAATAAGGTAACCGCATTAAGGTCCGCGGGCCGGTTTCGGGTGGTCGGCAAGTATTTCGGGCAAATGTGCCTGGTGCTCATAGGACTCGCTGCCCGCGGAGCCAACCCGCTGGCGGACGCCCGCCAGGGTGCAGAGCAATGAAGGCATGGTTCTGGACACGCTGATGTTTCTCTTCACTACGCTGACAGCGGCCTCGAGGATGCCTCGACAAATAAAATAAAAGTACAGGACGATACCCATGCAGGGCATTTCCTGGAAGGAAAGGGAAAGTTCTGATGGCCAGAAATATCAATCTTTCATCCGTTGGCCTCAGGCCCCTGCCAACTTCATCGGCCAGTTATCGGGCACCGTTTATCATCCCGTGATTATTCAAACAGTTTAAGAGAAACGACTAATTATCATGCGGCACGGGAAAAGACAGCGCCGAAGTTTATCGCAGGAGGTCTTTCCAGGCAATTTGTCCAACTATATGCCGGGTAATCAAGTTACCCTGCTTCAGAACGGCGACGCCTACTTCCCCACCCTCGAAGCGGCCATCGAACAGGCCCGGCAAGAAATATATCTCGAGACCTATATCTACCAGGATGACACCACCGGCCGGCGGGTGGCGGAGGCGCTGAAGCGGGCCGCCAGACGCGGGGTTAACGTCTATGTGCTGATTGACGGCTACGGATCCAAGGATTTACCACGGAGCATGCTGGACAACCTGTGGGCGGGCGGCGTTAAAACGCTGATCTTCCGGCCCAAGATCTCCCCCCTGGACCTTTCGGCGTAAACGTTTGCGCCGAATGCACCGGAAAATCACGGTGGTGGACCGGGATCTCGCCTATGTCGGAGGGATCAACATCATTGACGATCGGGGGATGACGAGTAACCTGCCTCCTCACTTCGACTACACCGTGGCTGTGGCCGGGCCGCTGGTGGAGGTAATTCGCCTTTCCTGCCGGCGCCTCTGGTCAAAGGTGGCGTGGCGGAATTTGCGCAAAGGGCTGGTCCGGTCCGATCCGCTGCCGGAGTCGACCTCGGCCGGGGGGCAGATGCGTGCGGCCTTCCTGATCCGGGACAATATTCGCCATCGCCGGGACATTGAAGCGGCCTATCTGGAGGCGATCGACCAGGCTAAATCCGAGATCATTCTGGCCAATGCCTACTTTTTGCCGGGGCTGAATTTTCGTCATGCGCTGATCGAGGCGGCAGGGCGCGGCGTCCGGGTGGTTCTGTTGCTGCAGGGGAAGTTCGATCACCTGCTCCATCATTATGCCACTCAGGCGCTCTATGGCAACTTCCTCACGGCGGGGATTGAAATCTACTAATATCACAGGAGCTTCCTGCACGCAAAAGTGGCGGTGATCGACGGGCATTGGGCAACGGTGGGTTCTTCGAATATCGATCCTTTCAGCCTTCTGCTTTCGCACGAAGCTAATGTCGTCGTCGACGAGGAATTCTGTGCGATTCTGACCCAAAGCCTGAAACGGACCATGGCCACCGATGGCCGGCGGATCTTGCCGGACAAATGGAAATTGCAGCCCGTTGGTTTTCGCTTCATGAGTTGGCTATGTTAAGGATTGCTGCGTTTTATGAGGGGAATCAGCGGCTATGCCCGCGAAAACAACCGCTCCATGAAGGGGCATCAATCCGCGCCGGAAAAATGATCCCAATAGCAGCGTCGATTATGAGATATTAATTCAGCAGGTTAAGCGGGATACTTCGACCTGAAGAAGCTCGAATGCCAAATGTCTGAGCTATTCAAAATGGTTTCCAACCGGCAAAGCGAACTTGAAGGGAAAAAATATGAGCAAACAACCCCGTGCCGATCACCCAATCTACAATCTTCTGCCCACGGAAATAGAGGGTTTCAATGACCTGGCCGAATTGGCCCTGGATATGCGCTGGTCCTGGAGTCATGCCACCGACGAAGTGTGGCGGCGGCTTGATCCGGAACTTTGGGAAGTAACGCGAAATCCTTGGGTGGTCCTGCAGACGGTCGCCAGCGACCGGATCAAGCGGGTGTTTGACGATCCGGTTTTCTGCCGGAAGGTCGATACTCTGTTGCAGAGCAGGCGACAAGGACTTAAGGCCCCCGCCTGGTTCCAGCAGAATCATGCCCAGTCCCCCCTGACCTGTGTCGCTTATTTCAGCATGGAATTCATGCTGAGCGAGGCTCTGCCCATTTACTCCGGCGGGCTGGGCAATGTCGCCGGCGATCAGTTCAAGGCCGCCAGCGACCTGGGGGTGCCGGTGATCGGGGTGGGCCTGCTTTATCAGCAGGGATATTTTCGCCAGGTGCTCGACCAGGACGGCGCCCAACAGGCTCTTTATCCCTTTAACGACCCGGGACAGTTGCCGATCACCCCCTTGCGCCAGGATGACGGGGAGTGGCTGCGACTGGAGATCGCCCTACCCGGTCAATCGGTCTGGCTGCGGGCCTGGCAGGTCCAGGTCGGCCGCGTCAAGCTTTACCTACTGGACAGCAATGATGCGGCGAATTTTCCCGCCCATCGCGGCATCACCAGCGAGCTTTATGGCGGTGGGCCGGAGATGCGCCTCAAGCAGGAACTGCTCCTGGGGATCGGCGGTTGGCGACTGCTGGCAGCACTTGGCATCCAACCGGAAGTCTGTCATCTCAATGAAGGGCATGCGGCCTTTGCCGTCCTCGAAAGGGCCCGCGGTTTCATGCAGGAAAATGCACAGCCCTTTGAAGTCGCCCTGGCCGCCACCAGAGCCGGTAATCTCTTCACTACCCATACGGCGGTACCCGCCGGTTTTGACCGTTTCACGCCATCCCTCATCGAGCAATACCTTGGTGGTTACGCTGAAAAGGAACTCGACATAACCCTCCACGAGCTGCTGGCCCTGGGCCGTAGGAACCCCGATGACTCGTCGGAGAGTTTCAACATGGCCCATCTGGCCATTCGGGGGAGCGGTGCGGTCAATGGCGTCAGCCGTTTGCACGGGAAGGTCAGCCGGCGCCTCTTTGCGCCGCTCTTTCCGCATTGGCCGGCGGCTGAAGTGCCGATCGGACACGTGACCAACGGGGTCCACATGCCGACCTGGGACTCAGCCCCGGCCGACGATCTGTGGACGGAAGCCTGCGGCAAAGAACGCTGGCTGGGCACCACGACAACCCTGGAAGAGGACATCCGCCGGGTCGCCGACGCCACTCTCTGGCAATTCCGCCTCGCCGCCAGCAAATCCCTGGTTGAATACGCCCGGGAGCGATTGGCGAGGCAACTGGCAGTCTCCGGAGCGCCGCCCGCAGCGGTTGAGGAGGCCAAACATTTCCTTGACCCCAACGCCTTGACTTTGGGATTTGCAAGACGCTTCGCCACCTACAAAAGGCCGAATCTGCTGCTGCACGACCCTGAACGATTGCTGCGTCTGTTATCCAATCGCCAGCACCCGGTGCAACTGATCCTGGCCGGCAAGGCCCATCCGGCCGACCAAACCGGCCAGGCCCTGATCCGGGAATGGAACAAGTTCATCCAGCGGGACGAGGCACGTATCCGGGTGATCTTCCTCAGCGATTATGACATGCTCCTGACCGAGCACCTGGTTCAGGGAGTAGACGTCTGGCTCAACACCCCGCGGCGGCCCTGGGAGGCCTGTGGCACCAGCGGCATGAAGGTGCTGGTAAATGGCGGCATCAATCTTTCGGAACTGGACGGCTGGTGGGCGGAGGCCTATACGCCTGAAGTCGGCTGGGCACTGGGAGACGGCCGGGAACATGACGACGATCCCGCCTGGGACGCGGCCGAAGCCGAGGCCCTCTACGACCTGCTCGAAGAGCAGGTGATTCCTGAATTTTACAGCCGCGATGCGCAAGGAATTCCTACGAGCTGGGTGAACCGAATGCGGGAAAGCATGGCGCTGTTGACCCCCAGATTTTCCGCCAGCCGAACGGTGCGCGAATACACCGAACAGCATTATCTCCCGGCGGCGGCGGCCTACCTTAATCGGGTTGCCGACCATGGCGCGGTGGCCCGGAAAATTGTCGATTGGTACGCTTCCCTGGAAGAGAAATGGCCCACGCTACGCTTCGGCGAGGTAAAGGTCCAGACCAAAGGTGACGAGCACCTCTTCGAGACCGAGGTCTATCTCGATGAACTCGATCCGAACTGCGTCTGCGTCGAACTGTACGCCGATGGAAGCGAAGGCGCCCCGCCGGTTCGGAAGGAGATGCAGAGCCTGCGCCCGCTGACCGGCGCCTCAGGCGGGTTTGTCTACGAAGCGGCGGTGCCGGCGGACCGTCCGCCGGCCGACTATACGGCGCGAGTGGTACCATGCTGCAAAGATGTAGCCATCCCTCTGGAGGAGAACAGAATTCTCTGGCAGCGATAGATATTTCCGGAAATTATGAAAAGCGAAGATTCCCAACCATCGGCAGCCACGGCAATCGTTTTCCTGTTAGACGTGGACAACACGCTGCTCGACAACGACCAGGTCATCGCCGATCTCGCCGCCTACCTCGAGCGCGAGGCCGGAACGGTACGAGCCCAATGTTACTGGACCATTTTCGAGCAGTTGCGGAGCCAACTTGGCTACGCCGATTATCTGGGCGCCCTTCAGCGATATCGCATCGAATATCCCCACGACCCGGGTCTGCTGGCCATTTCGCGCTATCTGATCGACTATCCCTTTGCCGACCGCCTGCTTCCCAAAGCGCTCGTGGTGATTGAGCACGTCGGCCAATGGGGTCCGGCCGTAATTCTTACTGACGGCGACGTGGTTTTCCAACCCCGTAAAGTGGAGCGCTCCGGACTGTCTGCAGCAGTCAATGGGCAGGTCTTGATATACGTGCACAAGGAACAGGAGTTGGCCGTCGTGGAAGCACGCTATCCGGCAGACCACTATGTCATGGTGGACGACAAGTTGCGTATCCTGACCGCCATCAAAAAAATCTGGGGCCCGCGGGTGACCACCGTCTTCGTGCGGCAAGGCCATTACGCCCGGGATGCCAAGCTGTCGGAAGCCTATCCCCCGGCCGACCTGAGCATCGAGCGGATCGGCGATTTGGCGGACCACCGCCTCCGGGAATTTCTCCCAGGTGGGCATGAAAAATGAAACCCGCCAACCCCCGCATCCTGACGATCAATGGCGGCTCGTCGAGCATCAAGTTCGCCGTGTTCGAGGCCGGCAAGTCTCTCCGACGGACACTGGCCGGCACAATTGATCGCATCGGCTCACCGGAGGCGACCTTGCTGGAAAAGGGCGTAGACCCGGACGACACCGAGTCGCGGTCCATCAAGGCGCCGGATCACACAGTTGCACTGGCTGTTCTCATGGGTTGGCTCGAGGAACACTGTGGCGAGGATGCATTCACCGCAGTGGGCCATCGCGTGGTGCATGGCGGTCCGACCTATAGTGAACCACGGCGTATCACCACCGAAATGGTGTTGGAATTGCAACGGCTCAGTCCATTCGATCCCGAGCATCTGCCTGAGGAGATCCTCTTGATTGAGGCCTTTCAACGGCGCTTTCCCGACCTGCCCCAAGTGGCGTGCTTCGATACCGCCTTTCACCATGACCTGCCGCGCGTCGCCCGACTGCTGCCGATCCCGCGCCGCTACGAGGCGTTAGGGGTGCGACGCTATGGCTTCCATGGGTTGTCGTATGCCTTTCTAATGGAAGAACTGACTCGCCTGGCCGGGGAGGCGGCAGCCCGAGGCAGGGTCATCCTGGCCCATCTCGGCAACGGTGCCAGTATGGCGGCGGTGAGCGACACCAAACCGTTGGACACCAGCATGGGCTTCACCCCCACTGCCGGGCTGGTAATGAGCACCCGTTCCGGCGATCTCGATCCCGGCCTCTTCTGGTATCTGGCCCGCACCGAGGGAATCGATGCCAAAGGCTTCAACGAGATGTTCAATTCCCGGTCCGGCCTGCTGGGGGTTTCGGAGACCAGTTCCGACATGCGCGACCTGCTCGACCGGGAAGCGCGAGACGTGCGGGCGGCCGAGGCGGTGGCGCTCTTCTGCTACCAGGCCAGGAAATGGATCGGCGCGTTCGCGGCGGCCTTGGGCGGTCTGGACACCCTGATCTTTGCCGGCGGTATCGGTGAGAACGCCCCGACTGTCCGGGCCCGGATTTGCGAAAACCTGGGATTTCTGGGCCTCGAACTGGACGAGCGACAAAACCTGGCGAACGCGGGGGTGATTTCCGCTCAAGCCGGCCGGGTGACGGTTCGGGTCATCCGTACGGACGAGGAATGGATGATCGCCAAATCGGTTTGCCGAGTACTCGGCCTGGATGAAAACACGGAGGAATGAACCATGCAGCCCAAAACCCTTGCCCCCGAACTGCTCGGCCGGATGGACGCCTACTGGCGCGCCGCCAACTATCTGTCGGTCGGCCAGATTTATCTTTTCGACAATCCGCTGCTGAAGCGGCCGCTGGCGTTGACGGATATCAAGCACATGCTTCTGGGACACTGGGGCACCACCCCCGGGCAGAACTTCATCTATGTCCACCTGAACCGGGTGATCAAAAAATACGATCTCGACATGATATACGTCTCCGGCCCCGGCCACGGGGGGCCGGCGGTGGTAGCCAACACCTACCTCGAAGGCACTTACAGTGAGATCTATCCCGAGATCAGCCGGGATGAGGCCGGGCTGCGGAAACTCTTTCTGCAGTTTTCCTTTCCCGGGGGCATCCCCAGCCATGCCTCGCCGGAATGTCCGGGCTCGATCCACGAAGGCGGCGAACTGGGCTATTCGCTCAGCCATGCCTTCGGGGCGGTGTTCGACAATCCCGATCTGCTCGTCGCCTGCGTGGTCGGCGACGGCGAGGCGGAAACCGGCCCCCTGGCCACCGCATGGCATTCCAACAAATTTCTCAATCCGGTCAGCGATGGCGCGGTGCTGCCGATCCTGCACCTGAACGGCTACAAGATTGCCAATCCGACCATCCTGGCCCGCATCGAGCCCGAGGAATTGGATCAGTTCCTGCGCGGCTGTGGCTGGACGCCTTATTACGTCGAAGGGCACGAACCGGAGCTGATGCACCAGGCCATGGCCGTGACGTTGAATACAGTGGTGGAAGAGATCAGGAGAATCCAGCAAGAGACCCGCATCCATGGCAACCTCACCCGGCCACGCTGGCCGCTGATCGTCCTCAAGTCTCCCAAGGGCTGGACCGGTCCGGAGGTGGTCGATGGCCTGCAGATCGAGGGCACCTTCCGGGCTCATCAAGTGCCGCTTCCCGACCCGGCCAGCCACCCCGGGCACCTCAAGTTGATCGAAGAGTGGCTCATGAGCTACCGGCCGGAAGAGCTCTTCGACGGCGAGGGGCACCTCAAGCCGGAACTAGCTGAACTGGCTCCCGAGGGCGACCGCCGCATGGGCGCCAATCCCCACGCCAACGGCGGCCTGCTGCTGCGCGATCTGATCATGCCGGACTTTCACGACTACGCGGTGGAGATTCCGGCCCCGGGCGCGGTAAAGGCCGCCGACGCCCACCAACTAGGTGTCTTCCTGCGCGATGTGGCCAAACTCAACCGGGAGCAACAAAATTTCCGGATCTTCGGTCCCGACGAAACCCTTTCCAATCGCCTGAACGCGGTCTTCGAGGTCACCGACCGCCAGTGGTTGGCCCGGACCCAGGCCAACGACGAGTTCCTCGCTCCGGAGGGCCAGGTCATGGAGATGTTGAGCGAGCACCAGTGCCAAGGCTGGCTGGAAGGCTACCTGCTCACCGGGCGGCACGGACTGTTTAACTGCTACGAGTCGTTCATCCATATCGTCGACTCGATGTTCAACCAGCACGCCAAATGGCTGAAGGTCACGGCGGGGCTATCCTGGCGACGGAAGATCGCCTCACTCAATTATCTCCTGGCCTCCCATGTCTGGCAGCAGATGCATAACGGCTTCACCCACCAGGACCCCGGCTTCATCGATCATGTGGTAAACAAGAAGGCCGAGGTGGTCCGGGTTTATCTGCCGCCGGATGCCAACTGCCTGCTCTCGGTATGGGACCATTGCCTGAGAAGCCGCCACTATGTCAACGTGGTTATCGCCGGCAAGTATCAGGCGCCCCAGTGGCTGTCGATGGACGAAGCCATCAAGCACTGCAGCACGGGCGTCGGCATCTGGGAGTGGGCCTCCAACGACCGGGGTGCTGCGCCCGACGTGGTCATGGCCTGCTGCGGCGATGTGCCGACTCTGGAGACCCTGGCCGGGGTCGCCATCATGCGCGAGCATCTGCCGGAGCTGAAAATCCGCGTGGTCAACGTCGTCGACCTGATGAAACTGCAGCCGCAGAGCGAACACCCGCACGGCCTCTCCGACCCGGATTTCGACGCGCTTTTTACCAAAGACAAGCCGATCATCTTCGCCTTCCATGGCTACCCGTGGCTGATCCATCGGTTGACCTACCGCCGCACCAATCACCACAACCTCCACGTCCGGGGCTACAAGGAAGAGGGCACCATCACCACCCCCTTCGACATGACGGTGCTGAACGATCTCGACCGCTTCCATCTGGTGATGGACACCATCGACCGGTTGCCGCAGACCGGCGACCGGGGCCTCACCCTGAAGCAACGGCTCAAGGATAAACTGGTCGAGCATAGGCAGTACATCGACAAACACGGCCAGGACCTGCCGGAGATCCGCAACTGGCAGTGGAAAGGATTACCCCGCAATGGCGTTGCGATTGATTGAATTGTTGGGCAAGATTATCGGGGTGACAGACAATGCAGACTGAGACCATTCTAATACTGTTGTTTTCGATCGCGGCGGTGGTGGCAATTGCGGTGCGGCAGTTGCATGTGCCGTACACCGTGGCCTTGGTGCTGACCGGGTTGGCGCTGGGGATCCTGAACCTGTTCACGCCACCCCAATTGACCAAGGAATTGCTCTTTTCAGTCTTCCTGCCGGGCCTGTTGTTTGAAGCAGCCTTTCACATCGAGTTCCGGGAGTTCTGGCGCAACCGGTTCGCCATTACCTCGCTGGCCGTACCAGGTGTGGCCGCGGCCGTGGTCTTGACGACCGTGATCCTGACCCCGGTGGTCAACACGCTGCATCTGGAGCAGAATTTCACCTGGCACTACGCCTTGGTGTTCGGTGCCTTGATCGCGGCCACCGACCCGATCGCGGTGGTGGCGGTTTTCCGAAGCCTCGGAGCGCCAAGGCGGTTGTCGGTCCTGCTGGACGGCGAAAGTCTGCTCAACGACGGCACGGCCATCGTTTTTTTTACCCTGAGTCTCTCCCTGGCGGCCGGCAACAGCATCACGGGTTGGCAACTGACCACGGACTTCTTCAAGATTGTCGGTTTCGGTGGACTGATCGGCGCGGCGGTCGGTCTGGGGGTCTCGCAGGCGATCAAACATATTGATGATGCGATGAT
>Ga0055477_10000467_pt1 | contig 11287 bp, 9 predicted proteins | sample Muzzi_PWA_D2_FD_57683 | JGI IMG/M metagenome (GOLD analysis project Ga0055477, IMG submission 57683) | Wetland microbial communities from San Francisco Bay, California, USA, that impact long-term carbon sequestration - Muzzi_PWA_D2 | ecosystem: Environmental > Aquatic > Marine > Wetlands ... | reverse complement strand
GCGGAGCGGCTAAACGTTTATCTCAGACTTTTTTATTCCGAGTGACTTCATGCGGGAGCGCAGCGTGGAGGGGTTCATGCCGAGAAGGCTCGCTGCACCGCCGTCTCCGTAAATCTTCCAGTTAGCGGAGTTCAGCGCCTTTAAGATATTGGAGCGTTCCAACTGAACCAGCTCGTCGAGCTTGTAGACGGTGTCGCCGGCTGCTACGGATGAGTCAGGCCGGTCCTTGCTTCTCTCTATATCGGGTTCGGGAAGCGCGCGGTCGAGGTTGAGGCGATCACCTTCAGCCGTGATCACGGCCCTTTCGATTACATTCTGAAGCTCTCTCACGTTGCCCGGCCACGTGTAGGATCTGAGGCGTCTGACGCAACCGTCCGTAAGGGGTTTTAATTCGCGTCCCATTCTTTTCGAGAACTTTTCCGCGAAAGACCTGGCGAATATCTCTATATCATCCTCCCTTTCCCTGAGCGGCGGGAGGTTTATGGGAAATACGTTCAGTCTGTAAAACAGGTCTTCGCGGAACGCTCCCCGCTCGACCTCTTTCTTGAGGTCGCGGTTCGTGGCGGCAAGCACTCGGACGTCCACTTTATGAGTAACGGAGCTGCCGACAGGCTCGAACTCGCCCTCCTGGAGCACGCGGAGAAGCTTGACCTGAAGGTCGAGAGGGAGCTCCCCTATTTCGTCGAGGAATATCGTGCCCGTATGAGCGGCGGCGAAGCGACCTACGCGTTTTTTCGTTGCCCCGGTGAAAGAACCCTCTTCGTGTCCGAAGAATTCGCTCTCTATAAGATTGACGGGTATGGCCGCGCAGTTGACCTTGATCAGCGGCTTGTCGTTCCTGTTGCTCGCGCTGTGTATGGCCCTGGCAATCACTTCTTTCCCCGTCCCCGTTTCGCCCTGTATGAGCACTGTGCTATTGGCGGATGCGACCTGCTTTACATCCCTGAGAACGTCCTTCATTGCAGGACTGCTCCCTATGATGCCGTCGAAATTTCCCAGCTCCAGAATCTCTTCCTCAAGGTATTTCGTCGTATCCATGAGCGTGCGGATCCGGCGCTTGGCTTCGAGTACGTCGTTTACGTTTCTAATTATCAACGTATAAAAGACTTCCTGTTCTTTCTCGAACGTGGAGACAGTAGCCTCTGCCGTAAATTCCGCTCCGCTGAGGCTGATTCCCTTGAGGCCGCCTTCTATCCAGAGGTGTTTTTGTCCCTCGGGAAGGGAGTGCAGCTTCTTAAGGATCGAGGTCAGCTTCGTGCGGCTTTCCTTTGTGAGGAACCTGGTGAAATCGTGTCCGACGAGTGTTTCGGACCGGGATCCGAAGAGCTTTTCTGCCGCGGAGTTGACCATATTGACCCTGAGCCTGCCGTCAAGCTCGATAATGGAATCCATGGCGGAATCGAACAGGCTCGTGAGCTTCTTTTCACGCTCTCGCACCTTTTCCTCGGCGCGCATTCTGCTGAGCTCCGCAGTCGCCCTGTCGGCGAATATGTTGAAAATCCCCATCAGACGGGGATCGGAAGGGATGGGCCGGGTGTCGAGAATGGAAAGGTAACCCAGCGTCGTACCGTCTGAATCCTTGAGAGGCGCGCCCAGAAAGCTTACGGCTTCGAACGATATGAGCGCGTCGCTTGCCGGATAGATGTCCATAATATTGTCCGGATAATGCACGATGCAGTCCGCCATGACGACCTCTTCACAGATAGTTCCCGTGAAGTCGTATTCGTAATCTTCGTACCATTCGCCTTTCATCAGGAAAGCGAGCGCCTTCAGTGTGCGCTTGTCTTTATTAAGCACCGTGACCCAAGCCCCTTCGGTGCCGAGCGCCTTGCACAGGCATTCGACAAGTGTGTAAAAGAATTTCTTCCCGGTAACTGCGGCGGTGGTTTCTATGAGAGTACGGAGGACGGATTCTTCGTCTATTTCCCGTACGGCGTGTTTTGCTTCCGCATTCATCTGGCCCCTCCACATTGTTGACTACGGATACTTACGTAATGTGGGAAACTCAACAGAGGTTGTATAGCAGAATTGTACCACAAGCGGCAACGAGAATGGAAGGGAATGGAGAAAGGCGCGGTCACTCAGGCTGCGTCGCGCTACATTTAATAGTTTATAAATATATTTAGCGTGAAACATGCCGGGAACGGCTTAGCTTATGGGCTTCGACAGAGGAGTAAATTCCGCGTGTGTCGAATCCGGTTTCTTCAGGTAAAATGATGGTTGAGGTGCCACAGCTATCACTAAAGGGGATATAAACGACAGACAAGACATCGACAGGCTGGTCGGAAGGTTCTACGAGCGCATGATGGCGGACCCGTTCATCGGGTTCATCTTCACCTTCTATGCTAAGATAGACCTTGAGAAACACCTGCCCGTCATTGCCGATTTCTGGGAGACGGTCCTTTTCCAGAGTCCTGTTTATAAAGGCGGAGCGAAGGCCATGAACGTACACATGGATCTGAACGACAAGGTTCCGCTCAAAAACCAGTATTTCTCCCGCTGGCTCTATCTCTTTGATACCACGGTGGACGATATGTTCGAGGGCACTGTGGCTAACAAGGCGAAAGAGCGCGCCAACTCGATAGCTGAACTAATGAAGAAAAGACTAGGCACACTCCCCGACTGCGACGACTGACCTTTCTTGTTCGTGTCTTGTTCGTGCGGTCAAACCATTACAATACATTCCGAACTCGGTGATGAAATACTTTAGTGGACCGCGTATTATATTGCCGCTGAATATTGCTTTTTCGGTCCACCGGCATTATAACTTCGGTACTACGGTATGGAGGTGAATGATGAACAGAATTCTTACAAGCACTATGCTTGCGGTCTCCGCATTGTTACTTTTTACGGCGATGACGCTGGGCACATCCAGAGCCGAAGACGCAAAAACCAAAAAAGACAATAGCCCTGAAATATGTGAGGGGCTCTATGCATTGTGCACATCCGCTCCTTGTGTCCCTGACCCGGAAAATAAGGATTCCAAAGCCATTTGCAGCTGCGAGGTGAATACGGGCATTAATTTCGGCTATTCGTCCTGTGAAGCAAGAACCACAAAGAAAGACGATTACGGAGTGACCAACATCTTATCCACGTACTCTTTCGCACAGGGGCCGTCGAAACCCGTGCTTAGCTGTCCGAAGGGCAAGCCCTGGACGGACTGCCTGGATAAATCCTGCACGGTCAATCCGCTCAATCCCCTGAACGCATACTGCAAGTGCGACATCATAAGGGACGAGGCTTTCGTAACCTACGGCGGCAACTGTAATCTCCTCACTTGCGACAACGGCTACTGGTCAGGCGCTACTGTTAAATCGTACATCGAGGCGAGCACGCTTTTGAGCGAGAAGATGGGAATCAAGGACTTCCCCGTGGTCTACTGTCCCGGTATGAAGCCCAAAACCGATTGAGCATTGCGCACGGTTGTGTTCGGAGAACGGGTGACGGTCAGCTTTTTCCGAGCGGACAGTCTTTATTATCCGGAACTTTGTCAGTGACGCGTATTCTCAGCTTCAGATAAGCGTAGGCGAGGATTGTTCCCCAGACGAAACCGTCTATAACGCCCCAGAGCGCCCACCAGAGCGCGCCGGTGCGGTCGTCGGGAAAGTATATGTACGACTCTTTTAAGGCCGCATAAGCATGACCCGCCTCAATTGGCGCGAAAGTGAAGAACAGCCACAGCGGCCTTATGGTGAAATCAAATGACACTATGCGCATGCCGTATTCCGTCACGGTGAGCGCGAGCAGAGCGGACGATATGCTGAGCACGATTCCCGCCGCTATGCCGAAGTAGAGAGCAGGGCGCGCCGGGCTATTCTCCCGAATGATGGTAATCAGGTTATAGAATATGGCAATCAGGAAGCCGCTTACGAAACCGTCGATGAATGAAAGCAACAGGCAGCCCGCCACGTGAGGCAGGTCGGTCGGAAGCCCGTATTCGGCGAATTGTACCAGCGGGGCGAAGAATCCACCATGGCCGAGTGCGTTCACAACAAGCATGACGGCGCAGGTAAGCGGTCTGAAGTCTAGCTCGACCCAGGCCGTGTGGGATCCTCCAGAGATGGAGAACTCTATCAGCGCCAGGGACACCAGCACCCATATCGTCCCTGTATATATTCCGAAGCGAACGGTATTCATTGAAGGGTTGGAATAAATTACCCACGAGAAGGGGGATTGGCAAAGGGAGGGAGACAGGATGCACGATGCAGGATGCAAGAAACAGGATGAGATTGCCGCGCCTCGTTTCACTACGCTCGCAATGATTAGTGTGAAGCCGAAAGCGTCCGGTTCTTACACACGTTTAGAACCGTTACTTGCTCGAAATCGTTTTTTCCATGATGAAAAGAAGCAAAAATCACACACGTAGTGTGATTTTTGAAAAGGCTGTAGGGAAGTTAGCTAAAAATAAATTATCCCCCTCACCCTAACCCTGCTTTGGGTTATGACAATTTGGTTTGACGACATGAACATTTCAGCATTTATTCAACGGGCCCGAATGCTCACATATTCGCATCCGTTCCGCGGTGGGGAGAGGGAAAATGTAAACCATCGCTACGCGTGCAATGACGCCCTTCGACAGGCTTCCGGCTTCGCTTCGAATTTTGTTAAAGCTGCCACTAACAAGGAAGCTACGCCTGACATGCAGGACGAAGGGGTTATGAGTGACGGTATTGCCGCACCTAAATAAGCGAATAACGACTTCCGTTCGGTCATTGCTCAGGATCGTGCCCCGCGAGGCATGAATGTTTTTCTAACTGGGTTGAATTATTACCCAAAGTGGCATTAAGTTTAGGAAAAAGGCTAAATCGTACAGCACGAGAGCATAATTCATAGTTAGAGCGGAAATATAAAATGCGGATCAACTGGATCGAGACCTCACAGGCAAGGCGCGAGCAGGTCATAACCGACATAAGAGACGGCTCCGAGCCGGGAGTGAGATTCTATCTCCTTCTTTCCACGGCGTCCCTGATTGCCGCGTTCGGCTTGATCGCCAACAGCACTGCGGTGATAATTGGCGCGATGCTGGTTTCCCCTCTCATGACTCCTATGATCGGCACCTCTCTCGGCCTGGTGATAGGGGACGGGAGACTATTCACGACATCCCTCAGATCCGTCGTCATAGGCGTCGTCCTTGCCATTTTTTCATCGGCCGTGCTGGGTTTCCTGCCGCTCGCTCTCGAAGCCACGCCCGAGATGCTTTTGAGGACGCACCCGACATTGCTGGACCTTATGGTAGCGGTGCTTGCGGGTTTTGCGGGGTCTTACGCTATGATAGACGAAAAGGTAAGTCCCGCCCTGCCGGGAGTGGCGATCGCGACTGCTATAGTGCCGCCTCTATCAAATACCGGCATATGTCTTTCTCTCGGGCACTACGAAGGTGCGTTCGGCTCGTTTACCCTCTTTTTCGCGAATTTTCTTTCCATCCTGCTCGTGGCTGCGGTAACGTTCATCGCGGCGGGAATGAGTCCTTACTCCAGACTGAAAAAGAGCAAGCATTCTGTCAGGAGCTTCGCTATCGCGGCCACGGGTTTTATGGTCGTAGCCGTATTCCTCACATACTCGCTTGTTTCCATAGTCAAAGAGAGGTACAGGGATGACAATATCGAGTCCGTGCTCAATCAGAGCCTTTCCGGAATGCACGGCGCTTCGCTCGACAGCTATGTCTACGATGTCGAGGACGGAAAGCTGTATGTACTGGCGTCGGTCAGGAGCCATTCACTTATCACACCCAACGAGGTCAAGGAACTCGAGGGGGCCGTGAACGAAAGTGTGGACATGCCGGCGCATCTCATCGTAAGAAGTACTATATCCAAGGACGTGAGCTCTTCCGGAACTCCTTCCGATGTAAGGCGGCAGAACCTGGACGGATTTTTTCTGGACAGGGAGCTTACTCAGGACGAGAAGCTTTTAAGGGACGCCGAGCAGGTCGTACTGGGAAAGCTTCCTCGCTGGCCCGGAATGAAGCTGGTCGACGTGGAGATTGTCAACCTGGACAGAGGGCGTACGGTTGTGGTGACCCTGGAAGGTCCGAGAAGGCTTATTTACACCGAGATCGACGAGCTGGAAAAGAACATCAGGGAAGCCACCGGTCATCCGGATCTGGAACTCGTAGTACGCTCGGTCGTTACCAAGATCGCCGACCGCGAGGGAGAAATGGTTTACGGATGGAAGTACTCGTGGAACTTGAGTGAGGAGAAGGAGCGGGTTATCGACACCGTGTGGGAGGTTATGTACGAGACATTCGGCAGATACGATCAGCGGTTTCTCGTTAACACGCAATCGAGGTTTCAGGGTGACAGGCTCCACATACTCGCGGAAGTAGTGGGTATCGAACCGTTCTCTCCCGAAGATGTCTCGTCGCTCGAGAAGGAGCTGACTAAAAAGTTCGGCTATCCGGTTAAGCTGGATGTTTGGTATAAAACGGACGCCGTAATCACGGACAAGGGCTACCAGTCGTTCGAGTTCTATATCGAAAGTGACATCATGGAGCTGGAACGGGATATAAGAGAGAAGGAAAAGGAGAAGTGAGTGTGGACAAGGGATGAAGGATACAGGATACAAGAGGCAGGATGAGATTGCTTCGTTTCTTCGCAACTCGCAATGACAGAAAAAAACAGTTCCTTCTTTTCAGTGATGAAAAGAAGCAAAAATCACCCGACACACATAAATAGCTAAAAATAAATTATTCCGGCTAAATCTTATAATTCCGCCACAACCCGTATAAGATTTTGACGCCAGCTTAATTTATTTTCTTGACACTATTTTTGTGAATGTCGGGAATACCAAATACAAGAGGTTGAAACAAGCCTCACCGGAACCTGCTTCCGGATTCGTAATGATACTTATATATAACAGGCTAAGGAATTCCTCGAATTTTGCTTCTGCGAACCTAATCTTCATAAATCCTTAACAATTTCCACCCTAAAACGGGTTTCTTAACCTGAAAATGCTTAGAATTTGAGAAGCTGTGTTTAGTTATTAGGCATGGCCGGAGGCTGTAATATTTATTGTGCAACTGCTAATACACGTAATAAGTTTTAATTAAAGGGTTATTTCCAAAAAATTCCACATTTGCGGGTTTGGCACGGAATTTGCCTATATGTATAAGCGTGGGCATTAAGATGAAATCGTACGCAGATGCGTACAAGTTAGAGGATGATGGAAATGCTTTCAGGGGGCTGGTCGGTCATCGGAAAAACTCTTGAAGGAGGAGGTAAGATGATGAAAAACGACAGTATGGCATTCTCGATTAAGACGGCGTTCAATCTGGGCGTCTGGATGAGGCAGAATCAGGGCGACAAGGACATATTCTCAGCCGGCCGCTGCCTGAGGGAAATCATCTTTTTCAATATCGATCAGCCCGAGGAAGGACAGCACCCGACTGAAGTAGTAAATGTGAATGTTGACTATCTGCTGGAAGTCGCGCTTCTCGGATATGTCATGTCGGGAGTATGTGCTTACGACGAGGAAATAAAGGAGCGTATCCCGAAATTAATCGAGAAGAGGCTCATTTCGGAAGTTTACAACGACGCGCCAGAGAACTACGAGGGCGAAGTCTCCGAGCAGGATGAAGAAGAATTTTACACCAGGGTAAAGGCTCTGGGCATGAACTAATAATGAAAGAAATGGTGAGCTCATTTCTTCATACCTCCTTATGTAGCTGGAGGCGGGAAAAACTTGATGTTCCTGCCTCCAGATACTTTAGCGGGAGGGCTTATTCAGAAAGAAAGGGCTCAGCAAATTCGAAAAATCTTGCACCTTTAGCCGAGTCCCCGGGTCCTCCCCTCTGTTCCACCAGACCCGGGGCGCACTACTAGTTTGTATGTACATTGAAACATGGAGTAATACAGCGGGAGGGGCTGGATTACAGCTGCTGATCATTGAGTAGATTTAATATGCTTTGATGAAAGTTGCAGATTGGCATGACTAGAACGGCTCTGTAAGTTCTTCTTGAGCCATTATGGCCATATGATACAATAAATAAAGGTTATTTATGAATTTTAACGGCTACGATACCGAGGGATTCTACGACGAGTTGTTCGAAGGGCCCGGACGCCCGAGACGAGGTACGAGCATACTTATCGATAAGCTGGAATCTCTTCCCGAAGGTGACATACTGAGAAGACAGAAGGCCGCCGAGGCCGCACTGTTTAACATGGGCGTCACGTTCACCGTCTACAGCGACGAGACCGGTATCGAGAAAATATTCCCATTTGACATAATACCGAGAATTGTAGAGCCCGAGGACTGGAAGCAGATAGAAAGCGGGCTCAAACAGAGGATACACGCGCTCAATCTCTTCATAAACGACGTCTATCACAAACAGAGGATAATCAAGGACGGCATAATTCCCGAGTATCTGCTTTATTCCGGCAAGTGTTTTCAGCACCAGTGCAGGGGCCTGACCCCGCCTAAAGGCGTATGGTGCCACATAACCGGTACCGACCTGGTCAGGGACAACGACGGCAAATACTACGTGCTCGAGGACAACCTCCGCACACCGTCGGGAGTTTCGTACGTGCTCGAGAACAGGCAGGTGCTGAAACGGACCTTTCCCCACGTCTTCGAAGCCTCGAAGGTAAGACCGGTAGACGACTATCCTGAGAGGCTGCTGAGCACGCTCCAGAATCTGACAACGCAGGATTCATACCAACCGAATGTGGTTCTGCTTACGCCCGGGGTGTATAACTCGGCTTATTTCGAGCATTCGTTCCTCGCTCAGCAGATGGGTATAGAGCTGGTCGAAGGCTCGGACCTGGTGGTGTCGGACGGTTACGTGTTCATGAGAACGACCAAGGGATTCGAGAAGGTGGACGTCATTTACAGGCGTATCGACGACACGTTCCTCGACCCCAAAGCGTTTAACCCCAACTCGATGCTAGGAGTGCCGGGGATAATGGAAGTGTATAAGGCCGGACACGTCGCGCTCGCTAACGCGCCCGGGACGGGTATAGCGGACGACAAGGTCATATACGCGTATGTTCCGAATATAATAAAATATTACACCGGCGAGGACCCCATACTTCCCAACGTTCCCACATACGTGTGCTGGGAGGAAAAGGAAATGAAGCACGTCCTCGGGAACCTCGATAAGTTCGTAGTGAAAGCCGCGAACGAGTCCGGGGGCTACGGTATGCTTGTCGGCCCTCACGCTTCAAGAAGCGAGCGTGAGAAATTCGCCGAGCTTATAAAGGCCAGTCCCCGCAACTACATCGCGCAGCCTACCGTTTCGCTATCGAGGGTGCCGGTTATAGTGGACGACCACTTCGAGGGGAGACACGTGGACCTGCGTCCATATGTGCTTTACGGTGAGGATATTTATGTTATGCCGGGTGGTCTCACCCGTGTTGCGCTCAAAAAGGGATCTCTCGTGGTAAACTCTTCCCAGGGAGGGGGGAGCAAGGACACGTGGGTGCTTGAAAACGTCTCCGGCCATTGAGCGCTTTTCATCGGAAAGTACATCTCAGATAGCCGGGAATGATTAAAGGTGCATATGCTAAGCAGAGTTGCAGATTCTATTTACTGGATGGGCCGCTATTTTGAAAGGGCTGAGAACATAGCCAGGTTCATAGACGTAAATCTCCACCTCATACTCGATACTCCGGTAGATTTCGAAGAGCAGTGGGAGCCGCTCGTAAACATCACGGGAGACATAGAGCCGTTCGAGGAGATATACGACGAACCCACTAAAGATAACGTAATCCGCTTTCTGACTTACGACACGGAGAACCCCAACTCCATACTCTCGTCACTCACCGCGGCGCGCGAAAACGCGAGGTCGGTGAGGGAGATAATCTCTTCCGAGATGTGGGAGCAGATTAACAAAACGTACTACTGGCTCCTCAGATCCGAGGACGGGAAAGGGATGCTCGATTCTCCCCACGATTTCTACACTACCATTAAAATGGAGAGCCACCTGTTCCAGGGTTTGACCGACACGACTATGTCGCACGGCGAAGGATGGCATTTCACCCGTCTGGGACGTCTGCTCGAAAGGGCGGACAAGACGTCACGTATCCTGGACGTGAAATACTTTATTCTCCTGCCGCGAGTAGAGGACGTGGGCAGCCCTATAGATAACATTGGCTGGGGAGCGCTTCTTAAATCGGCAAGCGCGTTTGAGATGTACAGGAAAAAATACAGAAAGATAGACCCCAACAAGGTTACCGAATTTCTGATTCTGGACAGCCTTTTTCCCAGGTCTATACACTACTGCCTGATCAGAGCCGCGGAGAGTCTGAACAAAATTAGCGGCACGGAGTACGGCAGTTATCACAACGAGGCGGAAAGGAAACTAGGCCGCCTTTGCTCGGAGCTTGACTACGCGAATATAGAGGAAGTAATTTCTCACGGCCTGCACGAGTACCTGGACAATTTTCAGACCAAGCTCAACAACGTGGGCGACGCGATATCCGAGACTTTCTACGCTCTCGCTCCCATGCCAAGTGCGGGTGCTGCATCGGTTAAAGGTGAAGAATGACGTTCTGCGTCGGTATGAAGGTTAGAAAGGGGCTGGTGGGAATCGCTGACACGCTGGTCACTACAGGGTCCGAGTGCATCACGGCGAGAAAGGTGACGATACACCAGTACGGAAGGCACTCGCTCTTCCTCATGACCTCCGGGCTCCGCTCGGTGAGGGACAAAGCGCTTACGTATTTCAACGAGGTGCTCGAAGAGAGCGACGAGAGCTTTGACAAGCTCTACAAGGCCGTAAACGCATTCGCCGATCAGGTGAGGCGCGTGGGGGACGAGGACGGAAAGGCGCTGGAGGAGGGCGGCCTGCAGTTTAATCTTTTTTCCATCATAGGCGGTCAGCTGGAGAACGACAGGGAGCATAAGCTCTATATGCTGTATCCGCAGGGGAACTGGGTAGAGGTGGGACAGGGCACGCCGTATTACCTCATCGGGGAATCGAGCTACGGAAAGCCTATCATGGACAGGGCGCTCTCGTACGAGCTTAACATGGAGATGGCTCTCAAGATCGGATATCTCGCTTTCGACGCCACCAGGACGAGCGCGATTGACGTCGATTACCCAATAGACGTGGTGCTCTACCAGGCGGATTCCTACGACATAGTCGAGCACAGGTACGAGGCTTCGGAGCTGATGGAAATTTCAGACTGGTGGCAAAAGAGGCTGAGGGAGGGCATCAGGGCGCTCCCGCAGGAGTGGATAAACGCGGTATTCAAGAAGCTGGACAACTCCGGATAATGAGCCCGAAATGATCGTCAGAACAACTCACACCACCCGATATAAATACAGCAAGGAAGTATTCATAGAGCCACAC
>Ga0055477_10000464_pt1 | contig 11295 bp, 11 predicted proteins | sample Muzzi_PWA_D2_FD_57683 | JGI IMG/M metagenome (GOLD analysis project Ga0055477, IMG submission 57683) | Wetland microbial communities from San Francisco Bay, California, USA, that impact long-term carbon sequestration - Muzzi_PWA_D2 | ecosystem: Environmental > Aquatic > Marine > Wetlands ... | reverse complement strand
TCGAAGATCTCAAGAATTTTCGCCAATGGCACTCCAAGACCCCGGGCCACCCCGAATACGGCTATACTCCCGGAGTCGAGACCACCACCGGACCACTGGGCCAGGGCATCGCCAACGCCGTGGGCATGGCCATCGCCGAACGCACCCTGGCTGCCCAGTTCAACCGGCCCGGCCACCGGGTCGTCGATCATTATACTTACGCCTTCATGGGCGACGGCTGCATGATGGAGGGGATCTCCCACGAGGTCTGTTCCCTGGCCGGCACTCTCAAGTTGGGAAAACTGATCGCCTTTTACGACGACAACGGCATCTCCATCGACGGCGAGGTAGGGGGCTGGTTCACCGATAATACCCCCAAACGTTTCAAGGCCTACGGCTGGCATGTTGTCGAACAGGTGGACGGCCACGATTCCGCGGCCATCAAGGCCGCCATCGAAGAGGCCAGAAGCGTCACCGGTCAGCCGAGCCTGATCTGTTGTCGAACCGTAATCGGCTTTGGCTCCCCCAACAAGCAGGGCAAGGAGGTTTGCCACGGCGCCCCGCTGGGCGCTGAGGAAATCGCCCTGACCAGAAAGGTTCTGGGCTGGAATTTCCCTCCTTTCGAAATTCCCGCCGAGATCTATGGAGCCTGGGACGCCAGGGAAAAAGGTCGGGCGGCTGAGACGGCCTGGGATCAGACCTTCGCCGCCTATCGGCAGGGCTACCCGGATCTTGCCGGTGAATTCACCAGGCGGATGAGCAGTGAACTGCCAAGCGGTTGGGAACAGACTGCCAGCGCTTTTGTGGCCGCCACTGCGGCCAAAGCGGAAAAAGTCGCCAGCCGCAAAGCCTCGCAGCTCTGCCTGAACGGCTACGGACCGTCTCTGCCTGAGTTGATCGGCGGCTCAGCCGACCTGGCCGGCTCAAACCTGACGATCTGGCAGGGCAGCAAGGGTATTCAGGAGGATCAGGCCGGGAACTACATCTTCTTCGGGGTTCGCGAATTCGGCATGGCGGCTATTGCCAACGGTTTGGCCCTGCACGGCGGTTTCATCCCCTACACCGCCACCTTTCTGATCTTTTCGGATTACGCCCGTAACGCCCTGCGGATGGCGGCCCTGATGAAACAAAGATCAATCTATGTCTTCACTCACGACTCCATCGGTCTGGGCGAGGATGGCCCCACCCACCAGCCGATTGAACAGGCCGCCACCCTGAGGCTGATTCCCAACATGAGCGTATGGCGTCCCGGCGACGCGGTGGAAACGGCAGTGGCCTGGAAACTTGCCATCGAGAACCGGACCGGACCCACGGCTCTGCTGCTTTCCCGCCAGAACCTGCCACCCATGCCCCGGGATGAAAAGCAACTTGCCGATATCGCTCGCGGCGGCTACATCCTGCATGACTGCGGATGCGCAAGTCCTGAGGCCATTATTATCGCCACCGGTTCGGAGCTGGCGCTGGCCATGGAGGCCGCTAAAGTTCTGACCGGGCAGGGGAAAAAAATCCGGGTAGTATCCCTGCCTTCCACCGACGTCTTCGAGGCGCAGGACCAATCCTACCGGCAGCAGGTCCTGCCGGATCAGGTCACCGCCAGGGTGGTGGTGGAGGCGGGAGTCACGGGCTTCTGGCACAAGTACGCCGGCTGTCATGGAAAGATCATCGGCCTCGACCATTTCGGGGAATCGGCTCCGGCCGAGGTGCTCTTCAAGGAATTCGGCTTTACAGTTGAAAACGTGGTGAGCACGGTCCGGGAAATTATCGGATAGTCCGGAGAACTCTCCCGCGATGGGCATGATGGGAGTAACGGGAATTATGGGAATTGCTGTTAAAGTTCCATTTATCCCGTGACTCCCACTATTCCCGTTACTCCAGCTTAACCACCAGATCTGCCTCCGCCATGCGACTCGGTCCTCTGCAGCTGTCCTCACCCTTCATCCTGGCTCCGCTGGCCGGTTACACCGACCTGCCCTTCCGTCTCCTTTGCCGGGAACACGGGGCCGCCCTTTGCTACTCGGAGATGATCAGCTGCCACGGTCTGTTATATCGCCAGCGCAACACTCTGGAAATGCTGGATACCGTAGCCGAAGAGCGCCCGGTGGCCATGCAGCTCTTCGGGGCGGAACCGGAGATCATGGGCCAGGCCACCTCCTATCTATCCGAATTGCCAATCGACCTGATCGACATCAACATGGGCTGCCCGGTTCGCAAGGTGATCAAGAAAGGAGCGGGCTGCGCCCTGATGCGCCAACCCCGGTTGGCCGAGGCGGTAATCCGCCAGGTCCGTGCCCACACCAACCTGCCGGTCACGGTAAAGATACGCCTGGGCTGGAACCATCAGGAAATCAACGGCCCGGAATTCGCGAAAATGGCCGAAGACGCCGGGGCAACGGCGATTATCGTGCACGGCCGCACCTGGAGCGACGGTTTCGGCGGCATCGCAGACCGGGCCGGAATCGCCCGGGTCAAGGCGGCTGTCAACATCCCGGTGATCGGCAATGGCGATATCCATACCTATCAGGACGGCTTGGCCATGATGGCTGAATCCGGATGCGACGGGGTGATGATCGGCAGAGGCGCCCTGGGAAACCCTTTTGTTTTCCGACCTGAGGGCCGGCCCGTGAATCTTGCCGCCATCCTGCCTTCCCTGCTCCGCCATCTAGAGCTGATCAACCACTTCTGCCAGCCCGAAAAGGTTTTGGCCCGGGCCCAGAATCAGGCGGGGCGATATTTCAAGGGACTGCCCGGCAGCAGTGATATCCGCAAAAAAATTTATGAAGCCGCAAGCTTTGCCGATCTGCGCCTGGAAATCCAGCGGTTGGCGGAAACCTTCCCTCAAAAGTTATAAGTGCCTAAAATTACGAAAGTGGTAGAATAATTTTAAGTGTTGAACAAAACTGATTATTTCCCCCGGAGCGAAACCATTAGAGCTCCATAAAGTTGACTGGCAAGGCAAGAGGCAAACCATGCTGGAAAACCTGATTCTTTGGCTGATCATTGGCGTAGCAGTCATTTACGCAGGCCGCAACATATACCGAATCCTTACCGGCAAAAGCAAAGGCTGCTCATGTGAAAGCGGCTGTGAGATTCCGCCACCCCAGCAGATCATTCCAGATTTAAAAGGGCAGACGGCCAGGAAAGACAAACGCTCCTCATGAGCAGTTCTCCCTTTCTGGCCATCCACAACCTCCAGCCATGTTCGCCGCTATCCTGATTTCCGTCATCACCGTCGCCCATCTCTACCTGTTCTGGCGCGTGTCCTCGGTGCCATTCTTCCGCCACCATGTCCCGAAAAAAGCGCTGATCACCAGCAGTCTGCTCCTTTGGGGGCTCTTCCTGGCGGCTCTCCTCTATGGCCATCATCATTCCAACCGACTTGCCACTTGGTTGGAATTTCTCGGCATGGCCTGGATGGGCGTCCTCTTCTTGTTAACCGCTGCCATGCTGACGGTGGAGATAATCTCTGGTTTCGGCCTGCTGCTGCCCTGTCTGGCCCCTCCCCTGAGGGGTTTTGCCCTGTTCATCGGCGCCATCCTGTCGATCATGGCACTGGTTCAAGGGGGGCGGGCCCCAACGGTCAGCGAAGATGAAGTAATTCTAGCCGGCCTGCCCGGAAAGCTGGACGGCACGATTCTGGTCGCCATCTCCGACCTGCATCTTGGTCCACAGCTCGGGGCGGAATGGCTGGCCGCCCGCCTGGTCCAAGTTAAAGCCCTGAATCCTGACCTGGTGGTTCTGGTCGGCGATATCTTCGAGGGACACGGCAGGCCGCGCCAGGAAATGCTTAAGGTCTTGGGTGGGCTCAAAGCCCCGTTGGGAGTCTGGGGGGTAGCCGGAAACCATGAAGTTTACGGAGGAGGAGAGACCATCAAGGCCCTGAATGAAAGCGGCGTGAAGTTACTGCGCAACTCCTGGACCCAAGTCCGTCCCGGACTGATGCTGGCCGGAGTGGAAGAGTCTACTATCAGCCGCAGGCCTGAAGATGGCGCGGGCCGGATCACCCGATCCCTGGCCGGCCACCCGCCGGGAGCGGTCATCCTTCTATCTCATAAACCCTGGCGTGAAGAGGAGGCGGCAAAGGCGGGAGTGGAACTGATGTTGAGCGGCCATACCCACGGCGGCCAGATTTGGCCCTTCAACTATCTGGTCAGTCATTTCTTCCCTCACCTGGCAGGTCGTTACGAGATTAATGGCATGACCCTGCTGGTCTGCCGGGGAACCGGCACCTGGGGCCCCCGGATGCGCCTCTGGAATCCGGGAGAAATCATGAAGATAACCTTGCGGGCCGGCTCCTGACCGAAACCATGGCCCAGACCTGATATAAAAAAAACAGAGCCCTAAGGCTCTGTTTTCTCGAGGGAGGCGTCTTTTTCTCAAGTATACGTGCGTTTTAACCGCCGTTTTATTTTTAGAGTTAACCCGTCCCTCATTAAATTCAACATATCATCGGCAAAGTTTAAAAGTAAAGCCCAAAAAAAAAAATTCTCAACCTCACGCCTTTATAGCCAACCGACTGATATTAAAAGAGAAAAAGCATTAACCTAAATACTGACACAGCAAATAAATCGTATTTATTCAATTAGTTAGATTTTATTCGAAAATTTAATTATTTTTTTGCCAATCCCCAGGCCATAACAATTACAGGTGACTGCTATATGCCAAAGAACAACGATAATTCAACTAGCAATAAGAAACGACCAACAAATAAGCGGCTGCCGGGAGCCTTTACTCACCTTACACCCGTAGCCAAGCAATCCTGGAAACCCGGCAACGTTCTGGCCCCGGTACCGGTGGTACTGGTTAGTTGCGGCGGCAACGACGAATTCCGTCCAAACCTGATTACCATTGCCTGGACCGGAAACGTTTGCAGTGAGCCGCCCATGCTCTCTGTTGGCATCAGACCGGAGCGCTATTCCCATAAAATCATCAGCGCCAGCGGGGAATTCGTGGTCAACTTGACCTCCCGGGATCAGGCCCGGGTTACCGACTGGTGCGGTATGGTGTCCGGCGCCAAAGTCGACAAGTTCACCGAATCCGGTCTGACTTCAGGGCCGGCTCTGGAGGTTGGCTGTCCGATTGTCCTGGAATGCCCGATTAATATCGAATGCCGGGTCCGCCAGACTTTGCAGCTAGGAAGTCACGATCTCTTCCTGGCCGAGGTGGTGGCAGTGCAGGTTTCAACCCACCTCATTGACGGAAATGGAAAATTCCGGCTCGATCAGGCCGGTCTGCTGGCTTATGGCCTGGGGCATTATTATCCTCTGGGCCGGGCCATCGACCACTTCGGCTTCTCGATCCGAAAGAAGAAAAGAGCGGCAGCACCAGCCAGGCGCAGTTCCGGTGCTAAGAGATGAATAAAGCAGACAATCAGGATCTTTACCGATAAGGGCCTACTCCACCACCATCACCGCGCAGTTGCGGGCATGGTGGAGAATCTTGTTGGAGGTGGAGCCGAACAGGAACTCCTCGCTGTGGCTTAAGCCCCGCCTGCCCACCACCACGATGCAGCAACGCAATTTATCCTGCTCCTCAAGAATTACTTCGCCGATTGAGGTGCATTTTTTCTCCACCAGACGACAACTGATCTGCTGTTCGGCAAAGCCTGCGGAAAGCAGAATCAGCCGATAATCGGCCAGGGCCTTGTTCATCAGCGCACGATGCTCCTGCAGCCAGGCCTGCCGCTCCTCGGTGGTGGCGAAAAAGTCCTCGGAGGGCTCGGGGATGATGGTCAGCAGGGTGATGAAGACCTCCGGATGTCCGCAAAAGAAATCAGCCAGGTACATCACCGCCCGCCGGGAATTGTCCGATTCGTCAACCGCAGCCAGCAAGTGCCGCTCCTGATCGCGACGGGCCAAATCTCCGAAGTGATTGTTGTTCATCATGCTCCTCCCGAAAGTTTCTCCAGATCACCCTGGGCCACGGCCAGGTCGTCGAGCATCTGGCCGGTGTTTTCATAAAAGATCGGGGCGCCGACGGAAAAGTGGCGCATAATCAAGTTCAGGGAGTCGGGGATGTAGGGATAGACCTTTTGCAGGTTGGCGACCCGGTTCCGATATGAGATGCTCAAATCCTCGCCGATCAACCGGTTGTATATTTCCGGCTGGAGCTGATAAAGCTCCGGCACCAGTACGTCTCCCCGGCCGGCCAAATAAATCAGGATATTGCCCAGACCATGCAGGTCGAAAGCGAACATGGATTCGCCGTGCTCATAGTTGTAATCGAAATCAATCCAGCGCGGAGTCCCGGTCTCGCGGTCCCAGAGGATGTGGTCGCGACGGATGTCGCCATGCTTTTCACCATGATCGTGGAGGAATTTGATCGCCCTGACCATCTCGATGTAAGTCTTGAACACTCCGGAGAAATGGCGATGAAAATATTCCTCGTGGTCCCCGGCTAATTCGTCCACCATGACGTCGTAGCGCTTCCCCCGGATGAACTCCAGGATGCGGACGTTGTTGCCGGCCCGGTCCAGAACCCAGCGGCCGTGCATGAAATTTGGATGCTCCCGGACCAGATCCAGAATGCGCGCTTCCTTGCGGGGGCTGCGAAAGCATTTGATCTCCACATCGCCGATCCTGGTGGTAAAGGTTTCGTGGAAGACCAGCTTGAGGATGCGGGTCGCGCCGCCTCGCAGCTCCACTGCCCTCCGCACCCAGTACTTGGGTTCGTCATCCAGGCCGAAGCGCCCTTCCTTTTCATAGCCCTTGACCCAGAATGGAGTGGAGTTCAAAACCACCACATCGTTGTAGCCAACCCGAAAAAAATCGGAGGTATCGGTTATCACCTTGAAACGGGTCGGGACGGTGGCGTTTCCTCCCAGCTCCGTCATTAGTTCTATAAGTTCGGGCCTGGTAGGCAACCCGGGCTCTGGTTCATCCTCATTCATAACTCAATGTTATCACCGCAAAAAGCCAAGACGCAAAGGGTTTCGTCCCGAGGGTTTCGCTCCGTCAACTACTCAAGCCGGACGAAAAAAAGGGCCGACGGGAGCTTCGTCGACCCTTTTACAAATCATATATTTCAGGAATTGCGCCTACCCGAGATTTCCTAACGCCTCTTTAAAACGCTTCATGCCCTCTTCAATTATTTCCATCGAAGTGGCAAAGGAGAAACGGATGAAACGGTCAGCTCCGAAAGCAATGCCCGGTACGGCGGCGATCAGCGCCTCTTCCAGCAGATAATCGGCCAGATCGAGCGACCCGTTGATCTTCTTGCTCTTGAAAGACCTGCCGAAGTAAGCTGAAATGTTGGGGAAAACATAGAAGGCGCCGCTGGGCTTTACGCAGGTGACACTGGGAATCTCGGCCAGGACCTTGAGAATATAGTCCAACCTGGGCCGGAAGGCTTCCTTCATTACGCCAGGGAAGTCCTGGGGTCCGCTGACCGCTGCCAGGGCCGCCTTCTGGGCCACCGAAGAGGGGTTTGATGTGGACTGGCTCTGGATCTTGTTCATGGCGCCGATCACATGTTTGGGCCCCGCGGTGTAGCCGATCCGCCAGCCGGTCATGGCGAAGGACTTGGATACCCCATTCAGCACCAGGGTCTGTTCCTTGAGTTCGGGGCAAACATCGAGGATGTGTGGCAGGTTGCCATCGATGTAAGTGATGGTTTCATAGATATCGTCGGAAATCACCACCCAGCTGCGCTCCAAGGCCAGCTTGGCGACCCCTTCCAGGGCCGTACGGGAGAAAACCGAACCGGTAGGATTGGAAGGACAGTTGAGGATGATACCCTTGGTGCGGTCGGTTACATAGCGGGCCAACACCTCCGGCTCCAGGTCGAAATCCTTTTCCTCAGTAAGCGGCACAATCACCGGGGTGGCACCGGCCAGTTGGATGATATCCGGGTAGGAAACCCAGTACGGCGCCAACACCAGAACTTCGTCACCGGGTCCGAACAGGGCCTGTGCCATGTTATAAAGACCGTGTTTACCGCCGCAGGCCACCTGGATCTGATCGGGCTCATATTGCCAGCCGTGGTCAGCGGCGAAGCGCTTGGCAATGGCCTCGCGCAGTTCCGGGATGCCCGGCACCGCGGTATAACGGGTGAAACCCTCGTCAATCGCCTTTTTACCGGCCTCCCGGACATGGGCCGGAGTGTCGAAATCTGGTTCACCGACACTGAAATTAACGATATCGGCGCCGGCCGCCTTCATGGCCTTGGCCTTGGCATTGACCGCCAGTGTCGGAGACGGTTGGATCTGCTTTACTCTTTCCGCCAGAGAGATTTTTGCTTCCATTGTTCCAGAACTTCCCCTTTTACCGGGCCTCACGACCCATTCAGAATTAACCGGCACAGAAACCGGAGCAATTGCAATCATATACCCGAAGAGCAGTGAGACAACAAGACTCGCGGCCCGGATAATTAGCTTAATAATAAACTTCTTTCAGAAAAAGCCCGCGCGCCGGAGCAGTGGGTCCGGCCGCAGCCCGGTCACGACCGGCCAGGACCGCCGCAAAATCGGCCACCGTCATGCGCCCCTTCCCCACTTCCAGGATTGTGCCGACAATGTTGCGCACCATGTGTCGCAGAAAACCGTCGCCAGCCAGTTCAATGGTCAGGGGCAAGGGCTGCCCTTCACCAGATTTCAACTCGGCCCGGCTGATCTTCCGCACCGCTCCCCGGCCGCCCTGATATCCGAGATCACGGGAACCGGTGGCTTCAAAAGCCGAAAAATCATGCTCGCCGATCAGGAGCGCCAGGCATTGTTGAATGGTCTCAGTTGTCGGCGGTTTCGCCAGATGGTAGGTATACAAACGCTCGGTCGGAAGCCCGATGCCTCCGGCGGTGAGCCGATAAAGGTAGCTCTTGCCCTTGGCGTTCAAGCGGGCATGGAAGCCTTTTTCCCTCTCCGCCACGTCCAGGATTCGAATCGCCGGCGGCAAGAGGCTGTTCAAGCCCTGGCGGAAACCTTCGCAGGGAATGGTGGAATCGGTCTCGAAGCTGGCAGTCATGCCCAGGGCGTGGACACCGGCATCGGTGCGCCCGGCCCCGTGCAGGGTTATGGCCCCGCCGGTCATCCGGGCCAGTTTGCTTTCAACAACCCCCTGGATGGTGGGATCCTCCTTCTGGCGCTGCCAGCCGGCAAAGCCGGTGCCATCGAAAGCCATTAGGAGCAAGAGGACTCGCATACGCTCAGGGGAAAAGAGGAACCGTGTCCAGCCCCATGACCTCGGGTAAATCGCACATCAGGTTCATATTCTGTACAGCTTGGCCGGCGGCCCCCTTGACCAGATTGTCAATGGCGGCAATGATCACGATCCGCCCGGTCCGTGGGTCTATTTTCCAGCCGATATCGCAGTAGTTGCTGCCCCGGACGAACTGGGTGGCCGGCATCTCTCCGGGATTGCAGAGGCGGACGAAGTGTTCCTCTCGATAGTACTCGTCATAGATCCGCCGCACCTTCTCGTCCTCAGTACCGGGAACCAAGCGGGCATAGATGGTGCTGAGGATGCCACGTGACATGGGCAGGAGATGGGGGGTAAAAGAGATCACTACGGGCCGGCCGGCTACTTCGCTGATCTCCTGCTCGATTTCCGGAGTATGCCTGTGCTCAGCCACCTTATAGGCCTTAAAGCCATCGCTTACTTCACAGTACAGGCTGCCCACCGCCGCTCCTCGTCCAGCTCCGGAAGCGCCGGATTTGGAATCGGCAATGATAGTATCCGGGTCGATCAGACCGGCTTTGATCAACGGTGCGACCGCCAGAATGATGCTGGTCGGGTAGCAGCCGGGATTGGCCACCAGGCTGGTCTTTCTGATCGCTTCCCGGTGCAGTTCGGGCAGGCCGTAAACGGCCTGTGGCAACAAATTCTGGGCGCTGTGCGGCACATACCAATTTTCGTAAACCGCTGCCTCATGAATCCGGAAATCGGCCGATAGATCGACTACCTTACAGCCCTTCTCCAAAAGTTGCGGAACGATGCCCATGGCGGTCTGATGCGGTACGGCGGTGAAGAACAGGTCGGCCCGTTTGACCAGTTCTTCGAGCACCACATCTTCGACCGTCAAATCGATAATCCGTCGCAGGTTGGGATAGATGTCGGCCAGCTTATTACCGGCGTACTGGCGGGAGGTGGCCACGGTAAGATCGACCTGCGGGTGCAGGGCCAGGATTCGGGCCAGTTCTTCGCCGGTATAGCCGGAGGCTCCGATAATACCAACTTTGATCATCTTGCTGCTCCTGGATTTATCATTCGACAAAAAGCTATCTTAACAAAAAAATGGGGAAGTACGATCTGAAATCGCCTTCCCCATCGGGACTGAAATGAAAAATAAAGGGATTAACGCTTGGAGAACTGGAAGCGGGCCCGGGCGGATTTGAGACCGTACTTCTTTCTTTCCTTCATCCTGGGGTCACGGGTCAGAAGCCCGGCCTTTTTCAGGTTCAGGCGATATTCCGGGTCGACCTCGAGCAGGGCCCGGGAAATGCCGTGCCGCAGAGCATCGGCCTGGGCCGACTTGCCGCCGCCTTTAACGGTAGCCATCACATCGTACTTGCCAAGGGTTTCGGTAATGACCAGGGGCCGCTCGACGATGAAACGGTAGTCGTTGCCGCCACCGAAGTAGTCCTCAACGTTGCTGGTGCGGTTCAGCTGGATCTTGCCTTTGCCGGGCCGCAACCAGACCCGAGCGATAGCAGTCTTCCTTTTCCCGGTCGCGTAGTAACTGTCAGCCATCTTTTCTCCCAAAAACTATTCGTTTGATTACAGTTCAAGAACCGCCGGCTGCTGCGCTTCATGAGGATGCGTGGCTCCGGCATATATTTTCAGTTTCTTCAGCTGAGCCCGGCCCAGCGAATTCTTGGGCAGCATGCCCTTGACGGCCAGCATCAGGATATCGGTGGGTTTCTTTTCGAGCATTTCCCTGGCGGTCATGGTCTTGAGGCCGCCCATGAAGCCGGTATGATGATGATACTGTTTGTCGTCCCACTTCTTGCCGGTCAGCTGGATCTTGTCGGCATTGACCACCACGACGAAATCGCCGTTGTCCATGAAGGTGGAATAACTCGGCTTATGCTTGCCGCGCAGCCGGGTGGCAATCTCGGAGGCCAGGCGACCAAGCACCTTGCCGTCGGCATCCACCAGGTGCCATTTCTTCTCGATCTCTTTGACCGGGGTCAGATAAGTCTTCATGATAACCTCTGATTGAAACCTTGAAATGCTCCCGACGGCCCAGCCACCGGTGCGATTCCCGGACATACCGGAAACATTTAATGAAAAAAGGCCCGAACCTGGTTCGAACCTTGACAGATCCTGGAGCGGGAAACGAGATTCGAACTCGCGACTTCAACCTTGGCAAGGTTGCACTCTACCA
>Ga0055477_10000463_pt1 | contig 11306 bp, 16 predicted proteins | sample Muzzi_PWA_D2_FD_57683 | JGI IMG/M metagenome (GOLD analysis project Ga0055477, IMG submission 57683) | Wetland microbial communities from San Francisco Bay, California, USA, that impact long-term carbon sequestration - Muzzi_PWA_D2 | ecosystem: Environmental > Aquatic > Marine > Wetlands ... | reverse complement strand
TATAACCCATGCCCCAGGCGCCAAACGCACCAATACCGGCCAGAACGCCCAACCAGAAGTTTTCGGATATCAGGAAGGCCACCTGTGGTGAGACAACCACACCCAGCACGCACAGGAACAGTCCGGCCAGGATGTAGGGCGTGCGTCGCAAGCCGAAAAACGGATGGCGGTCGGAATAAGAACCGATGGCAACTTGAATGGGAGAGAATAGATAGGGCAGGGAAGCCAGCAGAGCCACCAGCGTAGCCGAGATGGCCAACTCCTTGATCATGACACGGTTTAGTGTACTGTTGATGGGCACAAGCGTCATGGCAACAGCGACATGAATGAGACCGAGTTGTATGCGTTTACGCAGCATGTTAAACCTTGATGAAGGGATTTCCCTTTGTACTGTACTATTTTACAAGGGGATACACACGCGTCAATGTAGATTTGTGTAGAATTTTATCAGGAGAATCTAAGAAAACTTACATATTGATCATGTGGTTAGGGGGGTATGCTCGATTAAATAAAATCAGCCCTGGAACGTGCTCCCCCACATCCCAGGGCTGACCATGTGGTCCCCTACCCTACAAAGCCCTTCCACATGCCACACGGTTACATTGTTTTCGTCACCCTCTGTAAACTTTCCGCGTCAATAAAGAATCAGGTTGACTTTGTTAACATTGTTGCCCTTCATGGCAAAAAAGGGTCGTGGATATTCTTACTATTTGTTGTTCTTTTTCAGGTCTTGGGCAGTTTGAAAAATTTCGTTTGCAGATTGAAGGGTAGCCTCACCGACTTGTCCCAGCATCTGGGCCAGTTCAAGCAGGCGGGCATCAGCCTTCAGCGGTTCAACTCGGGTCAGTGTGCGTTTGTCCTGCACTAACTTTTGCACCTGATAATGCTCATCACCAAAAGCGGCTAACTGTGGCAGATGCGTAACGCAGAATACCTGGTGTTCGCGCGCCAGGTTCCATAGCTTCTGACCAACCACCAGACCAACACGCCCGCCAATACCCTGGTCGATCTCGTCGAAGATCAGGCTGGGGACTTCATCCGCACTGGCCAACACATTCTTGAGAGCCAGCATCAGGCGCGAGGTCTCGCCGCCGGAAGCGATTTTTACCAACGGCTTCAGTCCTTCGCCCGGATTTGGCGCTACCAGGAATTCCACCCGGTCGTAGCCGTTATGGTCGAAGGCCAGGCATTTGCCGTCTTCCACCGGGACACCGGCTGAATCCTCCTTGGTCTGAAAATCCACTGAGAATTGCGCTTCCGCCATGCGCAGGTCGTCCAGTTCGGTCTCGATGGCTTTGCCCAAATCAGAGGCTGCCTCCTGACGTTTTTTGGACAGCAAACTCCCCTGTTCAGCCAGTTTCTTGAGCAAGGTGATCTCTTCGGCTTCAAGTTCACCAATGCGGTCCGACGCCTGGCTGATATTCTCCAGTTGTTTCCTGGCCTCTTCACCGGAAGTGATGACTTTTTCGATCGAGCCGCCATATTTACGGTTCAGACCAAAAATCAGATCAAGGCGATCTTCGACCTCTTCCAACCGCTTGGGGTTGAACTCGATCTCTTCCAAATAATTGCGTAAGCTCCGCACCAAATCTGACAGCGTTTCTTCCAGAGCGGTGGCCTGCTCTGAAAGCTCGGAGTGAGTGGTGTCAATTTTGGCCAGTCCCCGCATGGCCTGGGTAGCCTGTCCCACCAGGTCACTGGCAGCAGGCGATTCGGGCGTACCTTCGTCGAGTGCAGCCAGGGCCTGTTGGGCATACTCCGCCAGCGACTCGGCATTGGCCAGCTTGTCGCGTTCGAGCTTCAACTCATCATCTTCACCAAGCTTGAGCCTGGCAGCTTCGATCTCATCGGCCTGATAGGTTAGAAAATCGATACGGCGCTCGGCATCCGCCTGAGCCTGGCGTAGTTGCTTCAATTCATTGCGGACAGCCAGCAGCTTATGATAGTTTTGGCGGTATTCTTTCAGGGCGGCGCCAACATCCGCGTAACGGTCAAGTAAGTTCAGGTGCGCTTGTGTATTAAGCAGCGACAGGTGTTCCGATTGGCCGTGGATATCTACCAGCAGTGCGCCCAGTTCCTTGAGCAGGGACACGTTCACGGTCCGGCCATTAACGCGCGCCACGCTGCGTCCCTCGCGGCGGACTTCGCGGGTCAACGTGAGGTAGTCCTCGTCATCCAGCAGTTCTTCCCGCTTCAGGATTTCGTGCAGCGCTTCTTTCTCCGGTCCCTTGAGGCTGAAGAGGCCCTCGACAAACGCATTCTCGGTCTCAGAGCGGACAACGGTGGTCTCAGCGCGCCCTCCGATCAGCATAGTGACCGCATCCAAAATGATGGACTTACCCGCACCGGTCTCACCGGTCAGGATGATCAGGCCGGAACCAAACCTGAGTTCCAGCCTGTCGATGATGGCGAAATTTTGGATGCGCAGTTCTGTGAGCATAGGTTATCTGGAAAATTGAAAACCAGAGATGCGAGCATAGACAGTGGGTGTAGCGACAAAGAGGTAAAGTCCCTGCCAGATGATTGAAAAATAGCTGCCAGTAAACAATAAGAAAAGAGTAACCGGAAGAGCCCCCGCAACCACACCTGCGGCAACCAGCCAGAACAACTGTTTAGAGCGCCGTTTGCGCAAGGCAGACTGAGTGATATTGGCAATAATAGCGCCTGCCGCGCCCGCAATGGCAAAGGAGACAAACCACATGAAGAACCCGATAAACCCAGAGATGACCACCAGAAGGATGCTAGCAACCAGCGAGAGCGCAGCAGCGGTGCCGAATCCAATTAGATAGTCGTACCACTCAGCAGTATTGAAAATCCTTTGCTGTTCGCGGACGCATTCTCTGCAGCGGTAGCCGGTCGGTGTGTGGACAGCGCACTGCGTACAGATAGGCCGCTCGCAGCGGTTGCAGCGCAGACTGGTCTCACGGTTGGGATGGACGTAGCAATAGAGCGTATTGGTTTCTTCGGTCATCGAGACATTCCTATAGCGGGGTTTTGGTTCATGTGTGCGGTCAGATTGCGGTAAAAATAACCCGCATCTCCAAAACGGACAAATTGAGCTGTATAGCCTGCCGCGCGAATATCTACACGGTCGTCTTCAGCCAGGCCGGTGGGAATAGCCCCATCCACACTGAGGACAGCATTCTCACTTTTTACATCGATGCTGATGGATGTCCCTTCAGCCAGCACCACGGCCCTGTCCACAGACAGATGCGGGGCGATCGGGACAATCAGCATGTTGCGTAACTCCGGCGGCAAAATCGGTCCCCCGGCAGCCAGCGCATAGGCGGTGGAACCGGTCGGTGTAGCCACGATGAGACCATCTGCGATATAGGTGGTCAACACATGACCGTCAGCATTGGCGGACAGTTTGACGGGCCGTAGATACTGTCCGCGCCCGACCACAGCTTCATTGAGCGCCTGCCAGGTGCCCTGCACCTCCCCCGCGCGCAGATGCTCAACGCGCAGCATAAACCGGTCTTCGATCCAGGATTCTCCATTGAGCAAGCGCTCGATCATATCGCGCCATTCTTCCTGCTGTACCTGGATTAAGAAGCCCAACCTTCCCAGGTTAATACCCAGGATTGGGAGACTACACGGAGCACACAAATGTCCCGCGCGCAGCATGGTACCGTCCCCACCGACAGCAATAAGCAGGTCGAAATCACCATTTTTGACGCGCTTTCGCAAAACCTCATCGTACAACGACCCGTAGGGAGCTTGTAATCCTTTTTCAACAAGATATTTGGAAATTGCTTCAGCTTCAGCGAATGCGGCCGGCATCTTGGGGTAAGCGGTCACGACTGGGCGCTGCGGGAGGAAGGGATCGGACATAATGACGCAATTATACCTGTTGAATGTGGGTCAATTCACAGTATAGATGAAAAAGAAGTGCCTAATTTCAAGTACACAAGAAATATGTCGCCCTGAGTGAAACGAAGGGTCTCCCGCACGGAGCACGGGGATTCTTCACTCCCTGCGGTCGTTCAGAATGACATATATCTTCGATGTGAGGCGCTCTCGATGAAAGGAACAAACCACCCTTGATTAACCCTTGATTAACCCTTGATTAAACCAGACTCTGGTCGCAAAGATTCCTGTATCCGCAACCGGCGCAGCGAGCGGCCTGATCGTGCGAGCGCTCGACATCGTCCTTGATCTCGTCGCGGCGCATGTCGGCCAGCAGGTCCATCAAGGCGAACTCCAGTTCCGGAGTATAGTCAATCGAAAAATCGCGGTCGTTGTAATGGATGATTCCATAAGGCGGGCGTTTCCCATACGTTTTTTCGACCAGCAAACAGTATGAAGCCAACTGGAAGATATGCGAATCGTAGGGGGATTCCGGTGCGCGCCCGGATTTGACTTCCACCGGGATAACAATACCATTCTGACGAACAAGATAATCTGGTTTGCCAGTCAACTTGAGGGGTTGGTAGTACAGTGGGCGCTCAACCTTTCCCCAACCACCTGTGTCCGTGTAGATAACACGTCCGCCGGGCAGACCAGCCTCGCGGCGCTGTTGGCCCGAACGCCAGAAGAAAACCAAAGCCAGGATGAATAGAAATAAGACAACGTAGAGCATAGGAAACAAAAAGTTACTCGTTCGACCAATCTGCATTCTGGATGACCACTCGATATCCGTCCAGGTCTTCGAAAGTTTTGCCTATCCTGTCCCAGTATGGGTTATAAGACTGGGCGGATTTGAACCCGGCTGCTTCCATCTCCTTACAACGCGCTTCCCATTCTTCTCGATCCGGAACGTAGAAAACCAGCAGATTGTCCTTTGTAGGCGCTCGCCTAACCGAGTGACCGCGCTGGTGAGTGAATTCAAAATGATAGTCTAGCCCGGCATTCCCCAGCATAACACCATCGAAACCCTGGTGCCCTTCGAAAGAGCCGATGATTTCAAGGTTCAGTCCATCTCTGTACATCTTAACAAGGGCTTCCAATTGATTGGTCGGCCGGGCGATGCGGAGATGAGCGTTCATGGCGACTCCTAAATCCAGTTTGCAGAGCAGTAACTGACGAGCAGCGCCAGCGCTGCCAGCAGCAGGAGCAGCCCTATCGTGCGCGATATGCCCGATGCCACCACTTTGCGTCCATGTTTACGGTGCAGTTCAGTTCCGCTGGCAAGTTCGGCCTGGTTTTCGGATTGGTATCCTTTTTGACGATACATCCAGGCGCGGCGGCAATACAGGTAGTTTCCGATGTCGGAGGAGCGGATGACTTTCATGGGCCGAGTATAGCACATTTATTCTATTGGTTAAGACCTGACAGGTTTCCCGAACCTGTCAGGTCTTATAGCGTATAATCGCCCCATGACCGAATTCCGCTTCTTCCATCCCATCGAAGTCCGCTACGGTGACCTGGACCCGCAGGGCCACCTGAACAACGCCAAATATCTGACCTTTTTCGAAGCAGGCCGTATCAACTATTTCACCCATCTGGGGCTTTTCACGCCGGGGCAATCCTTTTTGGATGTTGACGTCATCATGGCCGAGGCGCGCGTTACATTCCATGCACCGATCGAATACGGCACGCCTGTCAAGGTTGGGGTGCGCTTTAGCAAAATCGGTAACAAATCCATGACGGTGGAGCAGAATGTTGTCCATGCTGATTCGGGGGATGTTTTAGCTTCCGGGCAAGTAATCTTGGTAGCGTTCGATTACCGCGCTCAAAAGACCATACCCGTCCCGGATGGGATCAGGCAGAAAATATCTGAATTCGAAGGTCTGGAAATCTCGCAAGTCTAACAGGTCTAATAAGTCTTACAGGTCCGACATATCGGACTTATGAGACCTGTCACACCAATTATCGAGGATTTATATGTCACTCCCAGCTATTGATACCGAATATCTAACCAAATTTCTCGTAGACCTGCTCAACGTCCCATCGCCAACCGGTCTCACCGAAGAGGCCATCGCTTTTGTCGAGAAGGAACTCTCGGGCTATTCCCAACTCAAACTGAATCGCACGCGCAAAGGCGCGTTGGTGGCGGTCTGGGAAGGGCAGAATAGTGATGCTCCTCGCGCGCTGACCGCTCACGTGGACACGCTGGGCGCGATGGTCAAAGAGATCAAAACCATCGGCGAGACGAAACGAAGTAAAGGCCGTCTGTCGATCACGCGTATCGGTGGGTTGATGCTGCCGGCCGTCGAAACGGAGGGCTGCTGGGTGCACACCAGTGGGGGTGAGAAGGTGCGCGGTTCGCTGCTGTTCAATACGGCCTCTGCGCACGTGCACGGAGGCAAAGCCCTGGAGACCAAACGCAACGAAGACGGCATGGAGATCCGGCTGGATGCGCGCGTCAACACTGAACAGGATGTGCTGGATTTAGGGATTCAGGTCGGTGACTTCGTGTCCTTCGACCCGCGCGTGGAAGTGACGAACGGATTCATCCGCTCGCGTTTCCTGGACGACAAAGCCTGTGTCGCCAATATTGTGGCCGCGATCAAATCCCTGGCGGATTCCGGGGTAACTCCGGCACAGACCACTTATTTCCACATCAGCAACTACGAAGAAGTGGGGCACGGCGCCTCCGCAGGCATCCCGGCGGACGTGACCGAACTGGTGACCGTCGATATGGCCGCCGTTGGCGCCGGCCAGGAATCGGACGAGTTCCACGCTACCATCTGCGTCAAAGACAGCGGAGGGCCCTACCATCACGGCCTGTCGAACAAGCTGCGGAAACTGGCCGATGAGCACGAAATTCCCTATAAAGTGGACATCTATCCCTACTACGGCTCGGACGGCGAGGCCTTCTGGCGCGCGGGCGGGGACGTGGCCGTGGCGTTGATTGGCCCGGGCGTAGATGCCTCTCACAACTACGAGCGCACCCATACCGAGGCGCTGGTGGCAACGACGAATTGGATTTTGGTGTATTTGCTTGATTAATCGCTGAAATCGCTGGTCGAGTACCGCGACACTTGCACCGCACTGCGTGTTGTGCAGTGCAGGTGAGCGGAGTATCGAGACCACGAATTTCAAGTTTTCTATGGCCATTTGGTCTCGACACCGTACCTGCGTTCGGTGCAGGTGTACGGCGGACGGGCACCGCCTACTCGACCAACGATAACCAAAGGAGGAGACAATGAAATTTGACACTGGATTAGCCCCCATGCACCTGACGGACGTCCCGGCGGTGGCGAAAGCTGCCGAAGAGATAGGCTTCGACTGCCTGTGGACCTCGGAGACCCAGCACAATCCCTTTTTGCCGTGCGCGTTGATCGCCGAGCACACCGAGAAGATAAGCATGGGCACGGCCATCGCCGTCTCGTTTGCGCGCTCGCCCGCGGACCTGGCCTATACGGCCTGGGACCTGGCAGCCCAGTCGGGGGGCAGATTCATCCTGGGTCTCGGCACGCAGGTCAGGGGTCACATCGAGAAGCGTTTTGGGATGCCCTGGCCTGAGTCGCCCGTCAACAAGCTGCGCGAGCAGATCCAGCTCATCCGCGCCTTCTGGGATTGCTGGCAGAACGATACCAAACTGCGCTTTGACGGGGAATACTACAAGATCAAGTTGATGACTCCGTTCTTCAATCCTGGTCCTTTGCCCTTCCCCCCCTCTGTCCCCCCCGTAAACGGGGGGGAGGAAAGGGGGGGCGGGGGGCCAATCCCCATCTACATCGCCGGGGTCAACACGGGACTGGCGCGGCTGGCCGGCGAAGTGTGTGACGGCTTCCACGCGCACCCGTTCAACAGCCCGCGCTACCTGCGGGAGGTGATCATCCCGGCCATCGAGGGGGGACTGGCCAAAGCGGGACGGAAGCAGGCTGACCTGTCGGTTTCTGTGACGGCCTTTGCGGCCACTACGCCCGAAGAAGAGAATTACGCGCGGGCGCAAATCTCGTTCTATGCCTCCACGCCCTCCTACCGGCCGGTCTTCGCGCTGCACGGCTGGGAGCAGGTGGCCGAGAAACTTTCGTCGCTGGCGGCCCGCAAAGAGTGGGGCGAGATGTTTGGCCTGGTCACGGACGAGATCCTGGAAACCTTCTGCCTGGTCACGGAGGCCGAGTCGCTGCCCGAAAAGTTAAAGGCACGCTATGCAGGTATTGCCGACCGGCTGACGCTGTACACGCCCTTCGTGCCGGGCGAGAAGGATGCGTTCTGGAAGAGGATGACAAAAGCCTTTAGAGAAAATGCTTGAAATCCAGAACTTTTATAGGTACACTTTATGCAGGAGCAAGCGATGACTACGATCACAATTGATTTACCGAAAGAACGGATACGAAAATTAAAAGAATTAGCTGCGCATTATGGCGTTTCGCCAGAAGAATTGGTGCGTGCCAGTGTGGAAGATATGCTTGAACAACCGGAAGAACAATTTCAAAAAGCAGCCGATTATGTGCTGAAGAAAAATGATGAGTTATATAAGCGATTAGCAGCGTGACGCGTTCTCTTTCTGTAACTGAAGTGCTTCAACTGTACCGCCAGGCGTTGGCTGAGCGTTTCCAGGTTTCTGCTTCTGCATTTGTATAAGCCTTTGATTGGGCGAGAAGAGATGAGTTCTGGACGCAGGTGGTGGAGGCGTTTTAATCCAAATACCCTGTTAGCCGCCCGCATGCTCAACTTCGCTAATTATGCCGCCCATGCCGACGAGCCGGAGGGTGCCCGCGAGTTTATCACGGCGCGCTGCGAGGAGTCGGAAAAGTTGCTGGCGTTGTAAATATCTTCCAGACCTGACAGGTTTCCCTTGACGTCTGACCGATAGGACACTTCGCTCCCAAATGTACACCGGGGAGAAAACGCCTGCTAAAACCTGTCAGGTCTATCGAATGTCACTCAAAGAAGGTGGTCAATCAGGTGACATTCTGTTATCTACAAGAGCATGTTTCCTATAAGACTTCAAAAACTCATCAAAAAGAGAATATTGATTCGGCTTGAAGCAATTGACCTAGAATCTGAAAAGGTGGAATTCCACCGACCTTATGGCATCATTGGTAAAATCTATTTCGAGAGAACTGGAAGAATTCTTGGATGCCAGAGCAACAATCATACTCAATGTAAAGGCGAACTCTGGACTTGTGAGCGTTGCGGAAAAAGAATTTGTTGGGAAGAAGGCTCAGAAGATTTGCCAGAAATCTGTGATAATTGTTGGGTAGATATGAGAGAATTGGGTCAATCTTGGAAAGATGACATTGAGGTGGAATGATGAAACAATATGAAGCAGTGATTGAAGCGATGAAGCAATATGGTGGATATGCAACGCTTGGACAGTTGTATCAAACTGCGCCAAACATTCCTGGCTCAGAGTGGAAAACAAAAACACCTTTTGCCAGTATTCGCCGAATTGTTCAAGTGCGAGATGAGTTTTTCAAAATCCGTCCCGGCCTTTGGGCATTGACTTCTGAGAAGGAAAAAGTGATGCGTCTCTTCTCTGAAGAACAAGCACCTGATAAAGAAAAGGAATACACTCACTCATTCTTTCAAGGTTTGGTTGTAGAGATTGGCAATTTGAGAGGCTTTCAAACCTTCGTGCCTGCTCAAGATAAAAACAAACCGTTTTCACAAAAGAAATTAGGGGAGGTAGCTAACCTTGCAAAGTTTTATCAATTCACTTATGAAAAAGTTTTGAGACAGGCTTTGACCATTGATGTAACCTGGTTCAATGAGCGCAGGTATCCATCCGCTTTTTTTGAAGTTGAACATTCCACAAACATTCACCGTTCTTTGCTAAAGTTCATGGAATTTCAGGATTTTCGAGTTGAATTCCACATTGTTGCTGATGGACATAGAAAAGCAGAATTTGAAAGTAAGTTATCTCTGACGGCCTTTGCTCCAATTAAGAAACTCGTCAAGTTCTGGGATTATGATGCAGTATCTACGCTTCATAGTAAGATGTCGGAAACTGTTCTGGCTGAAAAGGCACTTTTGTAAACTCAAGAGATTTTTATGTATGTTGCTTACTACATTATGCGCAGCGATGGCGATGCTGACCTGTGTGCTGTTATAGAAAATGGCGAAAATATTTTTGAAGAATTAGCATCGGACCTTATGCAAAGTATCGAAAAAGACCTTGAAAACGCGCTTGAAGAATGGTTTAAGGTTGAGGACTCGAGTTGTGACTTCCCTGATGTTTGGGATTTAACTTCATCCCAAAACATGTAATGGATAACTATATTTTTCTTACCGATGAAGGTTACACTTTTCAACCTGATTCGGATGCTACGACACCGGATATTGAGAATATGCAAGTAATTGGGTTTTCGAATGGTAACACAGCAGATGAAGCATTCGATAACCTGTTAGACACACATGCTTATTTGAAAGATACATCATTCAAACGCATTTTTTGCTACAAGCTAGATAAAGATTATGAAAAGGATAGAAAAGAATACGATATCGGTGTATAACAAAAATTCGAAATCGCTTATTCAAAAGGATGCTGATGAGGCATCCTTTTTGTTATGCAAAAATTGCATATTGTTAATGTAGAAAGGGCATTTCAAGATGCTTTGTCCGACATGCGGTGAAAAAGTTCAATTTATAGATGGGATCTTTATCTGCAAGATGTGCGATTCCGAGTACGACATTTTTGATACAGAGAAAATCCTTATCTCAGAACCAATTTTTGTAAGTATTGGACTACTTTCTCAGTTTGCAATAATAGATACTCGCAAGCAGGAGGTTTTCGTTAGAGTTGATACAATTACGAAGGCGAAGCTAATAACTGAACTTCTAAATCGACATTATTCTCAAAGGAAGATAAAAAGGCACTTTGCCAAATACACACAACATAAGTGATGTTGTATTAATACACTCCATTTCGCCAAAGAATATATCTTCCGGCTAATCATCATTAACCAACACTTCCCCCGCGAAGGGGGAAGTGTTGTGAGGAGAGAAAGATGCGCAGGATAGCGCTAATTGGCTCGACCAACCCACATGCGGCCGAGCAGATGGTCCCTGCGGATGAACTGGTGATACAAGGCCGCGCCAGTGTGCAGGAGGATGAAACCCACCAGGAACGACCAGCTCGAGGCGTGGATCATTTCCCAGGTGTAGCTGGCGCGGTTGAAGGTCTGCGGGATGCCCCCGATGCCGAATAACTTGGCAAAATAGCCGCGCTGCAGCGACATGACCAGCCCCGAAAGCGCCATCGCGAACGTGAAAAGATACAGCGCGTAGTGCGTCAAGACACCGATGATGTCGAGGGTCACATGTCCCGCCGTTGCTCGTTCAGGGCGTTTCATGGCAAGGCGCATGATAAAACGTATGACCAACAACACCAGAACCAGAGTCCCGATCAACATGTGGATGCCGACGATCGGCAACCCGAACAGTGTTTTGGGGATCAGTCCGCCGGG
>Ga0055477_10000461_pt1 | contig 11325 bp, 10 predicted proteins | sample Muzzi_PWA_D2_FD_57683 | JGI IMG/M metagenome (GOLD analysis project Ga0055477, IMG submission 57683) | Wetland microbial communities from San Francisco Bay, California, USA, that impact long-term carbon sequestration - Muzzi_PWA_D2 | ecosystem: Environmental > Aquatic > Marine > Wetlands ... | reverse complement strand
ACCCAGGGCTATGGCTGAGATTATTTGCACGCTTGGCAGGAACAATGCTGACAGCCAGGCTGCGCGATAGGATGCGGAATACATACCAGAAGTGAGCACCTGAAATTCATCCAGGTTTTCATCCTCGCGACTCAAGGCTTTGACCACGCGTACACCAGCGATATTCTCGTTGTAAGCGCCGGTGATCTTCGAATTCGCACGCCGTGAAGCCCGGAATTCCACCAGGATTTTCTTTCGGAACTGTATTGCAATAAGTACCAGCACAGGAATGGCTGCCAGAACGATCAGACCAAGTTTCCAATTGATTATCATCATGAAAGCGGTCGAAGTTGCAATATTCATGAACGCCCAGGTGACATCCAGCATGCCCCAGGTCATCAGATCGGCTACGCGGCCTGTATCTGACGTGACGCGCGCTATCAATCTACCTACTGAATTCTGTGAGTAGTAGGATAACGATAACTCCTGCAAGTGGTTGAACAACATCTTGCGCAGATCATATTGAACACGCTCGCCTAGAACCCCTGCAAGATAGATCACAACAAAAACCAGGATCGCCTGTACGACCTGCACGGCGGCATAGATTCCAGCCAGTCGCCAGAGCACATCCACATTTTTCTGCATGATGCCCTGGTCTATCATATCTTTGTTGATGTAAGTGAAGACCGCATCCTGCGCTGAAACCACAGCGATGGACAGTACAAAGCCGACCACCCAACGCCAGTGCGGTCTCAACAAGCCTAAAATGCGCTTGAAGACCGGCATGGTCAGCGGACTTGTATATTCTTCTTCTTCCAGTGTAATTAGTTCTTCGGACATTTCTCATACTCCTTGTCCCGCAGGAATCTCAGATTCTTGCGGGACAGCAGGATAACTCAGTTCGCTTTTGCGATTTCTATTTCCAGTTCATCGTCGATACGAGTCTGGATGTCGTAGATCTGGCGATAAATGCCATCTTTTTGTTTGACCAACTCTTTGTGCGTTCCCATCTGTACGACTTCGCCTTTATCCAGGACCAGGATCAAATCGGCGATCATGACGGACTGAATGCGATGAGCGATGATGAAAGTGGTTCGATCTTCCATCAAACGGTTCAGAGCCGCCCGGATTTCTGCTTCCGTTTCCGTATCCACAGACGAGGTCGAATCGTCCAGGATCAGGATGCGAGGGTTCTTGAGCAGGGTGCGAGCAATTGTCACACGCTGTTTCTGCCCGCCGGAGAGAGTCACACCTTTTTCGCCGACCAGTGTCCGGTAGCCATCCGGAAAGGTCAGGATGACATCATGGATGGCAGCAGCTTTGGCGGCCTGCACGATCTCTTCTTCAGGCACGTCGCGCCCTACGCCGTAAGTGATATTCTCACGGATCGAGCGGCTGAACAGGAATGGTTCCTGTTCCACGATGCCGATCTGGCTTCGAAGGTATTCACGCGAGTAGTCTTGTAACTCGATGCCGTCCAGCAGGATGCGTCCGCCTGTGTACTCATGGAAGCGCGGTAACAGGTTGATCAGGCTAGTCTTGCCCGAACCTGTCGAGCCTAACAACGCGATTGCCTGTCCAGGTTCAACCTTGAATGAGACATTCTTGAGCACATCCGTTTCACCATCCGAATACATGAACGAAACGTTATCAAAGACCATCTCGCCGCGCACCGGACCCTGAGGCTGCACTTTGCCAGCTGTGAGTGGTTCACGCATCTGCTTTGTGATCTCCATCAGACGGCCATACGAAACCATACCGGTGGAGGTCTGTACGATCAGTCGTCCCAGGTTGCGGATGGGCCAGATCAACCAGACTACCAGACCTGCATACGCCAGATACGTTCCGATGGTGATATCACCGTTGATAACCATGAAAGCTGCGAAGACGAATCCGCCCAACATCTGGATGCCCAGCAAAATGTCGGATAGCGGCCAGAAAAGCGAGTGCATAATCAGCAACAGCCGGCCTCGACGGAACTTCTCCCAGTTGTCATTCTCGAACTTGCCTTTCTCATATTCCTGCCGAGCAAAAGCTTTGACAACACGGACGCCTGTCAGGTTTTCCTGCAAGGTAGTGGACAGCACCGCTTCCTGTTCCTGATACTTTTCGTATCGTTTGGTCACTTGCTTGAAGAACCAGATCGAAATCACCAGAACAGGGGGGATGGCAATGACTGATACCCAGGCCAGTTTGGCGTTCAGTTGGAGCAAAGCGATAAAGTTAATGAGAAACAGCAAGATAATCCTTCCAACGCCAATAGCCTGCTCGCTAAAGAAGCGCCGCAAGGCATCCACGTCTGAAGTACAGCGCTCGATCAGGTCACCTGTCGAGGTGGTGCTGTGATAGGACACGCTCAATCGTTGGATGTGATCGAACAAGAAGTTCCGTAGTCGACGCGTAATTCCTTCCGCTGTATAGGCCGCCAGTCGTCCAGAGAAGTAAGCAAAGCTTCCTTCGACAACTGCCAGGCCTACAAAACCAAATGCAATATAAATCAGAGTGCGATTTAATTCAGTAGAGATGGATCCACCTGTGATTGCTTCTGTCATCACATTGTCGACAAAGTAGCGTAATAGTAGAAACGTCACAGTTTTTGCAATCGCTGAAATTGCCAGTGCAATCACTGCCGCAAGATATGGTAGACGGAAATCCGTCATCATTTGCCATAAACCTGCAAGTCGGTTTTCATTCTGTGCCTTGCGGAAGTCATAATATGTGGATGGTTGCGTTAAAGTTGCCATAATTTACTCACTTGAACCTTGAAACTTGCAAAATAAAAAGCCACGGTGCGTGTGCGCCGTGGCTTGGGAAAGCAGATGAGAAATGATGACCTAATATTGGTCAACGGGCGCACTACGGCTAGGATATGTATCGGGAACATCTGGTGAAAAGATGAAGATGATGTTCATGCAGTGCGCTCCTTTCCTTAGAATTTGCTTAAAAGCCTAGTGAGTTTACCCTCTTTGTAGCGAATGTGTCAAGGCTTATAATGGGAGAATGCCTGAAAACGTTATCAAACTATGGGAATTGTCCTCAACCATTGGGGGAAAGAAAATCAACCTTCCTGAAATGTCAACTTTAGATGCGATCACACGACAATTGCCCCCCGGATATTACAGTACATTCCGTACATTTGATGAAGGCAAACGTGTGCTTGGCTTGCAAGCGCATATACGACGTCTGTACGAACCCGCTGATATGCAAGATGTAAAGGTAGTTGTCAATGCTGATGCACTGCGTAAGTATTTGAGAAACATCCTTCGAGATTATAGTAACGAGGCACGAGTGCGAGTTATTCTGACAGGGGAAGGTAAGGTTTATGTTGTCATAGAAGCGCTTAATTTGCTTCCACCTGAGATTTATTTAGAGGGCGTAAAAGTGGTAACAACAGCAGTGCAACGTAAAAATCCACGCTTAAAATCAACAGATTTTATCTCTACCAGCAAAAGCACACGCGCTGAGATATCGCGCAGAAATGTCTTTGAGGCTTTGCTTGTTCGTAACGGAGCCATTCTGGAGGGTATGACCAGCAATTTTTTCTATCTTATGAATGGAGAATTGGGAACAGCGCGACATAATATCTTATTAGGCGTTACCCGTCGGATAGTTTTACGCGTTGCACGGGGGAGTGGTTTGGACATCCTCTACCACCCCTTGAAACGAGAACAAGTTCCAAATTTATCCGATGCGTTCATCACCAGTAGTTCGCGTGGGATTGTGCCGGTTGTCCGTATCGATGATGTGTCAGTAGGGGAGGGGGTTCCTGGTCCCATTACAAAAAATTTGTTAGAAGGATATGTAAATTACGTGAAGCAACATGCTGAAATGATCTAAAATATAGTTGGTTAACAAAGAATGGGAGACTCCAAAGTCTCCCATTCTTACCTTCAAGAGCAGACAAACTACTCTTTCATCTTGTTCAACCATTCCTCGGTCTGTCTTCCGGCAATTTCGCGGGATCCCAGGCCAAAGGCAAGCGCAGCGGCTACGCCGATTGTACCCAGTAGAATACCAAATGCCAGGTTGACTATTTCACTGGCGATGCCCAACTGTTGCAAGGCAAGCGCGGCGGAAAATACCAAAATAGCGATACGCGCCAGATTGGCGGTAAAGGCCGAGTTCTCACCACTGGCAGAGATAATTACATTACGTGCCAGGTTGGCGAGGTAGAGACCAATGCCAAGTATGATAACTGCCAACAGAACCTGCCCGCCAAAAGCCGTAAAATTGGCAATCATAGTTGCCAGGATGCCAAGACCAAGGATGTCAGCGGCTTCGGTGGCAGCCAGCAGCATAACAGCTACCACTACCAGTACACCAACCATATCTGACAGAGTACGCTGACCTTCCTGTGGTTCTACCTTGAATCCCAGCAATCCAGGCAGCTTGTTAAAGCCGATACCTGCCAGGAGATTTGATACCAGCCCGGCGACCAGTCTGCCGGCGAAATAGGCAACAGCCAACACAATCACAGCGCCAAAGAAGGCCGGGATGGCATTGAGCACAGTGGTAAGCATGGTAACTGCCGGGGCAGAGAGCGCCTCGATTTGGAGCGCATTTAGGGCCGCGATCACAGCAGGAATCAGCACCAGAACATAGACGATCGAGCCGATGATATTGGAGAGTGGTTGTTCTGTTGCACCCAGGCCAACCTGCTCTCCAAAACTATCCAGTCGAGTAGCAGCCAAAAGATTCGTGACAATTTGGCGGACGATGCGTGCAATAAACCATCCAACCACGAAAATGACAGCGGCAGCAAAGATGTTCGGGATGGCACCTAAGAATTGATCGACGACTCCTTGAACAGGTTGGACCAACCCTTGCATGCCAAGTGTATTAAGTACTGCGGGCAAGAAGAGTAAGAAAACCAGCCAGAAGACACCGTTGGCAAGTGAATCGCTGACACTGACTTTATCAGTTTCAATATCAGCTTGATCGCTGATGCGTTCATCAAATTTGCTCATGCGTAATACGCGGCTGATAAGCATTTTTGCCACAGTCGCAATCACCCAGGCCACTAACAAAATAAGTAGGGCGCCAATAAGTTGTGGAGCGGTGGCAAGAAGCTGATTCAGAAGCGCACTGAGCGGTCCGGAAACGGCTGTCAGTTGCAAGGTCTGGAAGAAGGCGATCAGAACAAAGAGCATTAACAGATAAAAAACTGCTGTTGAAACCCAGCGTTCTATGTTTAGTCTCGGCCTTTCTTCGGCACCCTCCTCTTCGACAGTCATCGCGCCAGCTAGTCTGTTGTCAAGATTGGTGCGTTGCAGGAGCTTGAACACGCCCCATGCGATTAATCGAGCGACAATCCAGCCGACGATCAGGATGCCCAGAGCGCTCAATAAGTTCAGGAAATTTGTCCCTACAAGCGCCAGTAACTGATTGAGTAGGTCGTTCATATATCCTCCTTTAGTATATGAAATTTAATGATTGGTCATTGATATTAATATCCTATCATATTTCATTGAGTAAAAATAGCGAGATTGTAGTACATAAGTATGTGATGATTTTGTATCTTAGGATTTAGAAGTCGGCCTCATTTACAATTCATCTTAACTATTCCTGTTCAAATATTTCATAATAGCCTCTGTCTAATTCATCATCAGAGAGATGTGCATAACGCTGGGTGACCTGGATGTTGCTATGGCGAGCCAACTCCTGTGCCAGCTTCAAGTTGCCTGATGCGCGTAATACGGTCGTTACGAAATAATGCCGGAAGGAATGGGGGGTAATTGTGCCAACGGCTTCTTCCCCTAAGGCCTGCCTGACGCGCTCTTTGACGATGTTTCTGCCGGTCGCCGTGGAAATCGGCTTGACCTTTTTTCCGGCACCTTTGTCGTGCCGTGCAAAGAGGGGTAGGGAGGTCAATTGCCGATTGGAAGCGCCATCTAAGCGGGAACGAGTTGAAAGGTAGTCGCGCAGCGAACGTAGCGCACGGCTGGAAAAACGGACCACAGCTTGCTTATCTCCTTTCCCGATGATCACGGCACGTCCCTCATTCCAATCCACATCGCCTCGACGTAAGGCACAGGCTTCATGCACGCGCAAGCCTGTATCAGCAAGTGTCAAAAGGAAGGCTCGATCTCTTAATGCGCGTAACTTTACATTCTCGTCTTCGAACAATTGTTCAGTGATTTTTATCACAAAATCAAGAACTCGTTGAATATCTTCAGATGGAAATTGTGGTAATCGGATGCCTGGACGACGTGCGCGCTGGCGGATGAGCAGACGCAGACGGGGAAGGTTGATCTCAGCCAGGCGCTCAGCAGCCACATATTCGTAGAAACCTGTTATGGCTGTAAGATACAGGCGTTCCGTGGCTGCTGAAAAATTCTTTAGAAAGGTAGCCAGCCAGGTGACAGCATCCTCCGTAATTTTTTCGATGGGGGTTGTTTCCGGATTGAGCCAGTATTCTTCAAGTACGCTTTTGAAAACTTTCAGTGCATTCCCGTAGGTGCGTGCTGTATTCTGACTACGCGCCAACTGAACGCTGTCTAAATAAGCTGAAATCGCCTCTGAGATGGTTAGGTCACTCATAATCACTCTTTACTTATTGTTTTGGATAATAATACTTATCGTAAGCATAAATAGTATACAGAATTTTTACCTTGTTGTCAAGCCTTCCCCCACTATCCCAACGTAATCACTAGAAGCTCGCAGATATTTTTACTAATTTATCCTTGGATTCTTGATGTAGGCAAATATGTCAACGCCAGCCATCTTCACGAAAATAAGCATGGTACAACAACGCCCCTCCCCCACTTGTTAGATGTATCTGCACTTTGTGGTCTAATGATTTGGACAGAATAAACCCAGGCATTCCGTATTATTCTTGGGAAAAGGAAATTATGCCAACCTTGACAGTTAGAATTTATGTTCTATAATTTAGGCATGGATGATATTGGACGCCTGAAACTGTTGACTGACCAAATGCACTTGGAGCCTGCTGAAGACCAGAGACCAGCGTGTTTTACTCCAAAACAGAAAAAAGAAACATTCGTTCATCCCGCCAAACTCCCCAACGGAAAAAATATCAAGCTGCTCAAAACATTACTGACCTCCGCCTGTGAACGCGACTGTTACTACTGTCCATTCCGCTCCGGGCGGGACTTTCGGCGTGCTACCTTTAAACCGGAGGAGTTTGCATCTCTGTTCATAAACCTGCATCGTGCCGGAGCCGCAGAAGGTATTTTTCTAAGCTCCGGTGTGGCCGGGGGCGGCATACGAACGCAGGATAAGTTGCTGGACACGGCTGATATCCTGCGCAATAAGATGGGGTTCCGAGGCTACATTCATTTAAAGGTAATGCCGGGGGCCGAGAAAGAACAGGTAGAACGCGCCATGCAACTCGCTGACCGGATATCCGTCAACCTGGAAGCACCCAACAGCGAACGCTTGACCAAGCTGGCGCCACACAAGGTTTTCGTAGATGAATTATTGCGACCACTTAAATGGGTTGATGAGATTCGCCGCAGCCAACCTGCGTACAAAGGCTGGAACGGTCGTTGGCCATCAACCGTGACACAATACGTGGTCGGCGGCGCGGATGAATCCGATCTGGAACTGTTGACAACCACGAGTTGGCTGCATGAAAATGTACACCTTGGGAGGGCATATTTCTCGGCCTTCTCCCCCATTCGAGATACACCATTAGAAAATAAAGCGCCAACCAATCCAGTACGCGAGCATCGCCTGTATCAAGCCTCCTTCTTGCTACGTGACTATGGATTTGACCTGGAAGAGTTACCTTTCATTGAAAATGGAAACCTGCCTCTCTCTACCGACCCAAAGATTGCATGGGCGCAGGTCAATTTAAGTGAATACCCACTGGAAATCAACCAAGCCGAGAAAAGCCAATTGCTGCGCGTACCAGGAATAGGCCTCAAAGGAGTAAATGCCATCCTGCGAGCCCGGCGGACTGGCAAATTGCGCGATCTTTCCATGCTGAAAAAACTGGGCGTGATCGCAGAACGTGCTGCGCCATACCTATTGCTGGATGGACAGCGTGCCCCTACGCAAATGGCGCTGTTTTAGGCTACTTCACGCTTTTTATATAAGCTACAAGGGAATTGACTTCCTCATCAGCGAGTGGAACAGGCGGCATCGACCCTCTGCTAAAACCATTGACAATTTTTGCATTGGGGTCCTCGATCGATTCGATCAGGTAATCCTCATCTGCTGTGACAAAGATGCCGTCCACAAGTTCTACTTGCGAGCCATATAATCCTACCCAGGGTGGTCCGATCTTATCCGTTTCGTCTACAGAATGGCAGGCTGCACAACCCTTCTGCAAAGCCAGGTTTTGGCCGGCTTCCGGGCTGATACCTGCTGTGCTACCACATGCCGCTGCAAAAGAAAATGCTGCCATACCAAGGACGAGAAAAACGACACTCTTCACTAATTTCCTCCTCTTATTTACTCAATTCCTCCCAGGCACCCACCCAGGGCGTGCCCATTCTATGCCTCTCGGACACTTTCACTTTGTGCAATTTTTGAGCAATTTGTGCCGATAGCATGGCAACGCTGGCCCAATCATCTTCAAGTACGGCAATCTTCATCTTCTCCCCAATCTGACCGGCCCAGGCCCACTCCATACGGAAGCGGTCGGCTTTGACCCAGTAGTCGCGTTTCTCCCAGGCCGCCACGGAGACATCGATCCCATCAGCAATTGTTTGTAATGCAAGCGCGATAAAAGCTGCCATATCGCGGGTGGCATCGTTTGGTTCGGATTGCTTGGTAAGTTCACGAATGGTAATGACAATAGCCTTGGTCAGCCGGGTACGCTCTTTTCCGGCCGCATTGGGATTGATCACACGGGACATTTTTCCTCACAATTTTCGCACAACTGTTCTGGTTTCACAGCCGCCCATTATACTGCGTTTTGTCTATCGCCGGGGGGAACTTAGAAAGAAAACAGGGAGAGCGTTTCTTGCTCCTGCCTTCCTGCCTCTTGAACCGATCAAAAAAAACTCCCAACAAACACAACCTTCCAACCTCAAAGCGTACACGGTTCATTCATCGCGCAACGTTTCACGTCACGCCCGCATTGCGTCGTGTTGCGCAATCAGGGGATATAATTCACCAAATCAAAAGGAGGCAAACATTACACCATCTAACGTGATTGCATTGGGCGCGCTCTGCATCCGGCGAGCATGGTAGGCTGAGGTTGGCTAAGTGTGAAAAAGGTTGATGGTAATTCCTTTTACCGAAAAAGTGATGCCTTTTGTGCTCAAGATGCCTAAATAGCTCCTGACAACAATATCAAACAATTCTACAAACTGAAACGTTGCGGGAAGAACAAATCCTAGGACTTCGTCAATGGAATATTCGGGCTCATCTCCAGATCCAAGTCCAATCACCATGGCCCATTTCATATTTTTAGATTGAACCCACCGCCTATTACGCTTGTATATTGTCCCGATACCACTCACCATGGGGGGCTGTGCATGAACCCACCGATTTCTATAATCTAAAGTCTTCTCCCATTCGGGAGATTTTGCAAAAGACAAAATGCCTTTGGTTATGGGATGGTCGGCTTGTTTATCGGCTAAGTAGTGGCCTAAAATGGATTGTTGACTTGTCCTATTACTTCGATAACTCTCCAGTTGATCGTCTGTGATTTCCAACATGCTGATAATGGCATTTGCTAAGTGTTCACACGCTGCATAAAGTTGAGAGACAGCCGCGTCAACGAAAAACCGCATATAAATTATTGCAAGCTCCGAGTTTGGTGGGTTACATTTTTCTCTAAACCATATTTTATGCTCAATGCACTCGATGAAACCTATTCGTATTTGAAAAAGTGCATTTAAGGTGTCTTCTAAACAAACCGCCGCCACCGGTACATTGCTGTCGGGCGGACAATTCATAGAAATGATATCGGGCCTAAGATTTAATACGATGTTCCCTGTATCATCAAACTCTGGTAATTGACCTGTTATTTTCTTGACTGTTTCGTCATCAAACGAGAACCCACTCATTTTTCACCTCCGGCAGAGGGCCAAATGTTTATGAGAATATTGTACCAATAATGCAAACCTCCCGCCCTCGCTCCGCGCCGCGTGCAAATGCGGAGAATAATTGACGCTCGGACCGCGTGGCGATACAATGGCGAATGTGAAGGAGGAGACATGACAAAGAGGAGCAAAATTATTCTTACCAGTCTCGTTGTGGGTTCAACTATCTTTTTTGGGATACTTATCGTACTTGGATATTTGGATGCCACGCCGCTGGTTGGACTTCTTGGTGTGATAGTAGGAGCACTAATTTCCGAGGGTGCAAAATCAGTAAGTGCAGAACGTAACCGCACCCACCAACTGAGATTAGCTGCAATTGAGAAAAGATTACAAACTCATCAAGAAGCCTATTCAAGATGGCGTATGTTGATACGCAGAATAAATCTTGAAGAAAATGTAATTGAGACTGTTGCAAAAAATCAATTGTGGTGGGAAGCAAGCTGTCTTTATCTTGAACCAGCCGCGCGGGAAGCATTTCTCCATGCATTACTCAGTGCTTCAGCTCATCAAGTTGAAAAGGGAAAAGGTAAAACTGATAGGCTTGAAAATTTGTATGAGAACATTCGGATTGCAGGTGATTTGATTGTAAAAGGCGTGGAACTTCCCACAATTAAGCAAGGCGAGGATACAACGATTGAATAAGAATCTCAGTTCCTCTAAGCGAAAGGAAACCACATGATACCATCCGATGTAATCGCACTAGGCGCGCTTTGCTTATCTGGCTTTGCACTTCTGGTATCTGTTTTCATTTCAATTTTAGGCTTTGTGTTCAACTATTACAACAATCAGCAAAACATAAAGGCAAGGCGTGCTGAAATTGTGACAGAGAATAGCCTTGAGGCATTTCGCGAACTAGTAGAGAAACTGAATGATTTTACTTCCCTTGTTTCTCTGAGCATTTTGTGGGGGGGGAGGTGAAAAGGGTCTTACTTCAATATCAAAAAAAATGTCTGAATGCAATGAAATTACTTCGAAGTACCGAATTTACTTTCCAAAAATTATTCACTCCAGTATCACTAATCTATTGAGAGAATGGATTAATATACTCAACAAAAAACTGAGTGGAGATTGGAGCGAAGGCGATGAAAATTTGGTAAATGAAAAGCTCCAAGAAATGGAAGAATTAATAGAGCGCCTCCAAAATTATATAGGGCTGGTATTCTAAGAAATATCCCAAGCATTAATATTTTCGTTCGCCGCCCTCGCTCCGCTTCGACTTTCGCTTGCGTTCCCGACCCGCTGCGTGTACAATTGCGCACGCGTGCGCGTGACGCGCTACGCGCACATGATTATCCAAAAACTGTTACAGGATTGCACAGAAACAACG
>Ga0055477_10000457_pt1 | contig 11369 bp, 8 predicted proteins | sample Muzzi_PWA_D2_FD_57683 | JGI IMG/M metagenome (GOLD analysis project Ga0055477, IMG submission 57683) | Wetland microbial communities from San Francisco Bay, California, USA, that impact long-term carbon sequestration - Muzzi_PWA_D2 | ecosystem: Environmental > Aquatic > Marine > Wetlands ... | reverse complement strand
CAACAGAAGGAGGCAGTTATTGATCTACTCACTCGCTGAGAAAAAGGTTCAGATACTGGGAGACGACTACTTCATCTCTGATACCGCAGTGGTTATCGGCTCCGTCATAATTCACAACAACGTGAGCGTCTGGTATAACGCAGTTATCAGGGGCGACAACGACCCGATCACGATACACGAGGATACGAACATACAGGACGGCGTCGTTATGCACGCGGACGAGGGCGTTCCCGCCACCGTCGGCAGGGGCGTAACCGTCGGCCATCAGGCGATGCTCCACGGCTGCACCATAGGGGACAACAGCCTGATCGGAATAAAAGCCGTAATTCTCAATCATGCCCGGATTGGCAGGAACTGCTTGATCGGAGCCAACTGCCTTATAACCCAGGGGAAGGAGATACCGGATAATTCGATGGTGCTAGGTTCTCCGGGAAAGGTGGTTCGTGAGGTCACGGAAGAGGAGATAGAGCAGCTCAGGAAATCCGCCCGGCACTACGTCCAGAACTTCAAGCGTTTTAAGAAAGAATTAAAGCCGGAGGGTTGATCCGCGTCCGGGGCAAAGCGGGCAAGGTCGTCTCTTAGCCGTATAGCTCTTCGGCGTATTCCTTCGCCTTCCCTTCTTCGGTAGCGGGGGAAATCTCCCTGTAGAAATCCTCCCCGTACTCCCTCGTCTTCACCACCACGGGCATAGGCACGGCGTGCCCGAGAATCAGGGCCTGCTGCTTCGTGTCGAGGCTCGCCAGCACGGACCTGAGCCCTGATGTATTGCTCACCCCCGTTAGCACCGACTGGATGTCCTTCTCGTCGTTCAGCAGCGCCGTTATCCTGGTCCCAACCTGCGATATGACCTCGTCGTCTATGCCCGAAGGCCTCTGGTCCACGATGAGCATCGTCACGGAATACTTCCTCAGCTCCCTCGCGATCGTACCGAATATGGTCTGCTTCGCCGCCTGTGAGTTAAGGAACTTGTGGGCCTCCTCTATCGTTATCATCAGCTGGCGCGGCCTGTCCGATTGATCCTTCGTCGCGTGGTATCTCTCCGTCCTGTCGATGTAATAATCGTGTATCCGCCGGGAGATGATATTCGCCGCGAGCAGATACGCGAGAGTACTGTTGCTCCTCCCGAATTCGAGCACGATATTAATCCCCCGCCCGAGGTAATCGATTATCTTTTTAATCGTCCCCTCGCTCTGCTTGTTGTCCTCCACGACGAACGGCAGCGCCCGTATCCTGTTGAGCTTCCTCCTCATCGCCGAGAGCGACTGCATGTGAACGCCCAGGTCTCTCGATATCTCCGCCAGGTCCGCCTCTTCCCAGGATAAAAGCTCGCTAAGCCACTTGTTCCCGTAACGCCTGGCGATCGCGAACGCCGACTCTATAGCAGTCGTGTTCAGCTGAAGCTCGTCCTGAAGGAGCGCGATGTCTTCTATGTCTATCTGATCGAGCGATATGAATGCCTCCACATCTGGGCTCGTTCCGCGCTTCCTCGTCGATTCCGGGTCGAGCGAGAATATAGACACCCTCTCCGGGAACAGCTGCTTCAGCCCTTTAACGAATCCCTTCGAGTCCTCGCTCTGCGTCTCCCACCCGTACTCGTTGTGCATATCGAATATCAGGTTCACGGCCTTCCCGTAGCGTATCACCCCGGCGAGCATCACCCGCGTGAGAAACGTCTTCCCCGTCCCGCTCTTTCCGAATATGCCGTTACTCCTCTCTACGAACCTGTCCAGATTCACGCACACCGGTATGTCCATGTCGAGCGGCATGCCTATGTTGAAGAATTTTCCTTTCTTGTCCTCTCTTCCAAACACCGTACTCACGTCCGCCTCGGTCGCTTCGGACACTAGGGCGAAGTGCGGAGGGATAGTCTTTACCGGCCTCAGCTCCTCTTCCTTGTGCGTGAGCATGAGCATCGGCTTTAGCTCCACTGTCGCGTAGGTACTGGTGCCGGACAGCACCTGCCTCAGGAGCTCTTCATCCTGAGTAGGGGGGTTTACGAGAATGTTCGGTGAAGACGCGTCGAGCCTGACGTCGGTGATGAGAGAGAAAAACTGGTGATACATGCCCGATATGACGACGAACTTGCCGGCCTTTACCTCTTCGATGCTCCTCTCCGGGCTGAGCTTCATCTCGAGCCCTTCCACGAGCGAGCCGCTCGTGATCAGGCCCAGTTCTCTCGTTTCGTCCGCCATATCTAAGCATTCAGAATAGCCAAGTGGGAGTCCTTTTACAAGGACATAGCAGGATGGTAGTTAATTGTTCTCGGTACCGAGGTCCAGCGTCCAGTAGATCTCCGTCTCCCCCTGGAATAAGCCCTCCGCCGCACCTACCCCCACGTCCTCGTAAGCCGGATTCATCAGTATCGCGCAGTGGCCGGGTGAGTTGATCCAGTTGTTTATCACGTTTTCGCCCTGGTCCAGTCCCACGAGTATATTCTCGCCGTAAGTGACCCACTCGTATCCTTCCATGAGCAGCCTGTCACCGGGGTCCGAGCCGTCAGAGCCTATGTGGACCAGTTTACCCTGCTCCGCCATGTCGAGGGAATGCCCGAGCGCCGCGTCCTCTATCCTCGTATCCCAGCTTACGGACGGTGCCGCCGGATAGAACGTGTTGCCGCAGTCCCTCCCCTGAGCCCTCGCTTCGTTTACCAGGTCCAGCATCTCGGCCTGAAAATCGTTGGGCTCGTCCGAAGGCGTCTGCCCCGTGTCCGAAGACGGCGGATTCAGCGGCGCTGCGTCCCCTCCGCTATCCGTGCTGCTGTCGCACGCGGCGAATGCCATCAGCATCAATATCAATACCCCGTTAATGGTCAGAAGTTTTTTGATCGTCATTTGCTCCTCTCTCTTCAGTTTTACCTTACACCCTCACCGCTCTCAACTTATTTCCTCTTTTTTATTACTTCTCCTTTGCAATTGATATCAACTGATTCGTATCGGTAATTCTCAGCTAATAAATATTTCACCCGACAATGATTTCGAGTGAGCGAGGAATCGGACACCATCTCCTAACAACTAATCTGTGACTTTCTCGTTATACATATTTCCCGACATTACAGAATCGGCGTGAAGAAAATAGATTATTGAGGCGTAAAATCTTATACGGGACGAATGTAAGCAAGCGAGCATTCGGACACCCTTTCCTACTTGCATACAACATCACTTTACTAAACAACACCGCTCCGTTTGGGGCGGAATTATAAGATTTAGCTGAAATAAGATATTTTTAGCCATATTCTGTACAGTCGGGTGATTTTTGCTTCTTTTCATCATGGAAAAGAAGAAAGATATCTTGTCTGTTCGCGAAGTAATCTCACCTTTCCTCTTATCAATCGAAAACTCTAAGCGCGACCAAATCAACTCACCTAATTATACCACTCTCTTACACTCCTCTTGTTGTAAGAATAATGACCGCGCGAAAAAACACAACGCGTTGATTTTCTACGTTCTTGTGATAGATTACAAGCTCTGTCTAACCGAGTGGCCCCTTCGTCTAGCCTGGCCTAGGACGTAGCCCTCTCAAGGCTAAAACACGGGTTCAAATCCCGTAGGGGCTACCAGATAATTAGCCGTTTCCTCTCGTATTCAGAATTCGCATATCAGTGGATTTGTCACTGGGGAAGAGACACTTTTCGCACTAACTCAAGGCTTATCAGCAAGTAATTTATATTACTTCTCGAAACCGGGCTGCCGCTCTATCATTTTGAAAAACCTCAAAGGTGGACTGCTTTCCGGAAGCTGTATAGTATGCACCTTCCAACACTCTACCTGACATACAATTCTCAGATTGCCTCTCCGTTGTCCTCCTCGGAAGAGGCTACCCTGAACAGAGTCTTGGATCAGGCAACGATCCCTTTTCATGTACAGCCGATTCGCCTGCTTTTACTCCAGGGTGATGTTTACGCCTTCACCGGCAAGCTTGAAGTTAACGCCCTGGGTTTTCGATTGCAGTTTGATCACGACGCCGTTTTGATTTTTCATGGTCGAGACGCCGGCTCCCCCGCCAACCGTGCCCTCAGCGCCAACGCCTGTGTATGTTCCGCTGAAGTCGCTGAGATTCTCCAGGTGATAGACCTCGCCGACTGCATCAACCTTCGTGATTCCAACGTCAACTACCGAGAGTCCGCCGACTTTGAACGGATATTCCTGCCCCTCGAAGGACAATATTCCGCTTCCCCAGCTCCATCCTATGCCCACAGCTACCTGCCCCTCCGAAAGAGTCAGGGTCGCATCCGGTGCTTCGTCCTCGGCGGACGCCAGACCGGCCAGAGACAGAGTTAACATGAAAGCCATTAAGAACACTGACAATTTTTTCATTTCACAACCTCCTGATGTGTGTTTCGTAGCATATCCAATACTACATCTCCTGACACTCTGTCGCAATCATTAATTATTACAATAAACCATAATGCATCCTGACCGCATGAACGGGACTCGCCTGTACCTACACGGGTGAAGAGTGTTCGTCTCAGTGGGTGATATGTGGTTAAAATGAATTGATTAACCCTCTCAAGACTAAAACACTGGTCCAAATCTCGTAGGGGCCACCATTACTTCAAATAAAGATTGATAAGTTAATCAATACGTGCTCAACTAAGTTATAGTATTAACATACTCTTAAAGCGAGGACGGATGATGAAATACACCTCTTTAATATTGACTGCATTCCTTTTATTTTTCGCACTCTCTTTCACTCCGGTAACCGCCGACTCCGAAGATAAAGCATCTTCGCAGACCGAGGTAATCCAGGAGGACGTCGTTATCGGCAACGATACCGACGACACGATAGACACCGGCGACGGTAACGACAACATAGACGGGCGGGGCGGGAACGACACAATAGATGCGGGCAAGGGCGACGATCTCGTTTCGGGCGGCGCGGGTAATGACAAGATCAAGGGCGGCGCGGGCGACGACCTCATCATCGGCGGCGCGGGAAACGATACCGTTACCGACGGTCCGGGCAGCGACTATGTTAATCTCGGCCCCGGTGACGACACGTTTGTTTATTATGTAGACGAAAACGTAGGCAGTGTTGATTTCGCCGCAGGCGGCGACGGAGACGACACGCTCATACTCGTAAGTGATGACATTAACGAGGCTTTGGGAAACGATATCGTCAAGTACTACGAGAAAGAGGGAATGGTAGGCACCGATGTTACACACCTGGGCAATTTCGATATCGCTATGGGCGTGACCGGATTCGAGAACGTCGTCGTAACGGCCGGTTTCTCTTTTTAACGGAACGGCGTGAACTTCATTACACCTGAAAAAAACACACCGGCTCATCCACTTCATCATCAATAATATATAAATTCCACGCCGGGATTGTTACGTGTAGTTTGACATCCCTGCTGCGGGCAATTTATATATAAACCAGTCACCGAACGCTCATGGATAAACTGCTGATAGTAATTAATGTAGCGGGCGGCATAGGTCTTTTTCTCCTGGGCATGATCGTGCTGACCGACGGCCTGCGCGCGCTCGCGGGACACACCATGCGCGCCGCGCTGATGCGTTTTACGAAGAGCCCGCTCACGGGTGCGATGACGGGCGCCGTGAGCACGGCAATATTGCAGTCCTCGAGCGCTACCACCGTAGCCGCCGTCGGCTTTGTGGGCGCGGAGCTTATCACCTATCCCGAGGCTCTGGGCATCATCTTCGGAGCCAATATCGGCACCACCTTCAAGGGATGGATCATAGCCATACTGGGCTTCAAGCTGAGCCTGGGAAGCATATTCCTGCCCATCGTCTTCGTGGGCGCGATACTCCGCCTGTTCTCCAAAGGGCGTCTCGCGACGGTCGGCTATTCGATTGCGGGCTTCGGCCTCATATTCGTAGGCATCACCATAATGCAGCAATCAATGGGCGAGATGCGCGATTTCATCTCGTTCGCCAATCTGCCCGCCGACACCCTGCCCGGACGACTGGTACTGGTAGGCATCGGCATACTCTTCACCGTCGTGACACAGTCCTCCAGCGCCGGAGTCGTGGCCGCCCTCACCGCACTCTACGCCGACCTTATCAACTTCAACCAGTCCGCAGCCCTCGTGATCGGCATGGACGTCGGGACTACAATGACGGCAGCTATGGCTACCATCGGCGGCAGCACCGGAGCGAAGCGTACGGGATTTTCCCACGTCGTTTACAACCTCTTGACCGCAATCATGGCGCTTATGCTGATTAACCCGTACGTCGGCATCTGGAACTACCTCGCCCCGGGTGAGCTGGTTCAAAACTCGGAAATCGCGCTCGTCGCGTTCCATACGTGCTTCAACACCCTTGGCGTAATAGTTATACTGCCCTTCACGAGTAATTTCGCCCGGTTCATGGAGCGGCTTATCCCCGAAAAAGTTTCCGCTTATACACGGAAGCTCCAGCCGGTTTTGCTGGAAGACACGAACCTCGCCCTAAACGCCGCCCAGTCCACTATCGGCACCCTTTCGATAGCGCTCTTCCGTCACGTAAATGCAATACTCGGCGATACGGAAACGGGGAAACGGGCCGACCTCGACGAGCTCCAGTCAGCCCTTACGCAAACGCAGCTCTTTTTGGACGGCGTGAAGCCCGAATCAACGGAGGGTGCACAGTGGGAGAGGCTGCTCAATATGTTCCACACGCTCGACCACCTGAGGCGTCTCCACGAAAGGTGCGAAGAGGATGAAGACCGCGCTATTACGGCGAGGAGCACCGAAGAGCTTCAGGAAGAATGCACGCTGCTTAAAGAGACCGTAAATAATGTCGTGGCCGACATAGAGAACAACAGCTGGCTTCAGGCCGCCGCTCAGTCAAAGGACGCCTCCGACAAAATACACGTAAAAGTGAGGCCGTACCGAAATACCGTCATGGAAGGCATAGCGAGCGGGGTATTCGACGCCGATCTCGGCACCGGGAAGCTGGAAGCGATCAGGTGGCTCAGGCGCGTAAGCAAGCATATTGCGCGTATCACGGAACATGTAGAAGCGTCCGTACTGGCCGCTGGGAAATAGCATCAGCAATATTTCCGATAAAGCAGCTCTGTAGCGGATTCGAGGAACCGGGGATAAACCGTCTTGCGCTGCGGCTCTCTAAACATTCGCCAAAGATATTCAGGCTAATCCAGTATAATAGTAATAACGAAACTCAAACCGCATCACGACACCGGAACCTTATATAGTCATGTATAAGACCAAGATAATCTGCACGCTGGGGCCAGCTTCCGAATCCCCCGACATTATAAGGAAGATGATCCTCGCCGGCATGAACGTAGCGCGTCTCAACTTTTCCCACGGCACTCACTCCGATCATAAATCCAAAATAGAAGTGATAAGGCAGGTCTCAAGGGAAATAGGCAAGCCCGTCGCGATTCTTCAGGATCTGGCCGGGCCGAAGATAAGGATAGGAGAAATCGAGTCGGGCTCCGTGGAGCTCGAATCGGGTGCCGAATTTGTATTGACCAACCGGGACGTACCGGGAAGCGGCAAGGAGGTATCGATTAATTACAACGATCTGCCCGACATCGTCGAACCCGGCGATAAAGTGCTCCTCAGCGACGGAACTATAGAGTTAAAGGTAAACGAAACCACCGGGAACGATATCAGATGCAATGTGATTACAGGAGGAAAGCTCAGCTCCAGAAAGGGAATTAACATCCCCGTGCATGCGCTCGACATATGCTGCTTTACGGACAAGGATAAAGAAGACCTCGCTTTCGGTATCGAGAACGGCGTTGACCTGGTCGCCCATTCATTTGTCAGAACCGCAGGAGACATAGAGGAGGTAAAGGGCTACATATCCGGGAGACGAAGCACGATCCCGGTAATCGCCAAGATTGAAAACTCCGAGGCAATTCAAAACATCGACAAGATACTCAAAGTCGTGGACGGCATTATGGTGGCGCGCGGCGACCTTGGAGTTGAAATCCCGATTGAAAAAGTGCCCATAGTGCAGAAATCACTGATTAATAAATCAAACGCGATAGGCAAACCCGTAATAACCGCTACCCATATGTTGAAATCCATGGTCCACGATCCGAGACCCACGCGGGCGGAAGTCACGGATGTGGCAAACGCGATTCTGGACGGCACCGACGCGGTTATGCTGTCTGAGGAAACGGCCATCGGCGACTATCCCGAGCGGGCGATTAAGGTCCTGGCCCGGACGGCTTTGAACACGGAAACATCTCATCTATTCCATCACCTGATCGAGAGGTTCCGGAGTTATACGCCGCACAGCGACCGTGAAGCTTTAGGGCTCGGGGTATGCAACGTAGCCGATGATATAAAGGCATCTGCGATTATTACATATACCAAGTCAGGGGGCACCGCAAAGCTGGTCTCCAGATACCGGCCGGTTCAGGTCATCATAGCAGTTACACCTTTCGTAAAGACTCACAGATACCTCTCCAGCATTTGGGGCGTCATTCCCGTACTCGAAGAAAATATCGAAGACAAATATCTCAAACCCGAGAAACTGATTGAGATCGCCCATAACGCCGGCGTGCTCGAAAAGGGACAAAACGTCGTCATCACCGATGAGGTTAGCATGAGCATTCAAAGGACCTAGCTCATCAGTTATAATCGAATTCAATCATAGGTCGTCGCCTTTCTATCTATTACCATATACCCATCATCACTATATTTCCTATCTCATTAATTGCTCGTATTGACATACTACAAAACCGGCTCTAGAGTTAGAATGTGCAGAAAGAGTGGGATGTTGGTCGACGGATTAAATCAGCCGATAGGGAGGCTATCGAGGCCCCGTTGACCCCGAGTTTATAGTTCTACCTCAAAGTCTGGGCCGCTCCATCAGTGAGCGAACCGGCGGGGAACCCGGCTCTTCCCCCTGCCCGCAATACTACTATGTCTAAAACAGTTACTAGAAGAGAGTTTATAGTGTTAAGCGGTGCCGCCGCGGCGGCAGCAATGATAGCCGTTTCCTGCGACGGCTCAGCCTCTAATCAGACCGCACCCGCAGGAAACAGGGTCGCCTACAAACTTTCCCTAAGGGGCCGCAGAGGGTCAAGAGCGGCCAAGAAACACAACGCCAACAAGCTCTTTTCGACTCTCGAAGCCGCCGAAATGAACAGGGCTCATCCGGGAGACAACTCCCGCGTGGTTTCAGTCATAATCAGCGAAGACAGGTTCAATGAGCTCTTCAATAACGGCATAACGGACGTCGCCGATCTCAGGTTTTAATCGCTACACTCCCAACTCCATATTTTTCACGTGCATCACTCGGTCCGGGTCATACTTCCGCTACTCCTTTCTTATAAGCAGATTTTCGTACTCATTCGATCGACGGTAATGGTTCTTTATCCTCGGATCTTCAAGATTTTTTATTCTGAAGGTGGAAATCACCTTGGGTTTTTGTGCGGAAATTTGCTCATAAATATCGTAATCGTAATCCGCCGCCCTACGTATTGCGGAAAGGCACCACGTCTCTCTAACACAGAACCATAGGTAATCAATATCATCGCGAAACACGTTAAAAAATATATTGCCGTCATACACCCTGTCGTTTTCGTCCGTGATTGATAAGACGTAGTTTATTTTGTCGATCTGAGCGGACTGCTCCTCATTGTCCATATTGAATAGTGCGTGATTGTGCATTATGGCCATAGGAATATAAATCGCCCCGATAATAACAACGAACTTGGCGTATTTGCTTTTAAAAATCGTATAAAGCGCGTAGCTTGCGATTATTGCGAATGGAGGCGCCGCCAGCATGAAATAATGCCTCCAGAGATTCTTAAACATCAGGAAAATCGCTATAATCAGCCCTATCGACAGTATCGCGAACCTTCTATGCTGTGTGGATTTCAGCAACGCAACGATGCCAATCGCATAGAGTACACAGGTAATCGAGTTCTCACGCACTGTAGCTAGCGGATTGAGCCATTTTGCGAATCCCTGCTTGACATAAATATTTACAATCCAGTTCATGACTAAATATTGCTCGAAGGCTCCGGTAAGGAAGAGATAGATATAGTAAGGTGAGATACAAACCAGAAATACCACTGCGTATATAAGTATGTCCTTCCACACGATGGCTTTCTCGCGCAGGTCGTACATAAAGAGAATGGAGAATACGAGAATCAGGGCGATGCTCTTTTGAAGAACGAGAAAAGCTAACGCTAGGAATACCGCGCTTATCCAGAAACTTTTGTATGATCTCCTGTCGTAGAAGGTGAACAAAAAGTATATAGACAGGAGCGCCGCGAGAGTCTGCGGTATATCCGGTCTTATCTCTATCGATTTCGAGTAAAATGTCACCATAGTCGAAGTCAGGATAAGGCTTATGATTCCTACCTCGGCGTGTTTAAATACCCTTATCGACAAGAGATAAGTAACTATGAGAATTCCGCCGGTCATCAGGAGCATCAAATGGCGGCCGGCGAATATAGACTCCGTCGTGTTTCCGAATACGGAAATAACAGGCATGAGCAAGTAGTCCAAAAACGGGTGGTGGTGCTGGAAGAAGTCGACGTAAATCTCCTGCCCCTGCAGCATCTTCCAGGCCGTATGTAAATGCTCGAATTCGTCGTGATCAAAAACCCTGGATTCGGAATAAAAATAGAGGGAAGCCAGAATACCTGCGAACATCACCCACAATAAAATTAGCCAAACTCTATCTTTGTATGATTTATTCATATGGTTCTAACAGCGGCCGGTTTGCGAACTTGCTTGAATTACATAAACCGTTCAAAATTTGCCGCCACAAGACCGGTGTCCGATATAAGAGCCGACTCATGATACTCATAATCGGTGTTTACCGCCCATAAATCATTCTCAGCGCCGTACGCAATGTTTTCCGCAGCAAGAATCCCCATCAATATGCTGTGATCCTGATTGTTATACTTAAACGAGCCGTATCTTCCGATAACAGTCAGACCTTCGAGTCCGTTTATGTAATGTATAATCGGCGCTAAAAGTTTTTTGTAGCCTTTTCTGTACACCGGATAACATCTGTGAATCCTGTGAATATGCCCATCCTCGATCTCTCTCTTTACGGCAAGACCGGCCTCGCAAAGCTCTTCTTTCCCGAGCTCTATCAGTTTGCGATCCTCAAGCGTCCACAGCTCATCGTCTTCGCCGCACCAGTACTCCAAAGCCAGAATAGTGCTCTTCTCGTCTCCGTATAAATAGGGAGACCAGTTTCTGTAATTCGTTATCCTGCCCACTCTGAGTGACGGGGAATGTACATATATCCAATTATCAGGGAACAAATCTTCATTCGCGACTTTCAGATATACCAGTATCGTATTCCTGAATCCGAGCGACTTCGCCGCATCGATAACTTCTTTATCCGCGCCACTCAAAGTCAGAACCAGCATAGTAAGCGGCATGGATGACACTACGTGTTCGGCATTTACAATTGTCCCGTCATCAA
>Ga0055477_10000455_pt1 | contig 11383 bp, 8 predicted proteins | sample Muzzi_PWA_D2_FD_57683 | JGI IMG/M metagenome (GOLD analysis project Ga0055477, IMG submission 57683) | Wetland microbial communities from San Francisco Bay, California, USA, that impact long-term carbon sequestration - Muzzi_PWA_D2 | ecosystem: Environmental > Aquatic > Marine > Wetlands ... | reverse complement strand
AAAAAACTTCAGAAGGTGAAGATTTCTATGCCCTTTGGGTAGTTTTTACGACGCCATCAACAGTAGAATTTAAGATAATTTCGACAGTTTGGATGTCAATCGATCCAGTTGTTCTTTACCGGGCTTTTATTTTGCTTCGCTGAAGGTTGCGCGTTGACGTTCAAAATCTGGAACAGGATTTTATCATCAACAAAAAAGGCAGATCTCCGACGGACGAAGAACTGCCTTTTTCCAGAACAGCCGAGGTGCGAAATGAATACTACAGCAGGTCGGCGATGGCCTCTTTTTCGGAGAGCAGTTCGGCTTCGGTGGCAGTCATCATCTTACGGGCGAAATCGCTGATTTCGAGACCCTTGACTTCTTTCCACTGGCCATTCTCACAAGTGATCGGCAGGGCGTACATGATGTCCTCGTTGATGCCGTAGCTGTTGCCGCCACTGAACACACCCATGCTGACCCAGCCGCCGTTTGAACCGAGAGCCCAGTCGCGCATATGATCCACTGCGGCTGAAGCGGCGGAGGCGGCACTGGAGGCGCCGCGGGCCTTGATGATTGCTGCGCCGCGCTGCTGAACGGTTGGGATGAATTCCTCGACATACCAGTCGTTGTCGACCTTGTCTTTTACGGGAATGCCGTCCACCGTGGCAAAGCTGATGTCAGGGAATTGGGTAGCGGAGTGGTTGCCCCAGACCACCATTTTCTCGACCTTGGTGGAATGGCTGCCGGTTTTGGTGGCGATCTGCGATAGCGAACGGTTGTGGTCGAGACGCATCATCGCGGTGAAATTGCGGGGATCCAGATCCGGCGCATTTTTCATGGTGATAAGGGCGTTGGTGTTGGCGGGATTGCCGACAACCAGTACTTTGACATTACGGCTGGCGTGATCGTTGAGCGCTTTGCCCTGAACGGTAAAGATGGCGCCGTTGGCCTTGAGCAGGTCAGAGCGTTCCATGCCGGGACCGCGTGGTCTTGAACCGACCAGCAGCGCATAATCGGCATCTTTGAAGGCAACATTCGGATCGTCGGTGGTGACAATACCGGCGACCAGGGGAAAGGCGCAGTCATTGATTTCCATCACTACTCCGGCCAGAGCGCCCATTGCCGGTGGGATTTCGAGCAGCTGGAGAATAACCGGCTGGTCTTTTCCCAGCATATCTCCCGCTGCGACTCGGAAGATAAGGGAATAACTGATTTGTCCGGCGGCGCCGGTGATTGCGACACGTACTGGGGTTTTCATTTGGTTCTCCTTTTTAAAGAGGGCTGGACCTGAGATAATCTTTCCTGGTTTTTTTAAAAAGATTTTGCTGCAGGTTCTTTTCCCGACTTATTTCCCGATTATCGGGGGTTGGAATATACCACAAAAACGTCTTGTTAACCACAAGCAGGAGCCAAGATACCATAATGTTTCCAGGGAATCCAGTTCAAGGAGACAATCATCGGTGTTTTTCATATCAGTAGTGTTGATGTCAAATATCAATAACCCTAACCACTTTAAATCGTTTGTTTTCCGTAGCCTCCTCCGCCTGGGGTTTTGATGACAAAAATGTCATTGGCCGACAAAAAAACCTCATCGTTACCTGCTAAAGGTGTGATAGAACCGTCCGGGTGCAGGACACTGTTTTCGCCTCTTTTTCCTGGTCCTCCTCCTGCCAGACCGAAGGGGTCGGTCTCCCGGTGGGAAGAGAGGACAGTGGCGGTCATCGGTTCCAGAAAACGTATTTGGCGAATCACTCCGTCTCCTCCGGGGAAGATGCCGGTACCGCCTGAACCGTGTCTGATAGAGAAAGATTCCACCCTAACGGGAAAACGCCATTCGACGACCTCAGGGTCGGTCATCCGGGTATTGGTCATATGACTGTGCACCGCACTGGTGCCGGGATGATCCGGACCCGCCCCGGTGCCGCCGCAGATGGTTTCATAGTTCTGGTGGGTGGCATTACCATAGACGAAATTGTTCATCGTCCCCTGGGAGGAGGCGAGCAGTCCGAGTGCGCCGAACAGGGCATCGGTAATCGCCTGGGAAACCTCGGTGTTGCCTGAGATGACCGCTGCCGGATATTCCGGGCTGATCATGGTTTTTGGCGGGATGACCAGTTTGAGCGGTTTCATGCAGCCTTCATTAAGCGGAATATTGTCGGCCACCAGGGTGCGGAAGACATAGAGGACAGCGGCCCTGCACACTGCGGTGGGGGCGTTGTAGTTGCCGTCGCTCTGGGGTGAGGTGCCGGTAAAGTCGATGGTCGCCTCACGTTTCTGCCGGTTGACCTCAATCTGCACCTGGATCTGCCGGCCGCCGTCCATCGGATAGGTGAAGTGGGCATCCTGCAGGACGTCGAGCACCCGGCGCACCGATTCTTCGGCGTTGTCCTGGACATGCTGCATATAGGCATGGACCACCTCGAGGCCGAAATTTCCAACCATTTTTTTCAGTTCAGAAAGCCCGGTTTCATTGGCGGCAATCTGGGCGGACAGATCAGCCATGTTCTGGTCGATATTGCGGCAGGGATAAGAGCCGGAGCCGAGCAGGGCACGGGTTTCCCGTTCCCGGAGGACACCTTCTTCGACCAGGAGGAAATTGTCGATCAATACCCCCTCCTCATCGATATGCCGGCTGTCCGGTGGTGAAGAGCCGGGAGTCCGGCCGCCGATATCGGCATGATGCCCCCGGGAGGCGACATAAAAAAGTACATTCCTGCCGTTATCGGTAAAGACCGGGGTGATGACCGTTACATCCGGCAAATGGGTGCCGCCATTGTAAGGGGCGTTCAGCATATAGACGTTGCCGGGCCGCATGCTGGTGCGGTTTTCCCTGATTACCGTGGCGATCGATTCACTCATCGAGCCAAGGTGGACGGGAATATGCGGTGCATTGGCGACCAGATTGCCTTTGGGGTCGAACAGGGCGCAGGAAAAATCGAGGCGTTCCTTTATATTCACCGAATAGGCGGTGTTAGCCAGGGTGGCCCCCATCTGTTCGGCAATGGACATGAAGAGATTATTGAAGACCTCGAGCATGACCGGATCGGCTGAGGTCCCGATGGCCTGCTGTCCCGGTCTCTTCTGGTATCGCTCAAGAATGAGATGACCGAGGACAGTGGTTTTCGCCGACCACCCATCTTCGACGATCACTGTGCCTGTCTGTTCGGCAATGATCGCCGGTCCGGTAAGTTTCTGTCCGGGCTGGAGCTGATCTCGCAGATAAAGAGGCGCGTTGTGGTACCGGCCTCCGCTGAACATCGATACCGTATCGTGGGGCAGTGGCGGCCGGGGGTCAGCGGCTGTCGCTTCCGGTTCGTCAATAATTGATTCGGTCCCGCCCACTGCCTCAACCGAAAGTGCCTCGACAATTATTTCCCTTTCCGGGGCAACAAAGCCGAATCTTTGTTTATGGGCATGTTCGAATGCTGCGGTCATCCTTTCGACGCTGTCGACATCGACCAGCAGTGCACTGTCGGTGCCGGCATAGCGCAAATGCACCTTGGCAAGGATCAGGATGCGGCCACCCTCGATATCCTGGGCGAGAAGTTCCGCTTCGACTTCAGCTGCAAGCGGACGGCGAGCCTCTTCGATACGTTCTGGCGCAGCCTCGCTGAGCGGGAATTCCAGATGTACTTCACGCAAACCCCTGATTTCAGCCAGACCCATGCCATAGGCGGACAGCACCCCGGCAAAGGGGTGGAGAAAAACCCGTTTCATGCCAAGGGCATCGGCGACCGGGCAGGCATGTTGCCCGCCGGCTCCACCAAAGCAGTTGAGGGTATATTCGGTCACATCGTAGCCACGCTGCACGGAGATCTTTTTGATGGCATTTGCCATGTTTTCAACGGCAATGCGCAAGAAACCTTCCGCCACCTGTTCCGGGGACTGCGGTTCGGCCCCGGTAGCCTCGGCAATGGTTGCAGCAAGAGCAAGAAAACCCTGTTGTGCCGCCTGCCTGTCAAGCGGCTCGCCGCCATCCTTGCCAAAGACATGGGGAAAATATTTTGGCTGGATCTTACCGAGCAGGACATTGCAGTCGGTAACCGTCAGCGGACCTCCCCGGCGATAACAGGCGGGGCCGGGGGCAGCACCGGCAGATTCGGGCCCGACCCGGTATCTGGCGCCGTCGAAATTGAGGATCGACCCGCCGCCGGCGGCCACGGTGTGGATATGCATCATCGGTGCCCGCATGCGTACGCCGGCAACCATGGTTTCAAAACTTCTCTCGTATTCGCCGTTGTAATGGGCCACATCGGTGGAGGTACCACCCATGTCAAAGCCGATCAATCTGGTGAAGCCGCCCATGGCCGCGGTCTTGACCATGCCGACCACGCCGCCCGCCGGCCCGGAGAGAATGGCATCCTTGCCCTGGAACAGCTGGGCATCGGTCAGGCCGCCGTTTGACTGCATGAACATCAGCTTCGGGCCGGATTCCCCTGTGGACCCGAGTTGTCCGGCAATCTGATCGACATAACGCCTGAGGATGGGTGAGAGGTAGGCGTCGACCACGGTGGTGTCGCCCCGGGAGACAAGCTTCATCAATGGGCTTACCCGGTGGCTGACGGAAATCTGGGTGAAACCGATTTCCCCGGCGATCCCGGCTACCCTCGCTTCATGCTCCGGATATCGGTAGCCGTGCATGAAGACAATGGCCACTGCCCTTATGCCGAGAGCGAAAGCTCTTTGTAAGCCGGTCCTGGCACCTTCTTCGTCAAGCGGGGTGATCAGTTCTCCGCGGGCAGACATCCTCTCGGATACTTCGAGTACGTCTTCGTAGAGCATTTCCGGCAGGACGATATGGCGGGCAAAGAGGTCAGGCCTGGTCTGGTAGCCGATCCGCAGGGCGTCGCCGAAGCCTTCTGTCGTTACCAGCAGAGTACGATCGCCTTTTCGTTCGAGCAGGGCATTGGTGGCAACGGTGGTGCCCATCTTGACCGCGCCGATCAGCTTCTCGGGGATTGGATCACCGGGGGCGATTTGAAGCAGGTGACGAATGCCATGGACTGCGGCATCCTGATATTTTTCGGGATTTTCCGAGAGTAGTTTATGGGTGACGAGACTCCCGTCCGGTTTTTTTGCGACAATATCGGTAAAGGTCCCGCCGCGATCAATCCAGATCTGCCATTGTGTCATTGTCAGCTCCCTGGGTTTTGTTGTTCAACACACCGAAAATATTGGTGTATTATATCTTGATAAATCAAAAATGCAACGTTCGATGATTTTTTGTCGACAAAATGTCATTATTTTGTGATAATGGCAAGGATGAGAGAGAAAGTCAATATTATTGTTTGTCTTGGAGCTTTTCACTGTACGCTGTAAGGTAAATATTTATTTTGCAGGTTGAGGGTGGAGTCGGGGCAGGAAACCATCATTGAACTACCATCAGGAGGAGATGACTATGAATGTTCGTAAGAATGTTATTGGCGCGTTGGCTGGGATGGCAGTTGGTCTGGGCATGACTATGGGGGCGATGGCCGCGACCTGGGATATGCCGACCCCGTATCCGGATAAGACCTTTCATACCCAGAATATTGCCGTCTTTGCCGAGGATGTTGACAAGGCGACGGGCGGGCAACTGAAGATCAAGATCCATTCCGCAGGCTCTCTCTACAAACATCCGGAAATAAAGAATGCCATTCGTGGCGGACAGGTTCCCATCGGGGAGTTTTTTCTTTCCCTGCTCTCCAATGAGCAGCAGGTCTTCGGCGCCGACTCCCAACCTTTTCTCGCCACCAATTATGATGACGCCAAAAAGCTCTGGGATGCTCAACGTCCGGTGATCACCAAACTGCTGGACAAACAGGGGCTGATGCCGCTGTTTTCCGTACCCTGGCCACCGCAGGGGCTCTATACGAAAAAAGAAATCAAGACCGTCGATGACCTGAAGGGTATCAAATTCAGGGCCTATAACGCTACCCTGGAACTCTTTGCCAACAAGATCGGGGCTGCCCCGACCCAGGTGGAAGTGCCCGACATTCCGCAGGCCTTTGCCACCAGCCGGGTGGAGGCAATGATCACCTCACCGTCCACGGGAGCCAATTCAAAGGCCTGGGATTTCGTCACGCATTACACCGATATTCAGGCCTGGCTGCCGAAAAACATCGTCGTGGTCAACAAAAAGGCCTTCAGAAAGCTGGATAAGAAAAGCCAGGACGCCCTTCTGACCGCAGCAAAGGCTGCCGAGGAAAGAGGGTGGGCGATGAGCAAAAAGGAAACCGCCGAGAAGACCGCCATTCTGAAAGATAACGGCATCACAGTTGTTACCCCCAGCGCCGAACTCATGGATGGACTGCGTGCGATCGGTGCCTCGATGCTGGAAGAGTGGAAGAAGGGTGCCGGCCCGGAAGGTGCAGAGCTCCTCAGGGCATATCAGGCAAAATAAGTTCCCTGCCGATTCCGGCAAGCAGCATCAGCCCTGACCTCACCTCGTGCAGAGGTCGGGGCCGTTAAGGGAGGTATAATGCGCAGGTGGTTGGATATTCTCTACAAGGCCAGCGGCTGGCTTGGCGCCTGCTGTATCGCCTTGATCTGTCTGCTGGTGGTCTGCCAGGTTCTGCTCAACCTGATTGATCGGCTCAGTACTCTTTTGACCGGTAGTGCCGTTGGACTGACCATCCCCTCTTACGCCGATTTTACAGGGTTTCTGCTCGCCGCCGCCTCTTTTCTGTCCCTGGCCTATACCCTGCGGGAAGGTGCGCATATCAGGGTGGTCTTGCTGGTCAGCCGCCTGCCGGAGAAACTGCACCGCCCGGTAGAAGGCTGGTGTATCTTCTTCGGGCTGGCGGTATCCCTCTATTTTACCTGGTATACCGCCATGCTGACCTATGAATCCTATGCCTACAATGATCTGTCCTCGGGAATGGTCGCCGTACCCCTCTGGCTTCCGCAAATGACCATGCTCCTTGGTCTGACTATCCTGTCGGTGGCACTGGCGGACGAACTGGTGTCCGTCTGCCGCGGGCACAAGCCGTGTTATGCAGATAAGGACGAGGAGTTTTTAACGGCAGACCGGCAGGCACCACCGGCATCTGCAATGGAAGATCGGGAAGGGGGAGCAGATGTCTGAAATCACCCTGACCCTGATCCTGCTCCTCCTGCTGTTTTTTCTTCTGGGCAGCGGAATCTGGGTGGCTTTTTCGCTTATGGCGGTGGGGATGGCCGGGATGGCGCTTTTTTCCGATGCCCCGCTGGGTGAAGTGATGGCTACCACCGTCTGGGGGGCAAGTAACGGCTGGGCCCTGGCGGCTCTGCCGCTGTTTATCTGGATGGGCGAGATCCTTTTTCGTTCGCGGCTCTCCGAAGACATGTTTACCGGGCTGTCGCCATGGCTGTCTCACCTGCCGGGGAGGCTGCTGCATGTCAATATTCTCAGTTGCGGCATTTTTGCCGCCGTCTCCGGCTCTTCCGCGGCAACGGCGGCAACTATCGGCAAGATGTCTATTCCCGAGCTGGCCAGACGCCGCTATCCGGTCAATATGATGGTCGGGACCCTGGCTGGATCGGCAACGCTGGGCCTGCTCATTCCGCCGTCGATCATCCTTATCGTCTATGGGGTGGCGACGGAACAGTCGATTGCCCGGCTGTTTATTGGGGGGGTGCTGCCGGGATGTCTGCTTGTCACACTCTTTGTCGGTTATGTTATAGTCTGGTCTCTACTGCATCCACAGGCTATCCCAGAAGGCGAACCATCTTTACCGTTTTCCGAGAAGCTGAAACGATCCCGCCGGCTGGTGCCGGTCTGCCTGCTTATAATCGGGGTGATCGGTTCCATCTATTCCGGCATAGCTTCGCCGACAGATGCGGCGGCAGTCGGTGTGCTGCTGGCCCTCGTCCTCTCCAGGTATACCGGCTCTCTTACCGGGAAAACTTTTCTTGACGGTCTGATGGGGGCGACCAAGACCTCCTGCATGATTGCCTTTATCCTTGCCGGGGCGGCCTTTTTGACGGTGGCCATGGGGTTTACCGGTATCCCCAGATTGCTGGCCGTCTGGATTGGCGGTCTGCACCTGTCGCCTTATCAGCTGCTTGGCGCCCTCACGGTATTTTTTATCATCATGGGCTGTTTTCTAGACGGCATTTCCGTGGTGGTGCTGACGACCTCGGTGATTATGCCGATGGTCGAGCAGGCGGGAATTGATCCCCTCTGGTTCGGCATTTTTGTGGTCATTGTCGTCGAAATGGCCCAGATAACCCCGCCGGTGGGTTTCAACCTGTTTGTTATTCAGGGACAGACCGGGATGGATATCCTGAAAGTGGCCTATGCCGCCATTCCTTTTTTTATCCTGCTGCTCGCAGGGCTGGCTCTCATCGTAATCTTTCCCGACATCGTTACCGTGCTGCCTGATATGATGGGGGGCTGAGGGGACTCTTTCAGAGTGACGAAGCGGCTCGCGAGGCCTGGTCGTACAAGCCGGACAGCAGCCGGAGCAGTGCCGCCGCCTGGCTGATCTCCGAGCCTTCCTTGTCGAGATTGCGGTAGGCGGAGGTGAGGCATCTCTCCCGGATCTCCCGGTATCGCGTGCAGGCCTCCTTGCCTTGTTTCGTAGTTGAATAAAATATTTCCTTGCCGCGTTTTTGACGTTCGACCAGGTCTCCCTTGACCAGTTTTTTCAGTGAGTAGTTGACGGTGTGCTGATCCTCGACATGCAGGACAAAACAGATATCGACCAACCGTTTCGGGCGGTTTCTGTGGTTGACGTTGTGTAGGACCAGGACGTCCAGGGGGCTGAAGTCGGCATAGCCCGCTGCCTGCATACAGCGGATCATCCATCTGGAAAAGGCGTTGTAGGCGGTGATCATCCCGTATTCAAATTCACTGAGCGGCCAGGAGTCAGGGGAGGTGAGATGCTCCGAGGAGACAATAGGCGCCGGCGGATTGATTCGGGGAGGGCGGTTGTCATCTTTCATTACCTTTGTGTCCTTTCCTTGGGCTGCATAACATTTGACGCCGATCGATACGGTTACTTCTTGCTCACCTTCTTGTTATCCTCTTTCATCAGCTTGTAGGTGATGCTGTCAATGAGGGCCTGCCAGCTGGCCTCGATAATATTGACCGATACCCCTACGGTGCCCCAGCTGCAGACAGGGTCTTTGCTGTCGACCAGGACCCGGACCCGCGCCTGGGTACCGTGTTCGCCGGAAAGGACCCGGACCTTATAGTCGGTCAGTTCCATCTCCTCCAGGCAGGGGTAAAAGCCGCAGAGGGCCTTCCTGATGGCGTTGTCGAGGGCATTGACCGGACCATCGCCCATGGCTGCGGTGTGAACCTCGCTGCCGCCGATGAAGAGCCGGATCGTTGCTTCAGTGAGCGGGGGCTTGTCCATCCTGTATTTATGGTTCATGACCCTGAAGCTCTCGAATTTGAAGTAATTCCGCTGCAGTCCCATGGCCCGACGCATGAGCAGCTCGAAACTTGCCTCGGCGCCTTCGTATTGAAAACCCTGGTTTTCAAGCTCTTTCAATTCACTGATGATAGCGGCGAGGACCGGATCGTCCGGTTCAAGTTTTAATCCCCATTTTTTGGCCTTATGCAGAATATTGGACCGTCCCGCCTGATCGGAGATGAGGATACGGCGAAAGTTGCCGACCTTGCCCGGGGCAATGTGTTCGTAGGTCAGCGGATTCTGTTTCACCGCACTGACATGGATGCCGCCTTTGTGAGCAAAGGCTGAGGCCCCGACGTAGGGTTGGTAGCGATTATGGGGCAGATTGGCCAGTTCGTTGATAAGACGTGAGGCGGTGTAGAGTTTGTCGATATGTTTTCGTACCTCGCATTCGACACCCAACTTAAACACCAGGGCGGGGATGATGGAGGTCAGGTTGGCATTGCCGCACCGTTCGCCGAAGCCGTTCATGGTCCCCTGAACCTGTCTCACCCGTGAGTCGGAGACGGCAATCAGCGAATTGGCCACTGCGGTCTCCGAGTCGTTGTGCGCATGGATGCCGAGATGGACGGAGTTATTTTTTTCGGCCAGGTACTGTTTTACCCGGCTGATAATCGGCGGGATCTCGTGGGGCAGGGTGCCGCCGTTGGTATCGCAGAGAATGATTGTTTCCGCGCCCCCGTCGGCAGCACTTGCCAGGGTCTGAAGAGCGTATTCTTCGTTGTTCTTGAAACCGTCGAAGAAATGTTCGGCATCATAGAAGAGGTGTTGGACAAAGGGCCGGAGAAAGGTCAGGGTATCCTGGATGAGCAAAAGATTATCGTCCAGTTCGATGTGCAGGGCGTCCCGGACATGAATATCCCAGCTTTTGCCGAAGATGGTGATCGCCGGGGTCTTGGCGTTGAGCAGGGCAAGGAGGTTGGGATCTTTTTCCGGGCGGTTGCGAAAATGACGGGTCGAGCCGAAGGCGGCAAGTTGTGCGTTCTTCAGCTCGACGGTCTGCATCTTTTCAAAATATTCTACGGAGACGGGATTGGAACCCGGCCATCCCCCTTCGATAAAGTCGATTCCGAGTTCATCGAGGGCGAGAGTAATGCGGATTTTGTCCTCGACGGAAAGGTTGAAATTTTCCGCCTGAGTCCCGTCACGCAGGGTGGTGTCGTAAAGCTCTATCAGATGGGCCATAATTGTCCTATTTTAACTCAAATCGAAAAGATGCTGCAGGATATTGCAAAACTTTCTTGAGAATAGTTATTGATAACGAAAAATGGAACCTCTAACATTAATGAACTTTCCGGCAAAAAGCAAAACCTTAAATGGCTCTTTTCACCCCGGCTGTCAATTCTCTACCATATGCCGACCCGGGCCTGGCAAACGGTCTTGGGCAAACGCCAATTTCCCGGGAAAGAAATGCACGAAGTACGATAAAAGCTCTATTAACAGCTCAGGTCAATCGGGAGGGAGAAGCATTGCTGATTTAAAAAAGACTACGGTTGAAGTGGCCCGGGAGCGCAGACGCTGCCTTCTGAATTTGTCTTTTGTCCGCAATTGCCGCAGACGAATTCGGGATTTTGTTGGAGCATATCGATCTGTTCTTTTTTACCGGCTTTTTGCAGTTCGCAGATATGCATTTTATGGTTGTCAGGGTTTGTGCACAGGTTATCGACGTTCGGGAGTCTATCTGTCATTGTGGGATCCTTGTCCTTAAAATGGGTCGTTGCCGGATGGCGAGCGCCTGGTTGAAAGTTTCACTTGCTTATCAGAGAAAGATATTCAGCGTCAACCGACAAGTCCAGATAAAAATTCATGAAGATTGGTCTGCAGTCCGATGAACGGCATAAAGGACCTGAACCGATGCTCTGAGACTGAATCCGCCGACCCTCTTGGCCCGGGAGGGGAAAAAGCAATTGGTAGCACCAATTGTTCGCCGTAGAAAAGCGATACCTGGAAAATATATACACATTTCATTGATAGTTCGAGGTTACAATTGTAAATATTGGGGAGTGCTTTCGTCACAGGTG
>Ga0055477_10000453_pt1 | contig 11428 bp, 8 predicted proteins | sample Muzzi_PWA_D2_FD_57683 | JGI IMG/M metagenome (GOLD analysis project Ga0055477, IMG submission 57683) | Wetland microbial communities from San Francisco Bay, California, USA, that impact long-term carbon sequestration - Muzzi_PWA_D2 | ecosystem: Environmental > Aquatic > Marine > Wetlands ... | reverse complement strand
AGATCGTCAACCAGGTTGCCAGGAAAGGCTTCGCCTCCCTATCCGAAGAGCAGCTGGTTCGGCTGCCGGTGGTGCAATGTCTTGTCGACGACAGTTACAGGCAGTTTATCCGGCGGGCCTTGGGGCAACACCGGCTGACCGACGACAGCTTCGCCAATTTTTGTGAAGCACAGTTGCTATGGGATATGGTGATGGCCAGAAATCTCAGCACTTATCTGGCCGGACATCCCGAGTCCACAGTGGTGGTGCTAACCGGTTTTGGCCACGCCTGGAAACATGCGATTCCCGCCCAGTTGCAAAAATTGGGGGTAACCAACTGGCGTGTGGTGTTGCCGGAAATGCCCGGGCTGATCAATCCGGGAAACGTTTCGACCGGGGATCTCGATTTTTTGCTGCTGGGAGGTGCGCAGGGCTCTCTGCAATAAATACGGTTATGACGTCGGAAAACCTCAGTGAGGGAAGTTTTCGGCTGCTCGTCCGAGGCGGGGAGGCCCTGGACGCCAGAATCGGTTTGATTCGCCAAGCAGGGCGGCTGATCAAACTGCAGTACTACATCTGGCACGAGGATTATTCCGGGCGGTTGATCGCCCAGGAGTTGATCCGGGCCGCGGACAACCGGGTACGGGTGCAGATTCTGCTGGACGATTTCAACACCAGCAACGAGCTGACTCTTTTTCGAACCCTGAATTCCCATCCATATATCAACATTCATCTCTTCAATCCGATCCCGAAGGCATGGCGCCGGTCCGTTTACCGCTGGTTACATCTGGTCTGGGAAATTCGGCGCTTGAACCGGAGGATGCACAACAAGGCCCTGATCGTTGACGATCAATGGGCCATTGTCGGGGGCCGCAACCTCGGCGATGAGTACTTCGATCTCGATCCCGGCTTCAACTTTTCCGATCTCGACCTGCTCTGCGTCGGCCCTTTAGTGGCGCAGTTGTCGGAGAGCTTCGATCAATATTGGCATCATCCGTATGCCAAGCCGATCAAACGTTGGTATCGGGCCCGGCGCAAGCGGCACTTTCAGCGGAGGTTGGCCAGACTGCGCCGGGAGGTCTTCGATTATCGGATTAACATCGGGCTCGATCCCCTGGCGGCGGAAATGCTTTCCGCCCCTGCCGAGGTGGTTTGCGACCGGCCCGACAATTTCAACAACCGCGCCCTGGTCCCGCCACCCAAGGAGGTGGCCCGGCGGCTGCAGCGGTTGTTGGCCGGAGTCAGTGCAAGTCTTTCCGTGCTATCGGCTTATCTGATCCTGAGCGCCGGAGAAATCGACCAGCTGAGCAGATTGAAAGTCAGCGGCATTACGGTAAAATTGTTGACCAATTCCCTGGCTTCCACCGATGTCCTGGCCAGCCATGCCGGTTATCGCAACTCCCGCCGGGCCTTGCTCCAAAAAGGCATCGATGTCCGGGAACTGGCCGCAACCGCGAAGCCGCCGAAGACCGGGCTGCACGGCAAGGCCCTGGTCATCGACCATCGCCTGCTGTTCCTGGGTTCCTACAATCTCGACGAGCGCTCGGCCCTACTGAATTCGGAACTGGTCCTGGTTGTCTATCATGCCGGTCTGGCCCGGCAGGTTGAGGAATCGATCCGGACCATGTTCGAAACCAGCTGGCGTCCGGAATTGCGCGGTGTTCGCGCCATCGCCTGGCGCAGGGCCGGCGACTCCGTGGTACGTCTCGAAGAGCCCGATACCGGCTTTTTGTCCCGCCTGCTCAGCCTTCTGCTCAGCTATTCGTCCCTGTCCCGTTTCTTTTGAAACGGTTGGGGCGCCAGGTGCTGTCGTCATGGTTCGGGTCCTGCCCGAAAGGTCAGGGCTCAAAAGTGAACTCAGAGGTTTTTGCTGCGGATGATGTTGATCAGCACGGTCAGGCCCAGAATGGCGGAGATGAAATAGCCGATCAGGCCGATGGCCGGATAGCCGAAGAGCAGAGGTTCGACGCCGGTGGTGATGATCATCGAGGAGCCGATGATCAGGGCCGAGGTCAGGATGCTGAAGGCCAGGCGATTGCTGACATTTTCCAGGGTCCGCCGGAAGCCGCCCAGATTTTCGTGCTCGAAGCGGATGGACAGTTGGCCCCGGTCGAGGCGATCGATAATGCTCCCGAGCCTGGCCGGCAGGTTGCTCTGGAAGTGCAAGATCTGCCGGAGCTGCCGGCCCATTTTTTGCAGCAGGGTCTTTGGTTGCCAGCGTTCCATGTTCAGGCGGCCGATATAGGGCCGCACCTCCTCGATGACATTCAGGGCCGGGTAAAGCTTGTGGGCGGTACCCTCGGCGGTAACCACCGCCTTGAACATCAGGGCCAGATCGCTGGGCAATTGCAGGCCGTGGGTGCGCAGCAGCAGATTGAGGTCGACAAAGAAGTTCTTCATGTTCAGCTCGCCGATCGGCACGCTGTGATAGGCATGGAGCATTTCCAGAATATCCCGCAACAGCATGGCTTCGTCGAGCGTCCGCTCCTGGCCGGCGGTGAAGGAGAGCAGGACGTCCAGGGCCTTTTCGGCGTTTTTCTCGGTAATGGCCGAAATCAGGTCGACCAGCTCGAAACGGGTCTGGTCCGGCATCACCCCGACGATGCCCCAGTCGAGTAAGCAGACCTTATCGTCGGCGCGGATCAGCAGGTTGCCCGGGTGCGGGTCGGCATGGAAGAATCCATCCTCCAGGATCTGTTTGATAATGATGTTCAAACCGATCCGGGCCAGTTTTTTCCGCCGCTCCGGCGTGCTTTCCCGGAAGTCCTTGAGCTTGGTCCCTTCGGCCAGTTCCATGGTCAGAACCTGTTCCGAACTGAAGGAATCGTACACCCGGGGTATGTATACTTCGGGCTGACCGCTGAAGTTGCCGGAGACGATCTTCATGTTCCGGGCCTCGCGGCTGAAGTCGATCTCCCGCAGCAGTGAACGCCGCAGCTCCAAGAGCAAGCGGGAGAGATTATAGGTGCGGGCGAACTCGAAATGTTCGTGCAGGTAAGGGACGACTATCTCCAGGATATGCAGATCGGTTTCGATGACCTTTTCCACTTCCGGGCGCCTGATCTTGACCGCCACCGCTTCACCGGTGGCGATGAGGATGGCGCGGTGCACCTGGGCCAGGGAGCCTGCGGCCAGGGGTGTCTCCGAGAAGTGGGAGTATACCTCTGAGAGCGGTTTCCCCAGGGATTCTTCCACTACTTTGACGATTTCGGGGGTGGACACCGCGGTTACCGCGTCCTGCAGCTTTTCCAGTTCCCGGATCAGATCCATGGGCAGCAAGTCGGGCCGCTGGCTGAGGATCTGACCCAGTTTGACGAAACTGGGTCCCAGTTCCTCCAACCCCAGTCTTAACCGCTGCCAGGTGGTCAGATCCTCGGCGACCGCCTGCACCTTGTTGATCAGGACCTTGCCGGGGATGTTCAGCCGCTCGGCTATATCGTCGAAACCGTATTTGAAAAGGATGGAGACGATATGTCGAAAGCGCCCGAGATTGGCGATGCCGAATATATCCATTACCCAATTATCCCTAGGGCGCCGAGGGCTGCCTCTTTTCCAGTTCGGCCAGGCGTATCTCCTGGGCCAGGAGCTTTTGGTGCAACTCCCTTAAGTCATCCTTGTGGCAGAGGTCCATGCCGCCGATCAGGTCTTTGACCGATTTTGAGATTTTCTCCTCCATCTCGGTCCAATGTTCCTCGCCGCTCCGCAGCAATTCGTCACGGAATTTCTCCGCTTCTTCGCGAGACATCTTGCCTTCTTCCACAAGTTTACCCAGAATTCCTTCCAGCTTGGCCTTGGTGATTACGGCCAGTCCCAAACCGGTCAGTAAGCCTTTCTTAATCAGTTCGAACATGATTTTCTCCTTTGTAAATTTAGCGGCCTTACTAATGGGTATTATCCTGCCGGGCTCCTGACAAATCAAGGCGTGCATGAAAAAGAATTATCCAGGGAATTGAGGGAGCCGGTACTTTCCGGGAGCTTGTTGTGCGAACCCGCAGCGCCTATAATCATTTCAACGGCGCCTGATTCAGGTACCAGCCGCGCTGCCTGCCTTGGCGCAAGGGAGAGAAACGATGAGCCCCCATTTCGGTTTAATGGACCCCGGTAAAATGACCCGGGCCGACGCGGCTTTGCTGCGCAGCAAGCTCCACTGGCGTGGAGGGCTCCGCAGACTGCGGGAACAAAAAACTGCAGCCGGGGTCGCCACCCTTTATGATGCCCTGCTTTGCGGCCTGCGCTGGTATCTCCTGGTTCATCGGACCGAAAACGCCGGGGATCATTGGGATGAAGAACTTGAAGATGAAGCGATTCTATTCTCTCTGGCCCGGAAGGCGGGAATATTCGATGAGACCATTGATCTCACCGGGATGCAGGCCTTGGTGAACCGGGCCTTGGAGGGTGGCGATATCGTTTCGGTTTCGAGATCGTTTCCGGGACTGATCGAATCATTACTGAACAGAATCGGGGTTTTGCCTTTCGATGAGAGGGAATTGCCGCCGGAAGACCCGGCCACCTTCTAAGACGGCCGGGCAGGCTGAGGGATTGAAACTTCGCCCGGAGCAGTTATCTTTTAGAGACGGCAAGGATGAGCTTTTCCAGTTGGGCGGCCTGCTCATCCCGAAGGTTGTTGAAGCGAGCCCGGCACTTTCTGATCCAGAAGTTATCGAGAAATTGACCGGGAATCTTTTCAGTATCGATGATGTCCATGGCCAGACCTCGCACCCACACTTTGTTTTCGGTGCAGAAGATATCGATATTTTTACAGCACCGGTCTGAACAATCGTCGACGGTGGCAGTACAGCAGGAGCAGGATAGGCCTCCCAGGCTAAGATCGATAATGGTTCCGACCGCCGTCTCTCTACCAATAAGGCATGTATCTTCGAGGTCGAAACGTTGATATTTTCGGCGTTCAGTCATGGTTCCGTCAGGATTCGCCAGACATCAGAGCAAGATTGATTTTGGCTTGATCAATAATTACCGGATACAGTTAAGCTCAAGGAACTTGTTATTACAAGAATAATTTTCGTGGGGGAAACAATTGAAAGTTGGCCGGGATTGACCTCTTGATTCGCCTGACTTGACAGGAGTTGAGCAGGTATTCCTGCAACCGGAAAAAATGGGCGGATGATTATCGACAGGCGCTTGATCCGGCCTGGTCCGAGGCGGAAAAGCGGCTTGGCGACTTCCTGCTGCTTTCATGGTATGACCGGGACCGGGATTTAGAATCGCCGGCTCATCCCACAGAATCGGCCTGTGGCCGGAAGAACGGATACATAATTTGCGCATTGAGTCTGGCGCCAGGCTCAGAATCGATATCGAGGCCGGTCGCTTCGTTTTCTTCTTTGCCCCGGTCGTGTGGTAAGGCGGGTTTACTCCGTATCGAACAAAAACCTGCCGGCAAGTGGCAGGTGAAAAGCGAACTCCGAAGGCATGGCGAAAAAACCGGACGGCGATACTCGAGTGCGGTCGGATAATGGTCCTGATGGCGGTTGTACTTATTTGTTTGCCAGGCGGTCCAGACTGGCCTGGATCTCAGCCAGCTTGGTCTGATCGTCCATTTCGCGGTAGATCTCGCTCAATTCCTCCAGAGCCCGCAGGTGATCAGGGGCCTGTTCCAGGATTTTCCGGCAAACCTGTTCGGCCTCATTCAACCTCCCGTGTTTCCGATGTATCCGGCAGATGCCCAGGTAGGCGTAAGGGTCGAAGCGGATCTTCAGGCTGGCCTGGTAATGCTCCAGGGATCTCTCGTCATCGCCCATGTTGTAGCAGGCGTCACCGACCCGGGAATGCATGACCTGATTGCGCGGCTCCTTCTCCAGGATGCGGCCCCACCAGCGGACCACTTGCTCGTACTGGCGCTGCCAGCGGTAACAGTCGCCCAGGCCGTAAAGGGCGAAGGTGTTTTCCTGGTCGTACTCCACCGCCTTGCTGTAGCTGGCTATGGCCCGATCATATTCCTGGCGGCGCCGGTAAATATTGCCGACCATGGTCAAGACCGCCACGTAATTATCGTCCAGTGAGAGCAGCCGTTCCAGGTAATGCAGGGCGTCGTCGTCTTTTTCCATCTTGTAGTAAAGGCTGCCGATGCCCAGCAGTGCATAGCGATCTTCCGGGGCCAGTTCCAGGGCCTTGAGGTAGTAGCGCTCGGACTCCTTCTGGTTCTTCAATTTCTTGTAGGAGTCGCCGACCCTGGTCATCACCTGAATATCGTCAGGGTTGCATTCCAGGTAACTTTGCCAGTAAGGGATCGCCTTGTCGTGCTGGTTCATGCCCCGGTAGGCGTCGCCGATGCCCCGCAGGGCAAAAACGTTCCGGTCGTCAATGGCCAGGATGCGTTCATAGTGGTGGATCGAGGTGACGAATTTTCGGGTTTCGCGGTAGAGGTCACCAAGACCCACCAGTATGTAAGGGTTGTCGGGATCAAGCTCGGCTCCCTCGAGCAGGATCTTTTCGGCCTCCTGGTAGTTGCCGCTGCGCAGCAGCTTGTTGCCGCGTCTGGAGAGTTCGATGGCGTCCTCAAGGGTCTGGCCCTCGGCTGGGGAGGCGCCCTGGCTGTCCCGAGCCCATTGCCAGTACTCGGCCAGGACAGTCTGGGTCTGGATTGTGAGCCACTCCGGAATTTCGTAGGGATGGTTCTGCCGGAGCCAGGCTTCCAGTTCCTGGGCTCGTTCGGGAATGAACTTGAAGGTGATCCGGTACTCCTCGGCGCTCTCCGGATTTCCTTCCCAGCGATAAAAGGACCGGATCGGTCCCTCCACCTGGGCGCAGGCCGCCAGTTTTGCCTCGATGCTCCCGCGGGCCAAATTTTCCGCGCTTTCCCTGTCCTTAGTGGTGGTCCAGCCGATGTTGATCATTAGTCTTCTAAGTTTGGTGTCATTTATTAGTTTGCCTGCCGATTTATACCGGTCAGGCGACTACAAACTTTTTTAGCCGATATTTCAAGTTAGCGAAACGGCAAAGTAAATAATTTCAAGCCGGCTGCCGGCCCTGGGGCGGTTTTGGAAGCTGCTCGGAGGTCCGGGTTCGGCTCTTTTCAGTGAATTAATCGTCATTACCAGGTATTTTACTGACGTCGGCGCCTGACCGGGCGGTCGGGACTAAAGTTTCACCGAGCGCGACACCACTGATACTCTTCCGATGATTGAGAAAGCTTTGATCTCCACTGGCAGCGGATTATCCACAACCCGGGGGGGTTGGCCGGCATGGCAGGAATGGGTCGGTACCCTGCCGCCGCTGGTTTGCGCCTTCATGCTTGGCGCCGGCTGGTTGAAAGAGGGAGATCGCCTGACGCCGACCGGCATGATAATTATCTTTATTCTGTCGGCCGCCGCTCTGCATTATTTCTGGCACCGCTATTCTTCCGGAGCTCTAGAGGGACCGGGGGCTGAGCTGCAGGGCGCCCTGCTGCTTTTGCTTCCGGCCTGGATTGTTTATCGTCTGGGAGTGGATGCGCTGCCGGCGCTGCTTCTGGTGCCGGCAGCGGTTCTGGCCTGGATTGCCGCCCGGCATACCCGTCCGGTGGTCGGTTTCGCCCTGCTTGTCGGTCTGGGGATGGAGGAGGGGTTGGCCGCCACCGCCGGTCAGCCTCTTCCGCAGATCGGATCCACCCTGGTTTTATTTATCGGTGTGGCGCTTGCCGCCAGATATTTTCCGGGCAGCCGGCTGTACCGGGAGCAGTTGCGCGAGCGGCAACACGGTCGGCAGCTCGAAGACCTGGATCGTGAGCAAGTAAGGGAGTTCGGTCTGGAAACCGGCCTGATGACCTTGCCGGAAACCCTGCAGGCCCCGGAAACGCCGACGGATCAGACCGGCTTCAGCCGTCAGGCCCTGGCGCGGGTCAGCGCTTCATTTGAACTGGAACTGGAAATGCTCCGCCAGGCCCTGGAACTGACCACGGTGGCCATCATCTGGCCGAGCCCCGACGGCAGTGAACTGCGGTTGCGTTACCTGGCCACGGTCAGGGATGACATTGATCGGGGGCCTTACCCGGCCGGCAGTGGCGTCATCGGGGTCCTGAATCGCCGGGAGGAAGTGGAGTTGGCGCCGGTTGCCCAGACTTATCCAGCCCTGCCCTATTACCGCAACCATAAAGGGGTGGGAGCAGTCCTGGCTTTACGGATTCCCGAAGAAACGGATTTGTCGGCGGTGGCCGGGGGCTCCGGTCACCGCAATGGTTTTCTCTGCGTAGATCGGGAATTGGGTGAACCTTGGGAAGAGCGGGAGCGGCAGGTGTTGAGATTGGCGGCCCGCAAGCTGGGTCTGGAGGTGGCCGGCAGTCGCCAACTCCTCAATCTGGATCGGGAAAGGGCCGCTATTAAACAGCTCAGCCTGAGTCTGAAGGAATTGAACAGCGGGGTGAGCCTGGAGTCGGTTTTCGCAGCTTCCTGCAAGGCTCTCAAGGGCCAGGCCCCGCTCGACCTGGTGACCTTCAGTCTGCTGGAAAACGATGATCATCGTCTGGTTCAGGCTGATGGTTCCGGGTTGGAAGAACTGGTCGGACAGAGCTTTTCCCTGAGTGCAGGCCTGGTTGGACAGGCCATCCGGACCGGCAGTGTCCTGCCTGCGGGGGGACGCTATCCGAAACCGGCCCCGATCTACAGCAACGACCGGACCTTTAGCGAATACAAATCGCTGCTGGTCTTTCCCTTGCGCAACGAGCAGGGTGAAGCCTTGGGCGCGCTGGTCACCGCGGCCCGGGCTCCTGGAATCTTCAACAAGAACCGGCGGGAAAAGTTGGAGCTGATCGCCACCCAGGTGGCGATCAAGATCGAGCTGGCTCAGGCCCACGAGCAGCTCAATCGCCAGGCCACCACCGACGGCCTTACCGGCCTGGCCAACCACCGCAGCTTCCAGGACGAGTTCGATATCAAGCTGGAGCGGGCCAAGCGCAACCGGAGCTCGCTCTGCCTGCTGCTGGGTGATCTGGATCACTTCAAGCAGGTTAACGACATCCATGGCCATCCCTTTGGCGACCAGGTCCTGCGTCAGGCTGCCCGGGTCATGGCCGAAACGGTGCGGGCGGTGGACCTGGCCGCCCGCTATGGCGGCGAAGAGTTCGTCATGATTCTGGAAAACTGTGATGCCACCGGTGGGCTGTTGCTGGCCGAACGGATCAGGGAAAAGATCGCGCAGTTGCAGCTGGTTTGCCAGGGCACGATGGTCCCGGTATCCATGTCGCTCGGGCTGGTGGTTTTTCCGGAAGACGGCGTGGTCAAGGAGCTGCTGATCAGCCGGGCCGACCAGGCTCTGTACCGGGCCAAGGCCCGGGGGAGGAACCGGACGGTGATCTGGCTGGCCAGCGACGACGAATGATGGCGCCGTCATTCTTTGGTTACCGGGCTTTTCGCATGGCCATCAATGCTTGTAGTCCAACCAGTGGGACAGGTTCGACAACTTATTAACTTTTTAACCAGTGAGCCAGCGCCATTAAACTGTTTCCGACCATAAGCCAGGTACTCAAAGCCCGCGATACCCTGGGGTTGTTACGGGGTTACTTCAGCCGGCATCGATACCGGCTGTTGGCCGGAATCGCTTTGCTGCTGGGGGTCGATCTTCTGCAGCTCCTGATACCCCGGGTGATCAAGCGGGCGGTGGACGATCTGCAGACCGGTCTTGCCAGTTCGAGCAGTCTGCTCAAGCAGGGGGGATTGATTCTGCTCTTCGCCCTGGGCATCGCCACCTGCCGTTTCGGTTGGCGCTACCTGGTCCTGGGATTTTCCCGGCTGCTGGAGCGCGATCTGCGCAACCGCCTGCTGGCCCGACTGGTCCGGCTCGACCGGCCCTTCTTCAACCGTAGGCCGGCCGGCGAAATCATGGCCCTTTCCGGCAACGACCTGGGCAACGTACAGATGGCCTGCGGCATCGGTCTGGTCTCCTTTTTCGATGCGATCATGATGACCGGTGCCGCCATCGGTTTCATGACCTATATCCACCCCGGCCTTACCGTCCTGGCCCTGGCGCCGATGCCGGTGCTGGCCCTGTTGACCGGGCTGCTTTCCGCTCTCCTGCATCATCGGTTCAACCTGGTCCAGGAGCAGTTTTCGCACATCACCGAGTTCGCCCGCTCGACCATGGGGGCCATCCGGCTGATCAAGGCCTACACCCAGGAAAGCGACCAGACCGCCCGTTTTGACCGACTGGGCCGGGAGTACGTGCACAACAATATCCGGCTGGCCATGGTCCAGGGTGCCCTCTATCCCTTCTCCACCCTGATCGCCAATATCAGCCTCCTGTTGGTGGTCTACTTTGGCGGACGGCTGACCATTGCCGGCACCATCACCATCGGCGACTTCGTGGCTTTCATGACCTACCTGGCTTTGATGACCTGGCCGATGATGGCCATGGGCTGGGTGACCAACCTCTTCCAGCGCGGGGTCACCTCTCTGCATCGCATCCGGGTGGTGCTGGAGGAGGAACCGGTGCTGCGCGATCCCGTCACGCCCCTGCCGACCCCGGCCGGGACCCGCCTGGCCATGCATGAACTTTCCTTCCGTTATGCCGGCCAACAGGAAGCCGCCCTGACCGGAATCAACCTAGAGATCACCCCCGGGCTGCTGGGCATCGTCGGGCGGACCGGCTCCGGCAAGACCACCCTCTGCCAGCTCCTGGCCCGGCTCTATCCGGTCCCCGACCGGACCATCTTTCTGGAAGATATCGACGTCAATCGCCTCACCCTGGCCGAGGTGCGGGAAAAGATCGCCTATGTGCCCCAGGAGGCCATGCTCTTTTCCGACACCATCCGGGCCAATATCGCCTTTGGCCGACCCGAGGCCGGGCAGGCGGAGATCGAGGAGGCCGCCCGGGCAGCGGGGATCCACGAGGAAATCGTGGAGTTCCAGGAGGGATACGAGTCCCGGGTGGGCGAGAAGGGACTGCTCCTCTCCGGCGGTCAACGCCAGCGGATCGCCCTGGCCCGGGCCCTGCTCCTGGCGCGGCCCATAGTGGTCATTGACGCCGGCCTTTCGGCCGTCGACACCGACACCGAGCATCGGATCATCGCCAATTTCCATCGCTGGCTGCCGGGTCGTACCTGCATCATGGTCTCGCACCGGGTGGCGCCGCTTTTGGAGGCGGAGCGGATCATCGTTATGGAGAGGGGGCGGATCGTCGCCCAGGGCGGACACCGGGAACTCCTGGAACTGAGTCCCTTTTACCGGACCATCTATCAGCATCAGATGACCGACGGCCAGGAGGAGCCGGACTGATGCACTACGGCTATGGATATTTCGAGGAGGAGCGGCTCAAGAAGAGAAGCGACCTCCACCTCTGGCGGCGGATCTCCGGTTATACCGCGCCTTTCTGGCTGGCGATCCTGGGGGCGATCCTGCTGTCGCTGGCCATTACCGGATGCAGCCTGGCCTTGCCCCACTTGGTACGGCTGGTGGTCGACAACTTCATCATCAACCCCGACTTGGCTCTGGCCGCCAGATTGGCAGGCGTTGCCCGGCTGGCC
>Ga0055477_10000445_pt1 | contig 11467 bp, 11 predicted proteins | sample Muzzi_PWA_D2_FD_57683 | JGI IMG/M metagenome (GOLD analysis project Ga0055477, IMG submission 57683) | Wetland microbial communities from San Francisco Bay, California, USA, that impact long-term carbon sequestration - Muzzi_PWA_D2 | ecosystem: Environmental > Aquatic > Marine > Wetlands ... | reverse complement strand
ACCATGTCGGATTCGTTGATCCCCTTCCAACCGGCGATGCTCGAGCCATCGAACATCTTGCCGTCCTTGAAGAATCCAGTGTCCACGGTGCTGGAGGGCACGGTGACGTGCTGTTCTTTACCCTTGGTATCCGTAAAACGCAGGTCGACAAACTTGACCTCGTTATCCTTGATCGACTTCAACACTTTTGCAGACATTTGAATCCTCCGAAGCTACCGAACATTATTTAATAAATTTGGAAATGACTACTTTTCCCCCAAGGAGCACGAAACGTGCCATAAAATAACTTCTTTAGTACCAAAGTGTTATCGTGTAAACGCGGGACGTTGCGCACTAGCATGGTGCGTATACACTCCGAAATAGTGCTGTTGTGCACCTAATTATCGCACACGCTGACCGTGATCCGAATGGTGTCCCCTTCCTCCGCGACCGCCAGCACGCGATGTCCGTGCACCCGACACCAGGCGGGGATATCGTGCAGCGCGCCCGGGTCGGAGCACAATACCTCCAGCGTGTCGCCCGCGGCCATGTCCTTGATTCGGTTCTGGGTACGGATCACGGGTATCGGGCACAACATACGGCGTACGTCGAGGAGATGGTGGCTCATGCGGCTCAAATATACCAGTCGCTGGGGATCTCGTCGCTGGCGAGCGGCTTGACCTCGAGGGTCTGGCTGGCGTCGTCGCCGGCGATTTCGATCCGAACCCGGGGGGCATCACGTCCCTGGCTGAAGCGTGCCACGAGCCGTGCCGTGAGTTCCATGTCGTCGGCGTTGGCGTCGCCGTCGATCAACGCGATTGGTCCGTTGTGGCTCACGGTGCGTAGGCTGGTGAATCGCCGGCGGTAGCCTTCCAGGAAGCGGTTTTCCCCGTCCTCGCGACCGATGATCACCTTGAAATGGGGGCGTGGCCGCATATGTCTGCCAACCTTGAGGAGCATGATGTCGTCGAAATCATAGTTACGCTCCCCGCGCATGCGCCAAAGATCCGCAAGTTTGATCGAGTATTGCGCGTTGGTCAGAAAACAGCAGCCACCCGCGGGCTGGGCGAAATCGTCGATTCCGTATCGTTCCGCGAGGGCTATCTGCGGTTTGCGCGAGCGGCCGTTTAGGCCGCGCAGCGCTTCCCGATCTACCCAGCCGCTGCGCTCCGGCAGGGTCGGCGGTAACAGCTTGGCGGACAAGGGTCGCAGCAGGCGATCGTTAGCCCCGGAGTCTTGCGCCACGACCGGCATCGTGTCCCGACGCTGGGACATGGGGCGTTGGCCGATCACCTCTCCGGTGACGATAAAGTCAAAATCGTTGGCCTCGATCCACTCGCGGGCCTTTGAGACCATGTAGGTCTTACAGTCCAGGCACGGGTTGAGATTCGCGCCGTAGCCGTGTTTCGGATTGAGAACGACCTGCTTGTATTCCTCGATGACGTCGACGATGTGGAGTTTGATGCCCAGAGTTTCCGCGACCCACAGGGCGTTGTTGCGTTTGGGACGACTGCGGTCCTTGTGACGAATCGCGTGCGTATGCCCTTCGACACAGAAGCCGGTGAAAAAATTGATGCCCTCGACGTGTATTCCCTGATCGAGGACCATCTTGGCTGCCAGCATCGAGTCCAAACCGCCGGAAATCAATGCCACCGCCTTGCGTTGTAGCCTAGCCATATCCGGGTCTATATCCGCTGAAGATCGCCTCAAGGGCTGACCATGATAGCAGAGAAGCAGTTGACCAAAAACTCTGTGGGCGGATCGAGGTCAGTTGCGCCGCACCGGACCGGGGCATGGTGGGCGGTGGAAACGACGCGCCGAGCCATGCGCTACATGAGGAGCGGCGCGTCGGGTGTATCAGTGCGGATTGGGCATGCGGCGGTAATGGAGCGAAGGACCTTGAAGGCATGCTGACTGCCGGTTTCGTTCCACAGGTCGAAGGCGTGCAATGGCGAGAGATTCTGGTTGCTGGTGCGCAGTTCCCGGATGGTCTGCAATATGTCCATGAGCGCAACGAACTCGCGCGAGAGCTCGGCGAATATGTCGGCGTTCTGCGCCACTGGTGAGTCCGATATCTGTTGGTACGCGGACCTTCCCAGACCGACGAAATAACTGACCTTGACGCGCCGCCTCTCGGCATGTTGGGGGAACAACCCCGAAAACAGCAGGCAATGGTCGCCGATATCCCGCAACGTTTCGTTACGCGTACGCTCCGGCGCCGAGTCGCTGTTGAGGTAGTCAAGCGCGAGTACCTTCGTCAGCATGTGCGGTCGATTCGTAAAGCGCATCAGCAGGAAGACGAGATAGCTCTCCACATCTTCAGTGAGGACGCACCCCGCCGAGTGCTCGGCTTCGCTGACGAGCGCGTGCCACTGGGCAGTGGATGTTGGATGCAGGACGAGATCGGTCATCGTTGGCTTTCCTTCCCCAAATACATCGGCCGGCCGTAAGATCGACTTAAGAGGCGGTAGGCTTCCCGAAGCCCTAATTTCCCAGAATATTGGCGGATTAAATCCGGGCAGACAAGCCTCGCAGCGTGGTCGGGGATGAAACGTGACACAGGTCCACTCACAGGCCGGCGCGGGGGGTGCACACTTACACAAGGCGAAGCGGGCACGGTATACTGGGCGCTGCCCATGTCCCGTGAAGAACCGTGACATCCATCGAACGTACACGACAAGACTCGGCGGTGACAACAACCGCGACGCGCGACATTCATACCTTTCAGGGTCTGATACTGACGCTGCAGGAGTACTGGGCGCGTCGGGGTTGTGTACTGCTCCAGCCGTACGACATGGAAGTCGGGGCCGGGACCTTTCATCCCGCGACGTTTCTGCGCGCCATCGGGCCCGAGCCGTGGAGTGCTGTGTATGTGCAGCCGTCGCGGCGTCCCACAGACGGGCGTTATGGCGAGAATCCCAATCGTTTGCAGCACTACTATCAGCTGCAGGTCGTGATCAAGCCTTCACCGCTCGATATCCAGGAGCTGTATCTAGGTTCCCTCGCCGCACTGGGTATCGATCCATTGATCTATGACGTGCGCTTCGTGGAGGACAATTGGGAATCGCCGAGCCTAGGTGCCTGGGGGCTAGGGTGGGAGGTATGGCTGAACGGCATGGAGGTTACGCAGTTCACCTACTTTCAGCAGGTCGGCGGCCTCGACTGTCGGCCAGTGACGGGTGAGATCACCTATGGACTCGAACGTATCGCCATGTATCTCCAGGGTGTCGATAGTGTTTTTGACCTGGTATGGACAAATGGCCCCCTCGGTACGGTGACCTACGGAGACGTATTTCATCAAAACGAGGTGGAGATGTCGGCGTACAATTTCGAGCATGCGGACGTGGCGACGTTGTTCGCAGGATTCGATGCGAGCGAGAATGAGAGCGGACGCTTGATTGCAGCAGGGCTCCCGCTCGCCGCCTACGAGATGGTGTTGAAGGCATCGCATTTGTTCAATCTGCTGGACGCGCGTCGCGCCATAAGCGTCACGGAACGGGCGCGGTTCATCGGACGCGTAAGGGCGTTGTCTCAAGCCGTTGCGGAGGCTTATCTCGAGCGTCGTTCCGCGCTTGGGTTTCCGCTCTGCGGAGACGCCTCGTCGGTGAATGAGGCCACGAACGGGGTCCGCCCGTGAGCGATCGTGCCGACCTCGTTGTCGAACTGGGTACGGAGGAACTGCCCCCCAAGGCGTTGCGAATGCTTAGTGACGCATTTGTCGACGGGGTCGGTCGTGGACTGGTCAAGGCGGGATTGGTTTACGATGATTTGAAGGGATTCGCGACGCCCCGACGGCTGGGCGTACAGGTGCGTGCCCTGGCCGGGTCGCAGGCCGACACCGTCAATGAACGCCGCGGTCCGGCGGTCACAGCCGCGTTCGATGATGACGGCAATCCGACCCCTGCGGCACTCGGTTTCGCGCGCTCGTGCGGCGTGAGCGTCGAATCGCTGGAAACGATGGAAAACTCCAAGGGCGCGTGGTTGGTATTCCGTCACCAGCAGCCGGGGGCGTCGGTTCACGATCTGGTTCCCGATGTGGTCGGTTCGGTACTGGCAGCATTGCCGATTCCGAAGAGAATGCGTTGGGGTAGTATCGACGAGCCTTTCGTCAGACCGGTCCACTGGCTGGTGATGTTGTACGGCGACAGCGTGATCGACGCGGTCATGTTCGGCGTGCGTTCCGGGCGGCAGACCCATGGCCACCGATTTCATCATCCGGGTTCGTTGTATATCGCTGAACCGGTTGGTTATGCGCCGCTGCTCGAGACGCAAGGCCACGTCATGCCCGATTTCACCGCTCGCCGGGAGGCGGTGCGTGCGCAGGTCAAGGAGATGGCCGTCGGTGTCGGGGGTAAGGCCGTGATCGACGAGTCCTTGCTCGACGAAGTTACTGGCATGGTCGAGTGGCCAGTGGCGCTTTGCGGAGATTTCGATCGGCAGTTTCTGGAGGTCCCGCCGGAGGCGTTGGTATCGGCGATGAAGCGGCACCAGAAGTATTTTCACGTCGTGGACGCGAAAGGTTGCCTGTTGCCCCATTTCATCACGGTAAGCAATATCGAGAGCCGCGATCCGGACGTGGTGCGCACGGGCAACGAACGGGTGATTCGCCCACGCTTGGCGGACGCGATGTTTTTCTGGAACCAGGACCGTCGTCGGCGTTTGGGGGAACGACTGGAGCAGCTTCGTGCAGTGGTGTTTCAACAGCGTCTCGGCTCGCTGTATCAGAAAGCCGAACGAGTCAGTGAGCTGGCCGGCGAGATCGTATCGCAGCTGGGAGGGCAACGCGAAACCGGCGAACGCGCCGGGTGGTTGTCGAAATGCGACCTCATGACGGATATGGTCGGCGAGTTTCCGGAGCTGCAGGGTGTAATGGGTCGCTATTATGCCCTTCACGACGGCGAGGCGAACGAGGTGGCGCACGCGCTCGATGAGCAGTATCAGCCGCGATTCGCAGGCGATTCACTGCCCGCGACGATGACGGGGCGCGCGCTTGCCATTGCAGATAAACTGGATACTCTTACGGGAATCTTCGCCATTGGGCAGGCTCCGACCGGAGACAAGGACCCCTATGGTCTGCGGCGAGCGGCCCTGGGTGTGTTGCGTATCATGATCGAGCACCAGCTGACCCTGGACCTGGAGCCGTTACTGGCCGCGGTCGTCAATGCATATCGTGTGCAGGGCGTAAAGGGGTTCGACGGCGACCGCACGGTAACCGAAGTTTTCGATTTCATGATGGAACGACTACGCGCCTATTACCAGGATGCGGGCATCCGCGGCGACGTATTCGATGCGGTGTCGATGCGGCGTCCGACGAAGCCGAGTGATTTCGACGCTCGCGTGCGTGCCGTCGAGGCGTTCCGCCTGTTACCCGAGGCGGAGAGTCTGGCCGCGGCTAACAAACGTATCCGGAACATTCTCCGGAAGGCCGAGGAAAAAATCGCGGAGTCGATCGACGAAGCATTGCTAAGCGAGCCGTCCGAACGTGCCCTGGCACAACAAATGGGAGAATTGCTCGAGACGGTCGAACCGCTTTTCGAACGTCGCGAATACGAATCCGCATTAACGAGACTTGCGGCCCTGCGTCCCCAGGTGGACCGGTACTTCGACGAGGTTCTAGTCATGTGCGACGATACGCCCCGCCGACGTAACCGCCTCGCGCACCTGAGCCAGTTGCAAGACCTGTTCCTGAGGGTCGCGGACCTTTCGCTTCTTCAGCCGTCTGGTTGAGGCGCCAATGCCGACGCACCTCATTGTGCTGGGTCGTGACGGCGTCATCAATAACCGCGTGCCAAACGGCGTGCGTTCGGCGATGTCCTGGCAACCTATCCCAGGCAGTCTGCGCGCCATCGCGCGATTGAACTCGGCTCGCTTTCAGGTGGTTGTTGCCACCAATCAGCCATGGTTGGCAACGGGCGCGATCGACCGCGACACGTTGGATGAGATCCACGCCAGGATGCGTGAGGCGCTCGCCGTTGAAGGGGGGACGATCGACGCCGTCGCCTATTGCCCCCATCGGGCGGACGATAATTGCAATTGCCGCAAACCTCAGCCGGGCATGCTGCTGGATATTGCCAGGCGTCTTGGTACTGCATTGGATGGAGTGCCGGTCGTTGGAGACTCACTGGACGACGTACGGGCGGCCCTGACGGTCGGCGCGCGCCCGATCATGGTGCGTACCGGGCAGGGGCGTGATACGGAGCCGCAGATTAGAGAGACCGCCGGTGTCGAGGTCTATGATGACCTGGCCGGTGCGGTCGATGCAATCCTCGAGGGGCGCTGAGCTACGTGCCGTTCCTGCGCTCGCTGTTGTTCGCCGTCGGGATGTGGCTCGCCACGCTGGTGATCGCGCCAATCGGTCTGTTGACGTTTCCTCTGCGTTTCGAACATCGCTATGCCGTCATCACTCGATGGGCGCGGTTTAACCTGTGGTGGTTGCGGTTGTGCTGCAGATTGGATTACCGCGTCACCGGTCGCGAGCGTATCCCCGATCGTAACGCCATAGTTTTCTGCAAACACCAGTCCACTTGGGAGACGCTGGCTCTGCAGCAGATTTTTCCGCCGCAGGTTTGGGTGCTGAAGCGCGAGTTGCTGCGCATTCCGTTATTCGGCTGGGGCCTCGCAATGCTGGAGCCGATTGCAATAAACCGCGGTGCTGGGCGTAAGGCTTTACGCCAACTGGTGGCAGAGGGGGAACAGCGTCTCCACGCAGGCCGATGGGTCGTAGTATTCCCCGAGGGGACGCGGGTTGCCCCGGGGACCACGCGCACCTACGGGATCGGTGGCGCGGTCCTCGCGTCGCACAGCGGATATCCGGTGGTGCCCGTCGCGCACAACGCCGGTGAGTACTGGCCGCGCAAGGGTTTCGTGAAACGGCACGGGACCATTCAGGTCGAAATCGGTCCGCCAATTGCGACTGAGGGGAAGAGCGCGGAGGAGATCAATCGTGCGGTCAGGGAGTGGATGAACACGACGATGGCGCGGATAAGCCGCGGGTCATAAAAGAGACGAGAAACCTGTCTTCGAATCGCCATACAGGCGCGCGTTCCGTACCTTGGGGCACAGGGTCTCTTCTAGCTGCATGTCGCCGTCGTGACGGCGTTACTCCCGGTCACCAGATCCCTCCATTTAAGCGTCTCGCATTGGCCGCTGAAAGTTCCATTGGTTGTCATCGAGATGCCTACATTGGATCCGGCGGAATCTACATTCAACGTTATCGTGCTCGTGCCGTCAGTGACGGTCAGCGTCCCGGTCCCCGGGGAAGCGCCGTTCCAAGGCAGGGTTGTGACGGCGACCGAGACTTCATCTTCCGGTCTCGGGATGTGAAGGATCGACCCGGTCATGTTATTAAGTATGAGGGGTGACCCGTTGGATTGTGTTGTCAGTTGGATGTTGACTACGGCACCTGCCGAGTTTGCCAAACTGTAGGCGGTGTCCCCGCCCCCCGGTATGATATCGACCGTCGGAGTCACGTTGCTCAGCGTGTTCAATTGCAGGGTGATCGTAGGATTTGCCGTTCCCGCTTGAACACCGACGGTGACGGCGTAGGCGACAGTATTTATCTCCGTCACGATGGTATTATTATCGATAAGCTCGAAATTGGGATGATTGCCATCGGTCCCGCTAAGTCCAACATTGACATTTCCGACGTTCTCCCACGTCAATTTGCCGTTTACGGCATAGGTCATGCCCGGTAGGGCGCAATTGTTGAAGGTAACGGTGTTGAGGCTTATTACGGGCAGGCTGCTGTCAGCACAGGTGGGCACGGTCGCAGTACCGTTAAATAGCGGCATCATCGCCTGGAGCAATGTGCTCACCGCGACAATGGCGTCCGCAGTACGGGCAGCGATGCTGCTGACGAAGGCGGCATTGTCGATTCTGAGGACCTGGGTGGTCGTTCCGTTACCGGTACCGGTGCCTCCCGTGGTGCCGCCACCGATTCCACCACCGCACCCGGTATTGCCGCCCTGGCCCAAGCAGGTAAGCACTGGGCTTCCATTACCTGCCGCGAGCGGTTCCGTTCCGCCACCGCATGCCGTTAAGGCGACTGCGAGCAGCATACCAAAGAGCGTGACGGACGTAATGCGAAACATTTTCATATATAACATAGGAATTTTACCCCGGAATGGTAGGGCCAAGGGGCGAGATGTGGATAATTATACTCGAAAATTGATTTTCGTGGTAGGGGATTGAGACGTTTTAGATCTGAATGTTTTTGTATATCATAGCGTTATGGGATGCCTGGGACGGCCGTTCGCTCTCCCGGGAGGAGATCCAAAGCGATGCAGAATTGGTTCGACGATCCGTTCGTGCAATCCGCCGTGCTTCCGTTTCTGGTTGCGCTGGTGGTCGCCGTAGTGCTTGGCCGTGTCGCGCCCCGGTGGGGTGGATTGGCGCTGGTGTGTGGGGTTTTAGTGACCGTCCAGGCCATGAACCTAGACATGGCGCGCCTGGACAGTACGACAAAGATCGTTCTGCTGGGTGTCGCCGCTGCCGTGCTCGGGCTGGTCCGCGATCGGTTTGCTGACGAACGCGGTTGGCTTCCGGCGGTGTTTTTCCTCGTCGGCGCGGTGGCGATCACCTGGGTGATCTGGCCGGTGTTGTTGCGGCGTGAAGGCGCGCCGTTCTGGTATTTATTGGCCGGTGCGGTGGCGTACGTGGGTTGGATGTGGGCGGCCTCGGAGTTTGTTCGCGACGACGTCCACCGGTGCGCGGTTACCACGGTCGCCGTCGGTACCGCGACCGCTCTGTGCGTCGTGCTCGGTGCTTCGGCAAAGCTGGGGCAATTGGGCGGTGCCGCGGCGGCGGCGGGCGGGGCCTATCTGGCGGTCGCGCTGGTCAATCCGTCACTTGCGGGTGGCTCGGTTATAGCCTTGCCCGCGACCGCGCTCGGCGGGCTTCTCGGTTACGCGGCGCTGGTATACGCCAGACTGCCATGGTACTGCCTCCCGGCGATCGCCTTGGTTCCCGTCCTTGCCCGCGTGCCGTTGCCCTCCGGTATGTCCCGTTGGTGGCGCGCCTGTATCCTTTTGGCCACTGTCTCCCCTGCTGTTATAGTGGCCGTCGTTCTTGCGTGGCGCGGGGCCGGTCCCCCTCCGTTGTGAATTTGTCGCCGGAGATCCGGCGATATTCGAAGTTGGGTGTAGCAGTTCAATTCACTATCGACAAGGAGAGAGTTATGCGTATCGTTGCATTCTTAATGGCTTTGTTCGGTATTCCGGCGGTTGCACTAGCCGAGGCGGAGACGTACGAGGTCGATCCCCACCACACTTTTCCAAACTTTACGATCAACCACCTGGGTTTCTCGACCATGCACGGGCGTTTTGGCAAGACCAGCGGGACGATCACGATGGACAAGGACAAGAAGACCGGCAGCGTGGACGTGGTGATCGATGCCGCATCCGTGGATACCGGCTACGGTAAGCGTGATGACCATCTTCGTTCCCCAGACTTTCTGAACGCCGTTGAATATCCGGATATCACGTACAAGTCGACTAAGGTGACGTTGCATGACAATGGCGGGGCGACCGTGAACGGCAAGCTCACGATCCTCGGCGTCAGCAAGCCTGTAACGCTCAACGTGGACAGCATCAATTGTGGTCTCAATCCCATGGATCCCACGAAGACGAAGTATGTCTGCGGGTTCAACGCGACCGCAAAGATCAAGCGCTCCGATTTCGGAATGAATTTCGCCCTGCCTGCGATTGGCGACGAGATGAACATCGAGCTCGAGGTCGAAGCCGGGCGCGTTGCTTCGAAATGACGGTCGGTGAACTGGACTGCGGAGTACGCACCTAGTGCTCGTATACCACGTGTACTAGCGGTCGGCGACGGGGAGTTGATTGCTGAGCCGGGCGAAATCGCGCAGGCTCAGTCGCTCCCCGCGTTGCCCGCCATCGATACCCGCGTCTTCGATTGCCGGGCCGTCGAGTAATCCCTTCAAAGCGTTGCGCAGCGTCTTTCGCCGGTAGGCGAATGCGCGTTTCACCACTTCACGGAACACTGCCAGATCGTTCACGGCGACGGGCGGTTCGCGATACGGTGTAAGGCGGACCACCGCCGAGTCGACCTTCGGTACCGGCCGAAACGCCTGGGGTCCAATGGTGAAGAGCTTCTCGATGTGACAATGGTACTGGACCATCACGCTGATTCGACCATACGCCTCATCGCCCGGCCCCGCCGCGAGTCTGTCGACAACCTCCTTCTGCAGCATCAGATGCATGTCCGCTGTTTGCCTGCTCGATTCCAGCAGATGAAACAGCAGCGGTGTCGAAATATTGTAAGGAAGATTTCCGAAGATTCTCAGGCGTTTCTCATGGCACGCGAGGGTGGCGAAGTCGAATCGCAATGCATCCGCGCAATGGACCCTGAGGTTCGGATAGGTCACCGTCAGCGCCTCGAGATCCGGCACCAGATCCCGGTCGATCTCAATCACGTCGAGGCGTGCGACCTTGGCCGCTATGGCGCCGGTCAGGGCGCCGTGTCCAGGACCGATCTCCACCAGATGCTGAACGGGGCGTGGCTCGATCGCAGCCACAATTCTGGATATTTCGCGGTCATCGATCAGGAAGTTCTGGCCGAATCGCCGGCGTGCACGATGTCGATTCACGATTCACCCGTTACACGCCGCGGGCTATCAGTTTGATCCCGGCGACTCCGCCAGTTGCGAACCATGTCCGCCGCGGTGTTCAGGGCGGCGCGCAGGCTTTGTGGGTCCGCGCACCCCGAGCCGGCCAATTCGATGGCGGTGCCGTGGTCGACAGATGTGCGCACGATCGGCAGGCCTAGGGTAATGTTCACCGCGCTGCCAAATCCCGCGTGTTTCAGTACCGTCAGACCCTGATCGTGGTACATGGCCAGCACCGCGTCGAAGTCTGCGAGCATCCTGGGGACGAACGCAGTATCCGCCGGAACGGGGCCTGTGACGTGCAGGCCTTGGGACGACAGCTCACGGAGTACCGGTATCATCACCTCCTGCTCCTCGCGCCCTAAAAATCCGCCCTCACCTGCGTGGGGATTGAGCCCGCAGACGAGGATGCGGGGATCCATTACGGCAAACATGTCCCGTAGACCTTCGTGCAGCACGTGCAACGTGGATTCCAGTCGGCTCGCGGTAATAGCGCGCGGGACATCGGCAAGCGCCATATGGGTCGTCACCAGGGCGACTCGGAGACCGGGTATCGCCAACATCATGACGACCTGCGGCGCGCGAGTCAGGTCTGCGAGGAATTCCGTATGACCGCTGAACGCGATACCGGCCTGATTGATCACCGCTTTGTTGACGGGACCTGTGACCAGGGCCGAAAATTCTCGATTTTGGCACCCTGACACCGCGCGCTCCAACGCGTTCAGTATCGAGCACGCATTCGTCGGGTCGGGTTGGCCGGGGATAACTTCGTGTTCGAGACGTTGCGGCAGAACAGTCAGTGTTCCGGGCGCCTGCGGCGTCGCGGGGCGTTGCGGATCGTAGGCAATGAGCTCGAGCGATATT
>Ga0055477_10000441_pt1 | contig 11489 bp, 11 predicted proteins | sample Muzzi_PWA_D2_FD_57683 | JGI IMG/M metagenome (GOLD analysis project Ga0055477, IMG submission 57683) | Wetland microbial communities from San Francisco Bay, California, USA, that impact long-term carbon sequestration - Muzzi_PWA_D2 | ecosystem: Environmental > Aquatic > Marine > Wetlands ... | reverse complement strand
AGCCATCGTGCTGCCCAGTAAAGCCTGATCTTTCGCTTCTAAATCCGTAGTTGTTGCGGCGGTACGCAAGTTGCCGCCTAACATTTGAATAGCGGCTAGAGCCAGCGCATCGGTAATGGGAGTGGCTCTAACGGTGAGATAGGCTTCCATAGCATGCGTTAGGGCATCGACACCGGACAATACCGCCTGGCGAAAGGGCAATGTTTTTAATAGGGTCGCATCTAGGATAGCCACCTTTGGATAGAAAAAATGACTTTGTGTGCCTGTTTTTCTCCCTCGATTTTCATCGTAATATGGCACCGCCGCCGAAACCTCGCTGCCAGAGCCTGCCGTCGTTGGAATGGCAATGACCGGCAGAGGTTCTATAGATAATTTGGCCGGGCCTTGATGGTCGCCCAAAGAGCCACCATTCGTAGCAATTGCTGCTACTGCTTTGCCTGCGGCTAAGGCGCTGCCACCACCGATAACAACAACCAGATCGGCTTTCTCATCCCGGCACAGTTTTGCCCCGTCATCGACAACGCCTACCCTGGCATCGTGACCAATCCGGTCATATACAAGATGTTGGACCCCGGCTTCATCCAACGCCCCAATGACCGGCTCTAATAATCCGGCTTTGACAATGCCCGGATCCGTGACAATGACGACTCGCTGACTACCCAGCGTCCGAACCTCGCTGCCTAACCGCTCGGCAACGCTACCAATACCATGTACGATTCGGGTTGGGCAGGAGAACTCAAGAATTGATGTCATACGTAATTGGTTTTCCTTGGACCCTCTATTCAATTGGACTGCAAGACGGTCACTTCTATCTCAATCAACGCACCTTTAGTCGAATAACCTTCAACCGGAACGTACATGGTTTGTGGAATATCTACCTTAACAAGTTGTCCGAACTGTCTTCTTAGCCGCTCGATTTTCTCACTTCTGTGTAGATAAAAATGAGCGATGATAACCCTGTCCCAGCCAAGCCCCACCTCATCAAGAGAGGTTGAGATGTCTTGAATAACCATTTCAACTTGCTCAGATAGTGTGGAACCTACGGCAGCGATGACGCCGGATAAAAATACAAAAGAATCGTAAATCAAGTATCTCAGTGGGACCTTAGGCGGCTCATACTCCCGAAGAATCTTGCGGGCTTCTGGTTTCCGGGGCTTCATTGCCAGCAGGTCGAGCGCAACCAGGGCGTCGGAGGCAAAATGCCCCGGTGCAATATAGCTTGAACTCACGGATCTGGCCTGCTCATCAAGGATGCGAACCCGTTCCTGCGAACCAAGATTTCGGATCACTCCGTCCCTGGCCCAAAGCCGAGTTCGAACTGTATTGTCAAGAGAAAGTTCTAATGACCTGAGCGACTCCGCAAAATCCACTAACAGTTTCTGAGTTTGACCCGATGCATCGGCAGCGCCTGAACCTTCGGCAGAAAGTAAGACAAAATCTGTCTCGTGCCAAGAGAATATTTTTTGCCACATCAGGTCGAAACTGCATCACTCTGGGTCTGGTTAAACTCCTTCACACTTATTATTTGGTCGGTAAATTCTCCAAGGGGTTGAGTCGCCAGATAAATGGCTGCTGGAACTACATCTTCGGGTTTGCCCGGTTTCCCCAAGGTAGCGAATCGCTCTGGCGGTGTATTATGATGCAGGCGCGTTGCAATAGGGCCAGGCAAAAGCGAGTTAACATTGATGTTATACTCTTTTAGTTGAACAGCCAACCCATTGGTTAGCCCCTCGACAGCAAATTTTGAAGTTTGATAGGCCAAACTTCGCACAACCTTCCGCGGCTTGCGATGTCCCGCCCCGGAGGAAACATTGATGATATTTCCTCCGCCTTGCTCTATCATAAACGGGGTAATGGCCCGGCTGCACAAAAAAGTCCCCCGAATATTGATGGCCCATGTCAACTCCACTTCGGCTGGGTCCAACTCGTGGATTAAACCTTCGGGGCCGGGAACGCCAGCATTATTGACCAGAATATCAATCTGGCCCCAGGTATCAATCGCTTGAGTGACCATATGCTGTACATCGGCTTCACGGCTAATGTCGGCCTTCACAGCCAGGACTTCGCCCCCCGCAGCCCGAATTTCTTCAGCAACCGCCTCAATATCAGTCTCGGTTCGGGCAGCGACCAGGACTTTAGCCCCTTCCTGGGCATAACCGATGGCGATGGCCCGCCCAATCCCTTGACCACTACCTGTGACGATGGCAACTTTGTTTGCTAAGAGGCCCATTGCTTATTCCTCTAAACCTTATCCCTTCCAATAATCGGTATCTACTTGCCAATCTATTTCTTGCCCTAACCCTTCCCGTTCAGCTACCTCATAAACGCCAGCCGCTACCGCTAACACTTCGCTGGCAATCCCGCCAGATGTAAAAAGGGTGATTTCATCACCCGTCCGACCGGTCTTAAGACCGGCCACCACCTCGCCCAAGGTTGCCTCGATTTTGGCCTCAGCAAGTTCACCGGCTTGAAGCGGGATTAAAAGTTCACCATCCTCTTGTAAGGCTCGCTTCCTATCATCGACAACGATTCGACTGCGGGCTACTAGGGCCGAATCAACTTCACGGCGGTCGGGATAATGTTGCCCAATGGCATTGACCAATACGCCCTGCCGCACCTGCTCACCATCGAAGACCGGGGTCCGGGAGGTTGTCGCGGTACAAATTACATCGGCCTCGCCCAAGATTGCTTCAGGTGCATCAACTGCCTGGACAGCAATGCCCAAGCGATTGCTCATGTCAGTCGCATATTGTTTCCGGCGTGAGGGGGTTGGACTATAGACCAAGGCTCGTTCTATAGGCCGCACCGCAGCCACCGCCATCAACTGCGAGCGAGCTTGTTTACCTGTCCCAAAAATTCCTGCACACCGAGCGTCATTTTGAGCCAAATATTTGGTAGCTACACCGCTTGTGGCCCCAGTACGCATCCAGCTAATCCAATCAGCCTCAAGGATGGATAACAGTCGCCCATCCTCGGTACTAAATAACAGCATGACCTTTTGCACCAGAGGCAAGCTCTTATTGCCACCGGTATAGGTATTCACTCCGACGATGCCCAACCCAGGCATCAGGGCAGGCAGGGTGTTAAAGAACGTGTGAGTCTCTTTGGAGCGAAGTTGGTCACGTGGTGAAGTTACAACTCGATTAAAACCCTCTTCCCGATAAGCCCTTTCAACCATTGGCACAATATCGGCCATTGTGAAGCGGCTAACCAGGTCTTGACTGGTTAGTAACCTCATGCGTCTTGTACTGTTTCGGCCCAGCCCGTCAGGCGACGGTCGATAATTTGGACAATTGCCGTCATCACTACAGCCACAACAATAATCGTCAACAATATCGCCAGCACTTTCGCGATGTTAAATGATCCGCTGTAGGTTCTTAACCTGGCTCCCAGGCCAACCAACGCAATAAATAACTCGCCGTTGATCATGCCCTTAACAGCCCTGGTCATACCAATACGCAAACCAGTCATAATAAGGGGGAGCGCATCGGGCAACATGATTCTACGGAATATCTGTCCCTCGCTGGCCCCAAATGAACGGGCCATTTCGACCAACGAGTGATCGACATTGCGTATACCGGTTAGGGTGTTCACCACAATGATAAAGAAGGCATACATAAAAACGATGATATACCGGGTTGCATCGCTAATCCCAAACAGAGCAAAGAGGATCGGGATATAGACCAGAGTTGGGGTTGAAAGGTTGATGTCGACGAGAGGGTCGAAGAAGTATTGAACCTTTCGGAAACGCCCCATTAAAGTACCCAACATTAACCCGAGGACAACAGCCAAACTGTAACCAATCGCCAATGATCTGAGGCTCTGAAGTAATTCTGATATTAGCTCACCGGTCAGGTAAATTTGCCACCAGGCTTCAACGACAGCCGAGAAGGGCGGAAAAAAGGGGAAGTGTAATAGGCGACCTATTAATTCCCATAGGGCGATTCCCCCAAGAATAGAGGCTGTTTCCGGCCACCACCGAAATACGAAATGCCATATTTTGCCAGCCCGCCCCGTACGCTTTTGCTCTAGCGTTTGGGATTTAGATATTTTCTCAATAGGGGTTATTGACTCGGCCATTGGTCGATCCTCAATTAACTTTCCTTACTAAACGTTTCGTTCTCGGTTGTACCATCCAGAACCTGCATTGTTTTAAGCACATCCCATAAGTAGTCAATAAGCTCAATAAAGGCGGGGTCTTTGTCAAAATCTTTTGGACGAGGCCGTCCAAATGGAACCTCAATGATCTCCTTAACCCGACCTGGTCGAGCTGTCATCAAAACAACTCGATCAGCCATCCGTACCGCTTCATCCATTCCGTGGGTAACAAAGATGACCGTTTTAGGTTCCTGTTCATGAAGACGCAGCAAATCTTCTTGCATCAAGCGGCGGGTTTGCGCATCTAAAGCCCCAAATGGCTCATCCATCAATAGGGTTTCGGGATTGACGGCTAAGGCACGAGCCAGACCTACCCGCTGCTGCATACCACCCGATAGGTGCCGGGGATATCTATCTTCAAATCCTTTAAGTCCAACCGCCTCAATTAGTTGGATGGCCCTTGCTTCACGCTCCGCTTTAGATTTGCCCTGTAACTCTAAACCAAAGGCTATATTTGTTTTTATATCGGCCCAGGGCATAAGGGCGAAGTTTTGAAACACAACGGCTCGATCGGATCCAGGCCCAGTTACTTGTTTCCCTTTGATGGTTACTGAACCTTTATCCCAAGGAATAAGGCCCCCAACAATTTTAAGCAACGTTGTTTTACCACAACCACTCGGCCCCAAAAGGGCAACAAATTCCTTTTCCTTAACGGAAAGATTAATACTATCCAGAGCTTCAACTTGATTTGAGCCATCATGGCTGCTATAAATTTTGGTACAATTACTGATTTCAATCATAGAAAGTTATTTTCCAATAGCAGTTGGTTGCAACCGATTTATAATCTTGGCTTCCAGGAGACAAGCCGCTTCTCCACTCGCCCGGCAATCCCCATAACAATCATCACTTCGATAATGATAACAATAATAACAGCATAGGCTCTTGCCGGTTGAAAAAAGCCCATAGCATTTAAGATAAGCGCCCCTAGACCGACAGCTACTAACAACAATTCAACGACTACCATCCCCGACAATGAACGTCCAAGCCCCAACCTTATACCCGCCATCATAGCGGGTGTGGCTCCGGGGAGTAGTATTTTGCGCCACAGTTGCACTTCGCTGGCCCCAAAGGAGCGGGCCATTTCGATAAGGGTTGGGTCTAGATTTTTTAGCCCAGCGCGGGTGTTAACAGTGATAATAGGAAAGGCAAACAAAAAGACCACCAACACCCGCGAAAGGACCCCTATCCCAATCCCTACAATGATGAGGGGGATGAGTGCAGCCATTGGCGTAACAATTAAAATATTCAAGTAAACATCCGAGAACCGCTCCATCACTTGTAATCGTCCAAGCAAAAGACCGAGGGGAATGCCCGCAATAACAGATGCGCCAAATCCAAGCAGCATGGCTTGATTACTTATCCATAGGGCTTTATATATTTCTGCCGAGGATATAAGTTTTAACCAGGCGACAAACGTTTCACTGAATGGGGCAAAAAGCAGCCCGCCATGGGTTCGGCCAAACCACTCCCACAACCCAATAAGCACCAAATAAAAGGCAATCCGCAAAGCCCATTTCCAGCGATTATCAATTTGTTCCGATGTTAATTTTGATGTTGCTGTTTGAAGACCCATGTTGCCTAATCCTCACCTAACAAGACTTCTTACTGGGGCAGCTGTTAGGCTGCCCCAGTAAAAGATAATACAGTATCTAACGGGTGCCTATTTCTGCTAACACATCCTGAAGATAAGACAGGTCATACGCTTGTTCGGCAGTCAACCCTTCCTCAAAGCGTCCGGATTCGGTAAAGAAGTCGATGGTATATTGCCCGGCTTCCACCGTCATTCCACCATTCACCGGATAGTTGTCAACACTTAGCAAAGCATCAACAATGTCTGGCAAAAGGGCTAAATCCTCGTCACCCATGTCTAAAAAGCGCGGTACTTGTTCGCTGAACCACTCTGGATCATCGTTAATATGGCGATGAACTTCTAATACATTACGGATAAAGGCTTTCACAGCGTCTGGATGTTCCTCAGCAAAGCCTGTATGTACCCAATAGCCCCCGGTTTTTAAGCCGGGCAAGTCTGTAGCAAAGTTGGCAATCCGATGGAACTCGCCAGGACGTAGCCCCATAATTCGAATCGAGTCGATTAACTCAGACGGCGTAACATCAATCTCGCCAGCCATCAAGGCCGCGGCCCGGTTTTCGGAGCCGGGAATGACCAAATACTCGGGCGTAATGTCGGGACAAGTCGCGCCAATATAGGCCCGTAACATAGCCGTACTGACCGAGGCTTCACTATGGATGGCGGTGCGCATCCCATCAATATCGGCGCAAGTCTCAACAGCATTAATACCCATGACGGACCAACCGTTGGCGTTTTGCTCCATAATACCGACGATAGGAGCGCCCGCTTGTATAGCCCCCAACCAGACCGTCGCCGCGCCAACGCCAAAATCGGCTTGACCACCGGCCACTGCTGCGGCAGCTAACTCGCCTTGAGCGTAGAATGTCGGAGCCACAGCAAAACCCTCATCCTGCATCTTCTCAAAGGCTAATAAGGCGGCAACGTCATCGATGTCAATTGTCGAGGGGAAAGCTACTCGGACAATCAACGGCTCTTTCGCCACCTCTTTTACCACTTCAACCTCTTTTTGAACCTCAACAGTGACAACCTTTTCAACCTCTTTTTGAACCTCAACGGTGACAATCTTTTCAACCTCTTTTTCGACAACTACCGTTTGAACCACGGTAACTGTTTCTGGTTGGGCCGCACCACCACACGCAGCAATTATTGCCATTACAACCGCTATCAGCATTAATACGATGAATTTTTTCATGGTAAGGACTCCTTATCCTCCTAGTTGATGTTCTTGACTCTACCGATCAATTTGGACTGCAGACTAAGTCTGCGGATTTTGGCGGACTTATAGTCCGCACTCTGGTAGTTTATAGATAGATACTCATGTACTTGTTTGCTCTGCAACTGCCACCTTTGATTTGTTTATTTCGATAAAATTTCTCCTTTTCCCTTTTGACCAAAACATAGTAGGGCTAATACTAGTACAGTTTTAAAAACTCTAACATTATTCGGTTAGCTTCATCAGGCATTTGCCACATGTAGCCGTGGGCTGCCCCCTTCATCACCACGAACTCTGCCTTAGGAATGCGTTCCGCTAATGCTTTTGCTGACTCAAAATGATTACCCGTGCCACCAATGGTTGTATCCTTTTCTCCCACAATGACTAAGGTCGGTGCGGTAATCTGGTCAAGTAATTCCGTTGTTTCGTGCTGTTGACGAGCAATAACGTGACGCAGATAAGGGCGCAATGGCGGCATCGACTCACGAGAAAACTGGCGGCGCTGTTCTAATATTTCTGGGTGTGCCTCTCGGACATCTGGTGGGAACATAAAGTCTGCATCGGCGAGATGGTTCAGCCACCAGTTTTCATACCCTTGCTCAATCATCGCCTGGGTTTGTTTGAGCGGCAATCCACGGACCACCTCTACCTCGGGAGAGAATTGCCCTGAACCACTGCTCGATAAAATCAAACTCCGCACCCGTTTGGGATTATCCAGGGCAATCCACTGCACCACCCGTCCACCCATTGAATGGCCCATAAAGTGGGCCTGTTCAATCCCTAATACATCCAGTAAGGCCACAGCATCGGTAGCAAATCCCCGGGTTGAGTAGGGTTCATCGGGCTTGTCACTTTTTCCTACACCCCGATGGTCGAAGATAATGACCTGGTATGCTTTAGAAAAGGCTGGAACCTGAAAATACCGCCACCCGTCGCAAGTTCCGCCCGTACCACTAATGAGCATCAAGGCTTCGCCAGTGCCATGTGTTTCGTAATACATTTGAATGTCGTTGATGTGTGCAAAAGGCATTTGGTATACTCTAGTTTGGTAAGAACCTATCCGCCGTAGGTAGGAGTGCAGACTTCAGTCTGCCTTTTTATAGCGCGAAATAAATTCCACACTCCAGAAATTTACGGATAGATGCTAAAAGTTTTCAGTAAAATCAATCACGGATGTGTCATTTCTCACGTAGCTTCTGGTGATGTAGTGTGGTGCATCATCAAAATTAAGAATACACCTACAAATAGTAATATGCTAACAAAATAGAAAACAAAACGCAAGCCAAAGGTGTCGGCAATAGTCCCGGCAATAATTGGCGACAGAATGCCAAAAAATCTATTCAGTGAAAAGATGGCTCCAATGCTGCTCCCACCCATTTCTTTCGGCGTTACTTTCATCACATAGACCAAAATGAGCGATCGGGTTGAAAATAAACCACCCCCTAATAAAGCGACAATGCCAAAGAGTAGCACCCCCGATTGAGCAAATACCAGGCTAATCACTACGATACCGGCTATGAATATAGCTGTCGATAATACAACCTGCAGCCCAATCCGGTCTGCCAGGCTACCGAGGCCCGGAGCCAGTAGCGCCCCTGAAAATGCCATAACGCCTATATATAACCCCTGACTGGCCGAGTTGAGACCCAATTCAAAAGCCAGAAACAGCGGGAAAAAGGTAAATAAGCCCAACCGGGCCATAGTTAAACAGGCCGAAATGCCACTTGCCATCAGAAATTGGCGATTCTGCAAAATCCCCGACTGCCAGGCCTGTCGATAATCCACCTGCGTTTTGCGCTCCGGGCGAGATTTCTCGACTTGCGGCATTGTTAATAGAATTAAGATGCCCATGACCAAACCGGGCCACAGGTGCAGGCGGGTGACAAATTGCCAACTGAACATCCCCAACAGCAAGCCAACCACGATAGGCGCTAGACCGTGAAAGGAATTAGCCGCAGCATCATGCAGGGCGATGGCTAATCCTCTCCGTTTGGGGAAGATCGAATTAAGCAGGGGTAAAGCATATGGATGCCACAAGCTATTACCCACTCCACCGATACCTAACCAAATGAGCGCCACTAAAAAAGTCCCAGCAAAACTTAGCAGGCTGGTGAAAATCCCTAAAGAGATTAAACACAGACCAAGGAAGAGCCGTCGTCGGCCTAATGTATCGGCCATATAACCCCCGGCCAGGCTAACGATAACGGCCACAATCCCTCGGGTGCTATCAAAGAGGCCAACTTGGCTATAACTTAAGCCTAAGGCTACGGTTAAGGCCGGGTAGAGCACCGCCAGAATGCCGTTGTACCAGTGGGCCACGCCATGCCCTACGGCAATAAGCCCTAAGGTACGGCGCTTCTCCATTCTGGTGAGACGAATAGCACTGGTTGTCATCACCTGGCCTGCCGAGAAATTATTCGACTATTAATGTACAACATTACTCATCTGCTCCCTCTTAAGCCATTAATTTTAAGTGTCTATCCGCCGTAGGTTGGAGTGCAGACTTCAGTCTGCGGATTTTGGCGGAATAAATTCCGCACTCCGCTATTTTCAGATAGAATTAGGTTTCAACCTTTAGTGGCGATGCTATATTTCGAATTGTTGCTGCCACTGAAAGAGCAGTGAGTATTCCTTCCTTGTTCCACCTTGACCATTAAGGCAATTGTGGTTCTTCGCTATAAAATTCCTTCCAAACACCGCCATCGAAGAAGCCTTGCGGTATTTCACTCATATCAGAGTCGACGGTTAGGGAAACATAACCGTTCGGGCTACGCCATGCTCGGCAAGGCTTGCCCAAGGCCATAATTATCGTAGATTTCTCTGGCGCTTCACGGTCAATTTCTATCACCGCCGCACCCAGGCTGGTTTCTTCCACATAGTGGTCGCCATGGCGACAAATTGAGTTTTGACCAGGGCCATTGGCATGGTCGCGGGAGAATTCCATCAGCTTTTCTAGGGTAAGCTGGCCCTCATTCTCCTTCAGTAGTTGCAGGCAGCGCTGGTAACGACACACGCTCGAAACATCTTCGGGCATGTTGGTATATTCAAGCAGTTGGAATCGGTTGGCCCTGGCCGCCACCTGGTTGCGTACCACATCAATAGCCTGGTGGGTGTAAGAGCCTTCGATGATGATGCCCTCATTGCTATCGGCAAACTCGATATTGCCGGGCGTGCTGGTTGGATTTTCCATCAGCAGGCGAGCGATTAAACTGGCGGCGTCGTAGGCGTTATCCTTCTCCAAACCTTGACGCATCAATTGAGTACGGTCGCTGGCCCGAACCTGGCTGATATCCATTTTGCGCTCGCGAAACTCTACAGTGCGGGCGATGTTGCTGCCGGTTGCCACGCCCTTATCATTGACGCCCACTTTGATACCGGTTCGACCAGCCGCAGACACCCCAACCATGCGGTTTCCCTCCTCAGGGTCGACAACTTGGATAACGTAGATCTCTTTGTTTTGGTCAAAACCCTCTCCCACCATCGAGTCGTTGCCAACCTGATCGCTATTCTTCATAAATAGGGTATTACCATTATGACCGGCTTCGCCAATCGCCATCATCACTGTACAGCCATCGGAGAAAACATAATCGCCGTATAAGTTGTATACCAGTACATCTTCAAAGGCCAGCTTGCTGCCTTCAGCGATACCGGCAATTTCGTCGATATAATGAGGGGGCAGCAGGCCAATTTCTTCGTTGGCCTTGCCTAATAGCCAGTTACGGCGATGGCCCATCCTTTGCATGGCTCGCCAAAAGTTGGTCACATTTGCCCTGACAAATGGGGCTGCTTTCGTACCAAGGGAGTGTCCAATAGTGTAGTGGCTCCCCTTGCTAAATGTTACTGTCGCTATCATAAATTCCTGCTCCTATTCACAAATTCTCAACAATCACAGGCCAGTCCCCCTCGGTAGAGATTATAAGCTAACAACTCACGATAGGCTTGCCCGCTACCTTCGGCTAATCCCATAATCTCATCGCGTAAGTGAGATGGTATGCGGGACTCGTCCTCGTAGGTGTAGCTAATCAACTCATCTCGTGAGAGATTCGCTGCGTCAACACCCTGCCAAAAGATCATCAGATTACTGGCAATAGAGGTTGCCATGCGTTGGCCGGTTGTAAATCCAACGTCATAGTGGCTGCCCCTGGTCACAGAAATCTCCCGATGCAATCTCATGCTTGCTTGATATTTGGCCGGATTAGCCGTGCCCCAGGTTTTTCGGCCACAAACTTTCGATCCCACATTTTTACATCGCCCCGCACAATAGTGCCGACGGGTATTCCCTGCCCTGTCGCGGCGTGCCAGGGGGTGACTTTACCCTTGCTGTGCAGCTGATGACGGTCGATGGCCCAGGTTTGGTTGGGATCGAAAATGGTCAAATCGCCATCAGAGCCAACTTCTAAGGAGCCTTTTTGTGGGTAACAATCCCAGGCTCGCGCGCCGTTTTCGGAGCATATCTTCACAAAGTGATTGACCGACATACCGCGATTGACCACGGCTTCGGAATACATCACTTGCATCAAGGTCTCT
>Ga0055477_10000440_pt1 | contig 11497 bp, 5 predicted proteins | sample Muzzi_PWA_D2_FD_57683 | JGI IMG/M metagenome (GOLD analysis project Ga0055477, IMG submission 57683) | Wetland microbial communities from San Francisco Bay, California, USA, that impact long-term carbon sequestration - Muzzi_PWA_D2 | ecosystem: Environmental > Aquatic > Marine > Wetlands ... | reverse complement strand
ATACTTCCGCGATGAATCAGGTCATGGAGATACTGATTCCGGAAGACTTCTACAGAGAAGCTCACCGGAAGATATACGACGCAATGATCGAGCTCGACAGGGACAGTAAGCCGATAGACCTGCTGACGCTGTTCGATTATCTGAAACAGAACGGGAACCTGCTGGAAGAAGTGGGCGAAAGCAGCTACCTGACCTATCTCACGGGACTCGTGCCCGCAACTGAGAACGTCAGTTATTACGCGAAACTTGTCAAGGAAAAGTCCATACTGAGAAATCTCGTTATGGCTGCAAGCGACATCGCCCACAGGGGGAATGAATCGAACGTCGACGTGGACGAGTTCATAGACAGGGCGGAGCACACCATTCTCGACATAGCCCAGAACAAGATAAAACCGAGCTTTTACGATTCAAAAGACCTGGCGGCTAAAGCGCTCGACATTATAGAGATGCTCCACGCGAGAAAAGAGATGATAACAGGGCTGCCGACTGGATATGAGAAACTCGACTATATGACCTCCGGCATGCAGCCCTCCGATCTTATTGTCGTGGCAGCGAGACCGGGACTGGGCAAGACTTCTCTCTGCCTCAACATTGCCACACACGCGGCTATCGAGCACGGCATGGCGATCGGCATTTTCTCACTCGAAATGACCAAAGAGCAGCTCATGCTGAGAATGCTGTCGACAAAAGCGAAGGTGAGCTATTCGAACATAAGGAGCGGATATATAAAGGACGAGGACCTTGAAAAGCTCGTCAAAGCCGCCGATGAATTCAGCAGGGCGAAAATCTACATAGACGACACTCCTGCTATAACCGTGCTGGAGATACGCGCAAAGGCTAGAAGACAGAAGAGGGAAAAAGATCTCGACCTTATAATCGTCGACTACCTCCAGCTCATGAGGGGGACAAGGAAAACCGAAACCAGGGAGAGGGAGATTGCCGAGATTTCAGGCTCGCTCAAGGCACTGGCCAAGGAGCTTGAAATTCCCGTAATAGCCGTGTCCCAGCTGAGCAGACAGACCGAAACCAGGGCGGACAGACGCCCCCAGCTCGCCGACTTAAGGGAGAGCGGTGCGATTGAGCAGGATGCCGACCTCGTTCTCTTCATTCACAGGGCGGACGTCTACAAGAAAAACTCCGAAGAGAAGGACGGCATCGCGGAGCTCATTATAGGCAAGCAAAGAAACGGTCCCGTCGGGACTATCAAGCTCGCGTTTTTAGATAAAATGGGCGTGCCCAGCTTCGAGAATCTCGCAGATGAATATGAAGATGATTTTGTGTAACTTTCAGGAATAGATGCAGCGTGAAGACCGAATTCAAATTCAGACTATCATCGGCGCTACAGTGGCTTTGGACCTGACTTCCTTATGATATAACCTTTTATCCCCTTCCCAGGAACTGAATCTTTCGAATATTTCCTGAAGCCGCTCCACAACCGAGCTCCAGTAAAATTCCCAATCGTAGTCTTTCTTTCTCCCCTTAAAGAACATGTCGGCGAATATCTCCCTTTCGACCGGGAATCCCTTCTCCGCGACCCAGCCGCTGCGGACGTTTCCGTAACCCGCGCCGAACGCCATCGCGAAAGTGCCGTGAAGACCCAATCTTTCTCCTGCCTTGGTTGCTAGCTCTATAAAAACATAAAGCGCTTCGATCGTCCTATATCCTTTCTGCTCAAACTTTTCGTCCATCTTAAGCAGATTCTTTACGAAATACATCGGATAAAAAGTCGGGGAGTACCCTGAAACAGATTTAGTCTGACTCTTGAGCGGCTCGCGTATAATGACGTCCTCCTCGATTACGCCTATCATGAAATCTCTCTTATCGAACTCGCCTATATCCCCGGCCTTCTCAAGAGAGGTCCTGACATTCTCCCACTCCCTCTGTGCTATTTCCAGCGCACGCTCGAGTTTCTTTTCGCCCTCTTCGTATTCCCTGTCCTTTAGTAGCTCTTCTAAATCCATATTCGTTCCCGCAGTCAGGTAGTCGTAAAAATATACCCCGATAAAAATGGTTCTCAATGCTTTGAGTCTAAATCAGCCGATAACGCTGACGGGACTGTTATTGTCCGTGAAGTCCGCTTTTGAACATAAGCTCCGGTAGCGCTCAGCCGATTGTTTTTCATTCTCATCTGTTGTAATATGACTTTCTCAAGCGGCAGAAGGAGGAAAATGATGGCCACATTGGTCACGGGAGCTACGGGTTTTCTCGGCTCCCACATCACCAGGAAGCTGGTAGAGAGGGGAGATAAGGTAAGAATACTCCTCAGAAAAACCAGCAATACCATAAACATAGACGGTCTGGACGTCGAAAGGGTTTACGGAGACGTTACCGATATACGGTCGGTCAGGGAAGCTATGGACGGATGCGATACCCTGTACCACGCTGCGGGGCTCGTTTCCTTCAAGCAGGCGGATTATAACAAGATGGAAGAAGTAAACGTAAAGGGAACAAATAACGTCCTCACTGCGGCGATGGAAGCGGGAGTTAAGAAGGCCGTCTACACGAGCAGCGTAGCCGCCATAGGACTTAAGCCCGGCAAGGAGCCTGCGGACGAGGAGACCCCGTTCGACACGTCTGCCACTGATATCGAATACATTCAGTCCAAGTACCGCGCGGAGCTCGAAGCCCTCAGGTTTGTCGAGAAGGGGCTTCCCCTCGTGATAGTCAACCCGTCCATCGTGATAGGAGCCGGAGATGTATACGTTTCCACCTCGGGGATTATTCTGTGGTACTGCAAAAGACGGCTGCCCGGTTATACGGACGGCGGTATTAATCTGGTGGACGCGGAGGACGTGGCAATCGGTCATTTACTGGCAGAGGAGAAAGGGAGGGTCGGTGAAAAGTACATCCTTAGCAACCGGAATATTACGATCAAAGAGCTCTTCGAGGTTCTGGAGAAGGTGACGGGGATACCTCGTCCGAAGCTGAAGATACCGTACTTCCTCGCCTACGCGGGGGCTTATCTTGCGGAGCTCATAGGAATTTCGGCGCCAAACTATGTCGCCATGGACGTGGACTCCATAAAAGGATCCAAATACTACTGGTATTTCGACAACTCGAAAGCGGTCAAGGAGCTGGGGTTCTCCCCGAGACCTCTTGAAAAGACGATAGAAAGTACGGTCAATTGGTTCAAAGAGAACGGTTATCTTTGATTTGCCGGAGCGCCTTTAATTGAAACGCACTCCCCGTTAATATAAACTCTTCCTATGCCTGGAAATTCTTTCGGAAATCTGTTTCGTATAACAACCTGGGGCGAGTCCCACGGCCCCGCCCTCGGGGTTGTTGTGGACGGCTGCCCTGCCGGGCTTGAAATATCGAAGGACGACATACAGTTCGAGCTCGACCGCAGGCGCCCGGGTCAAAGCAAGATCACCACTCAAAGAAAAGAGCCCGACAGCGTTGATATACTGTCGGGAGTATTCGAGGGAAAAACTCTCGGCACTCCTATTTCCCTGATGGTCAGGAACGCGGACGTCATATCCAAATCTTACGAGGACATCAAAGACACATACAGGCCGGGACATGCCGACTATACATACGACGCCAAATACGGGATAAGGGACTACAGGGGCGGAGGCAGGTCTTCGGCGAGGGAGACCGTAGGCAGGGTTGCCGCTGCTGCTATCGCGAAGAAAATACTGGGCATGCAGGGCATCGTAACCAGAGGGTTCGTCAGGCAGGTCGGGAAGATCGTGGCCAAGAAGGTCGACTTCGATGAGATCGAGAAAAACATCGTGAGATGCCCGGACGCAAAAAAAGCCGAAGAGATGATAAAGCTGATTGAAGATGTGAGGAAAGAGGGTGACTCAATCGGCGGGACGGTCGAGGTGGTTACGACGGGGCTTCCGCCCGGATTGGGAAGCCCGGTGTTCAACAAAATCGACGCCGACCTCGCGGCCGCGCTTATGAGCCTGGGCGGGATAAGGGGCTTTGAAGTAGGCATGGGATTCGAGGCCAGTAAGCGCAAAGGCTCCCGGGTAAATGACGTCATGTACAAAGACGACGAAGGAAAGCTTAGATTCAAGACAAACAACTCAGGCGGACTTTTGGGCGGAATCACCAACGGTGAAGACCTCGTGGTAAGAATAGCTATTAAGCCTACTTCTTCTATATCGAAAACCCAGCACACGGTCGATAAACACGGCCGGCCCAAAGAGCTTAAAGTCAAGGGAAGGCACGACCCGTGCCTATGCCCGAGAGCGGTGCCCATCGCCGAAGCCATGGTGAACCTGGTTCTCGTCGATCACCTCCTTCAATCCAGGATATCCAGAATTTAATGCATCGATACCAGCTCAATACCGCAACTCAGAAATCGAAGATAGACGGTTCCATGTAGGCACTAATCTACGCATGCGTTGAATGTTCTGCGGACTATGGGATTACCAGTTTGAGACACCGGCCGGAGACAATCCAACAGTCCGGCGTCTCGTTTTTCCGACTTATTAAGGCATCAGCCGGATGCCGAAAATTTGTCGTCTAATATTTCGATGATTTTCAATTTCCTAGTTAATTGACATAACATGTTGAAAGTAATAATAAATTGCACTAAAATTTATAATAGGTAGAGAAGTATCCATCCGAAAAGGCAAACCGTTCGAAAGTGCGGGACGCAAAGTTTCGGGCCTAAGGATATTTTTTTCGAATGTATCTATGGCTGCCGAGCTGCCGAAGCATGAAATACTTGTAATAATTCTAGTATTCAAGGATAATTATGCGGAAGGTATAAACAATATTCTTAAGTACCTTCAAGAAGTAGTCGAAAGATGTAAATCTCTTAAAGGGGGTCATAATGGGGATAGTGATAAAAGAAAGAAAAGACAGGAGGAGGCAGGAAAGGATACCCGCCGACTTTTCCGTCTTTTCCAGAAACACCGGCAAGATAGTAGGCCGGGCTGTAAATCTTTCTACCGAAGGTCTCTTCATAGAAACTTCCGACGATTATAAAAAAGGGACAAAACTCCTGTTGGAATGTGCGCTTGCAAGCGATTCCATACCCGTCAAAGCATACTGCGTTGTAAAAAGAACGGAATCTAACGGAACCGGTCCGCTGGGTATCGGGGTAGAGATTGTCAACATATACGATTCGGACCGCAACAAGCTTCAGAAATACATAGAAGAAAGCCAGAAAAAACTTAATTCAGACGACTACTATTTATCCGATTTCACCGATATTCCCGATCAGGATCTTTTCAAGAAGACAGAGGTATTCTGGCAGTACAAGCTGGACATGGAATCCAAAGGCTATATCAGATACAGGAGGCCTCTGGCTTCACCTTCCGCCCACAGAGTGATCATCGACGACGACTTTACCGGGAAGAAAAAAGAGATGATCATGATGGGCAGCAACAATTATCTCGGCCTGACGTCTCATCCTGAGGCAAAGAAGAAGGCGCAGGAAATCATCAACAAGTATGGAGTCGGCGCGGGGTCGGTGCCTCTCTTGGCGGGTACATTCGACATCCACCGAAAATTGGAACTCAAACTCGCGAAGTTAAAGGGCTGCGAAGACGCGATCATCTTTCCGAGCGGATACGTTACAAACCTGGGATGCATACAGGCACTGGTCAGAAATCAGGACGTAGCGATCATAGACAGGCTGTCCCACGCAAGCATTATAGACGGCTGCCTTATTTCTTCGGGTACGTTCAGAACGTTCAAACACTCGGACGTCGAGAGTCTCGAGAACACACTCAAAAGAGCCGAGGGTAATTATCAGGGGAAGATCGTCATTGTTGACGGAGTCTACAGCATGGACGGGGATATTGCTCCCTTAAGACAGATTACGGACGTAGCGCACAGATACGGTGCTAAAATTATGGTGGATGAAGCCCACGCGACCGGAGTCATAGGCGAGAGGGGAAAGGGTACGCCCGGCTACTTTAAAATGAAGCCGGGGGAGATAGATATAGTAATGGGAACGCTGAGCAAGTCTCTTGGCGGTGTGGGCGGATTTATCGCCTCCACGAAAGAGGTAGTCAATTATCTGAGGTACTATACGAGATCATTCTTCTTCTCTTCCAATTTCCCGCCCTCGGTCGCGGCATCCGTAATTGCCGCCATGGACGTAATGGAGAGAGACGAGTCACTCCATAAAAACCTCTGGAACAACATCAAGTATTTCAAGGAAAGTCTCAAATCGCTCGGATTTAACACCGCTCACACGGAATCCGCAATCATCCCGGTGATGATAGGCGACGAGCTTACGCAAAAACAGATGAGCCGGAGGATGCATGAAGAGGGTATTTACGTAAACGCCATACCCCACCCCGCCGTGCCCAAGGGCCAGGAGAGATTCAGGTTCAGCGTGATGGCCACGCACACGAGGGAAGACCTCGACAGAACACTGGAAGTTACGGAAAAGCTGGGCAGGGAGTACGGAATCATTCCCAAGACTGTTTCCCTCAGCGTGGTGAAAGATGAAAAGTACAATGTAAGGGAAATATCATCCAGAGAAGAAATAGAAAAATCCGTCAAATTTTCATGGAAAGTCTATGAGGAATATCCGGCCTGGGTTCCATATTTTCTGATAAAGGACCACGTTAAGCTTATATCATACGACTACCATTACTTCAGAAAGGTTTACGGTAAGAGATTCGTCGTCGAGGAAGACGGCGAGATTGTCGGCACGGTAAGCGCATTCATAGATAGTTACTACAACAACTACCACAATACCAGAGCAGGATTCCTGGGGTTCTTCGAAGCTCTTTTCGGAAAAGAACACGCGGTCGCAAAGCTGCTCCAGCAAGCCGAGCAGTTCCTTGTCCGCGAAGGGGCCGAGACGATCCTCGGACCGGTAAACGGAATATTCGGTTTATTCGGCGGCGGTCTGCTGTCGAGCAATTACGGGAAAACCCCGTCTTTTCTGCAGATATATTCACAGCCGTATTATCACGACTACTTCCGCAGTGCGGGTTTAAGCCCGGCCAAGAAGCTCCTTCACTACACGATTGACCTTAAATCACAGGAGAATATCAAGGCAATAAAGGAATACGCCCAAAGTATCCCGCTGCCTGAGTTAAAAATCCGTAAGATAAACAAATCCGACTGGAAATCTGAGGTCAGGAGCGTAGTTCGCATTTTCAACGAGTCCCTAGCCCAACTCTGGGGTAACGTTCCTTTCGACTATGAAGAATTCGTCGAATTCGCGGATGAGTTCAAGAGTCTGATAGATCCTGAATTCTGGCTGATGGCGGAAGTGGAAGGCGAAGCCATAGGTTTTGTCGGAGGCTTTCCTCAGTACGCATCGGTCTTCAGGGATCTCGACGGCAAGATAAACACCAAGAGCATCGTAAAACTCCCGTTTCAAATGAGAGGTATAAAAGACGGCGTGTTGATGATTATGGGGCTTACAGACAAATACAAGGGCAAGAAAATAGGAACAGTACTACTCAGCAAGGCGTGCGAAGCCATGATGAAAAAGGGATACGAAAGAGTGGCAGGCACATGGATACTTGAAGAAAATATCGGTTCCAGACGCATTGTCGAGAACCTTGGAGGAAAGGTCGATCTTCATTGGGAGATGTATGAAAAGAGTCCGGGATCTGTCGTAACTAACGATAGTTGACCTGAAATCAATAATGCTATCCAATCAAACCACACCCTTCCAGAAATCCGCATTCAGTATAGCCGTTTTCGTACTGTTGGTTTTTTGTATCGGCAATTTGTTTCTGGGCATCAGATGGGTTAACAATTCCTATCCGGGCTTTCTCTTCTACAAAAATCTGGTCATAACCGATATTTCTCCCGGGACAGCCGTCGGTGAAAGCATCAAGAGATTTAAAGATAAGATACAGGCTGTAAACGGCGCACCGGTCAGCAGTCCGGAAGAAGTTTTCAGCATAATAGCTCCCCTGCCCGTCGGGACCGATGTCGAATACACCATCGGATCTAACGGAAACTATTTTCAGATAAACGTCCCGGTGCAAAAGTTCACATCCAGGGACCTGGTTTTGATGTTCGGAGTCATTTATGTAATCGGTGTAGTATTTCTCATAATCGGCGCTCTAGTGCTGCACATGAAGCCACATCTCAGGGCGAGTAAGGCTTTCTTCCTGTTCTGTACCTCTATCTGTATCTGGTTCGTTAGCTCTTTCGACGCGCAATCCACTTACTTTTTCAATCAGCTTACATTTTTTGCCTGGATCTTTTCACCGGTCCTGGGAATTTATCTGATGTTCATATTCCCGTCAGAGACGAAAGTAAAGGGCAATATTCATAACATTGTAGCGCTTGTGTTCCTTTTCCTATCAATACTTCTGTACGTACTGCAGTTCATATTCTTTAATACATTTGAAGTCTGGAAATACGTGAATACCGCCTCGTGGATTTACGTCCTTCTCGGCACAATGATCTTTCCCGTCTCTTCACTGACGACTTATCTGAAACCCACGTCTGCGCTGGAAAAGCAGCGGGCTCAGATAATACTGCTAGGCTGCATATTCGGATTGTTCATACCCGCTGCGGCAGCTGCATGCATTACGGTTTTGAAATTAAACATGCCTTACAACCTCATGGCCCTGCCGGTGATACTTTTCCCGCTCTCAATTGCCTATTCAATTGTAAAGCACAAGCTGTTCGACATCGACGTGATATTGGAGAAGGCGCTGACATACGGACTACTTACCACCGCAGTGGGAGGCATATTCGCGCTTACGGTCCTGGGCTTCAACGTGGCTTTCGCAAAGTACGGGGGGTGGCAGAACCCGGCCTTCTTCGTAATACTGAGCGGCTTCCTCGTTCTCGCGCTTAACCCATTGAAAAACAGGATTCAAGACCTGGTCGATCTGACTTTCTTCAGAAGGAAATACGACTACAGGGGAACAGTGGAAGAAGTCAGCTACGCGATGACATCACTCTTGAGCCTGGAGAAGATCGTAGACAAGATTATCGGGATTGTCGAAACCACGATGTTCTCCTCGCCGGTTTCGGTCTCCATATACAACCAGGATCTGGGCGTATATGAAAGGTACGTAAAGAACGGAAATATACAGTACTCTCCTGAATCTACCATCGAAGAGGACAACATACTCGTGACTCATCTCAATTACTACGGCAAGGAGATATTCAAGGAAGACCTGATCGCCGATGAAAAATATATACGCAGCTCTCAGCAACTAATGAAGGAATTCGAAAGGTTTAACGCATCCTTGTTCATACCCCTGCATTTCAAGAAACAGCTCATCGGCTTCATAGCTCTTGGGGAAAAGAAATCCGGACTATCTTATACCTCACGCGACGTTAAGCTTCTCAGGCTCCTGGCGAACCAGAGCGCAATCGCTATCGAAAACGCTTTGGCGTTCAAGCTCGTGGAAGATTACGCAAAGAAACTCGAGACCACGAATAAAGAGCTTAAGGATACACAGGATCAGCTCGTGCATGCGGAGAAGATGTCGGCAATCGGACAGCTGGCCGCGGGCGTCGCACACGAAATTAGAAATCCATTGAATATTATCGAAGGGGCCAGGTACTACCTGTCCACTTATATGACCGACAAGGAAAACTCGGAGGTCGCAGAGGAGTATCTCGATTATATCAAACACGAAATCGACAGAACCAACCGTTTGATAGACAGCCTCCTTAAATTCTCAAAATCGGAGCAGCCGTACTTCCAGGAGGTAAACGTCAACAGCGTGCTGGAAAACGTTGTGATTCTGGTCAGAAAGCAGCTTGCTGACAATAATGTAAACCTCACAATGGAGCTCGATCCCGACATATCACTAATAATGGCGGATCCGAATCAGCTGTGGCAGGTGTTTATAAATATAATTCTGAACGCCATTCAGGCAATGCCGAAGGAAGGAGATCTCAAGATACAAACATCTTCACAATACGAAGATGCCGGAAATGATGATACCGATCACGTCTATATTCATTTCGAAGACAACGGCCTCGGTATACGCCGGGAAGACATAAATAAAATTTTCGACCCCTTCTTTACAAAGAAGGATATGGGCACAGGCCTCGGACTTTCAATCGCCTACAAGATAATCGAAGAGCACAAAGGGAGAATCCTGGTCAGCAGCGAAAAAGGCCAAGGTACGACTTTCACAATTGAACTTCCGAAAAATAATAATAATATTATCTTAGGAGATAACGATGACGGATAACGTGAAAAGAGTGCTGGTTGTCGACGACGAGCAGCTTATCTTGAAGATAATCTCGGACATCCTCAGCAAGGAAGGTTACGAGGTTATTATCGCCAATAATTGCGAGAAGGCCACCGATTACTTGAAGTCGCAGTCTTTTAACGTCATTCTCTCCGATATCAAAATGCCTATAAAGAGCGGCATCGACCTCCTTGAGGAAATAAGAAACAAAGACCCCAACCTGCCCGTAATCCTCATGACCGGTTTCGCCTCACTGGAGACAGCGGTCGAAGCGGTCCAGAACGGAGCGTTCGACTACCTGATCAAACCCCTTGACTACGGCAAGCTCAAAAGCGTAATAGAGCATGCAGCAGACAGATACGAGCTCTATCGTGAGAACACGCGGTTATTAACGGATTTAAAAGAACTGAATTCCAATCTTGAGCTGAAGGTAAAGGAAAGAAACAGGCAGCTCGAGAACATATTGAACAGCGCCAATGAAAGCATCATCACCACGGATCGGGACCTGACCATTAATACGGCAAATCCGAAAACAAAAGAAATATTCGCGAAGGACTGCATAGGAGAGAAACTTAGCAGCCTCTTCGAGGGCATCAACTTCCAGACAATCATACCGAACATACTGAGCGATCCGTCTTATTCGACCAAGCACGAGATAAGACATGACGGCAAATTCATGGAGGTGACCCTCTCACCGCTAATAGACTTTGAGACGGAAGAGATATTCGGAGTCATAGCCGCGACGGAAGACATAACGGAAAAAAAGAAGCTCGAAGCCCAGCTTATACATTCGGCGAAAATGTCCGGCGTGGGACAGCTTGCCGCCGGGGTTGCACATGAATTTAACAATATTCTTTCGGGCATTATCGGCTACACGAGCCTTGCTACTACGAGAAGCGATATTGAAAGCGTTAAGAAAGACCTGATGGTAATAGAAAAAGCTTGCGACAGGGCGGTTGAAATCGTAAACAAACTACTTTCGTTCTCGAGGCAAAAGGGAGAGAAATTCCAGGTCGCCCAGTTAGAGAGCGTTATAGACGACGCACTCGGTCTCGTGGAGCATACATTTGAAACAGAGGGTATCAGGATACTGCGCAACTACGAAAAAATCCCCGCTATCCGGATGAACCTTGGAGAGTTGCAGCAGGTGTTCCTGAACCTGGCAATCAATTCCAAACACGCCATGCCGAACGGCGGAGCCATTGCTATTAACACAAAGCTTGAGGGTAAATATGTAAGGATAGATTTTTCGGATACGGGAGTGGGTATACCACCCGAAAATCTGTCTCGGATATTCGAGCCTTTTTTCACAACAAAACTGAGTGAACGCTCCAAATCGGGGACGGGGCTCGGCCTCTCGGTCATATACGCGATTATTGAAAGGCACGGCG
>Ga0055477_10000433_pt1 | contig 11543 bp, 6 predicted proteins | sample Muzzi_PWA_D2_FD_57683 | JGI IMG/M metagenome (GOLD analysis project Ga0055477, IMG submission 57683) | Wetland microbial communities from San Francisco Bay, California, USA, that impact long-term carbon sequestration - Muzzi_PWA_D2 | ecosystem: Environmental > Aquatic > Marine > Wetlands ... | reverse complement strand
CGTGGAAATCTACCGCGCGCTGGGCGGCGGCTGGCAGGTGCGGATCGGAGCGGGTGCGGATGCGCCAAAGGTCGAGATCCCGCAATGTCCACCGAATTTGCTCGACGGGGGCATCCCGTTGGATGGGGCAATTCCACTCGAGCCGATGCACATCGAAGACAACTCGCCCTCGATGCTGCCATCGCCGTCGGTCGAATCGTGGCTCAAGGAGCCGGATTGATGTGGCGAACAAGTTCCGCCGGGAAAGCGATGCTTCTGGCTGCCCCGATACTGCTGATGAATCTCGAAGTCGCGCGCGGCGGCACAGCGGCTGAAGCCGGGCCGGCTGCAACGAACTGCGACGCCCGCCGCTGCTGCGTCTGCCCCGACGACTACTGCCCGAAACCGCTGCCCTGCGTGCCATGTGCGCCGCTCGGCTGCTGCGACCGCTACTGCCCGAAGCCGCTGCCCGGCCCACCCTGCTTTTTGCGCTACTGCGCGCCGAACGACTACTGCCCGAAGCCCTGCTGCTTTTACCTGCCATCCTGCTGGCCGGCCTGGTATACTTGCGGCGCACAAGGTTGCGCGCCAGCTGCCAAGTAGCGCAGCACGAAGCTCGAAAGAGATTTGTTTTTCCCGTTACCGCGAGGAGGTGTTGCGGTGTCGAGTTTTCTAGCGGGCGCGCTTTCGATCTGGTACCTCCTGACAGCCGGCGCGCTGCTGTTCTTGGCTTGGGATTTCTGGACGAATACGCCCGCTGGCCGAGTGATGAAACTGGCCTGGTTCCTGGTGGTGCTGTATACCGGGCCGGTGGGGCTCGTCTTGTATCTGCTCACGTGTCGGCAGCCGCTGCCGGGCACGCACGACCAGTACATCGCGGCCCATTGGAAGCAGGCGACCGGCTCGCTGCTGCACTGCGTCGCCGGCGATGCGACAGGGATTATTCTCTCGGCCGCAATCGTCTACCACTTCGGCCTGCCGAACGGAATCGACCTGGTGATCGAATACCTGTCGGCGTTCGTCGTGGGGCTGCTGGTGTTTCAGGCACTATTTATGCTGGCCATGTATGGCGGCGACTACTGGCTGGCCGTGCGGAAGACCTTCTTTGCCGAGACCGTGTCGATGAACATGGTCATGCTGGGGATGATCCCGACCATGGTGATCCTGATGCACCGCGTGCCGGGGGCAGACGATCCGACCCAGGGGGCATTCTGGGGTGTGATGTCGCTCGCCACGCTGGCCGGGATGATCACGGCGTATCCGATCAACTCGTGGATGGTCGCCCGCGGCCTCAAGCACGGCATGATGTCGGCCATTCCCAAGCCCAAACAACCGGCGGGCGGCGACATGCCGGCAAAGACGCCGGCGATGGATCCGATGAAGATGGACATGGGCGACCGCGCTCACGAAGGCGACAAGATGGACATGCCGGCCGGTATGGAGCATGGCATGGGACACGGCATGCAGCACGACCATCAAGCGGCGAAGCTGCCCACCGCACAAGCGTTGGCGATTCTGGTCGGCACGTTCGCTGTGCTGGCACTTGCGGTGTGGATCACGATGCAGTTCGCGCCGATCGTGTTCGCAACTGGCCAGTAGGTGAGCCGTTGACGGCTATTGGCGCCGCATCTCGTCGGATGCGTGCTCGGCCAGCCGCGCCTTTCGTCGGCATGCACGTTTGCACTGCTCAGTTGGATCACGTCTTCGCCGCTGGAGTCTCAGCCACGTGCTGTTCTGCATTTGCAGGCGCTTTCGTGAACTTGGCGATCACGTAGTAGAACACCGGCGTTAAGAAGATGCCGAACAGAGTGACGCCGATCATGCCGCTGATCACGGCGGTGCCCAGCGAGCGGCGCATCTCCCAGCCGGCGCCGACCGCCACCACCAGCGGATAGACGCCGAAGATGAACGCGAACGAGGTCATCAGAATCGGCCGCAACCGCAGGCGGCAGGCTTCGAGCGTGGCGTCATAGAGGCTCATGCCGTGGTTGCGGCGCATGTCGACGGCATATTCGACGATCAGAATCGCGTTCTTGGCCGCCAGGGCCACCAGCACCACGAAGCCGATCTGGCTGAAGATGTCGATCGGCTTGTGGGCAATCCACACCAGGCCGGCGATCGAGCTCAGCAGGCACATCGGCACCACGAGGATGATCGCCAGCGGCAGTCCCCAGCTCTCGTAGAGTGCGGCCAGCACCAGGAACACGAGCACCACGGCAAACCCGAAAATCAAGATGCCTGTGTTGCCAGCGGTCACCTGTTGGTAGGCGATGTTGGTCCAGTAGTAGCCCATGCCGGTAGGCAGGGTATCCTTGCTGAGCTCTTCCATTACGGAGATTGCCTGGCCCGAGCTATAGCCGGGCCGAGTGTCGCCGTTGACGGCTGAGGAGAGCAGATTGTTGTACCGCATCACGAATACCGGCCCGGCCGAGTTGCGCACGCGCATCACCGAGCCGAGCGGCACCATCTGGCCCTCGCGGTTGCGGACCTGCAACAGCTTGAGGCCCGCGACGTTGTCGCGGAACTGCCCGAGCGCCTGCACGTTGACCTGCCAAATCCGGCCGAACTCGTTGAATTGGTTGATGTAGACCGAGCCCATGTTCGCATTGAGCGTGGTGAATACGTCGCTCAGGCTGACGCCCATCTGCTTGATCGCGTCGCGGTCGATGTCGAGATAGAGCTGCGGCGCGTCGGCGCGGAAGGTGGTGAACACCCGCGCAAGGCCCGGCTGGGCGTTGGCCTTGGTGACGACGGTTTCGGTGGCCTCCTGCAAGGCCTGCAAGCCGAGGCCGGTGCGATCGACGATTTGCATCTGGAAGCCGCCCGACTGGCCCAAGCCCGGCACCGGTGGCGCCCCGAACACGGCCGCCCGGCAGCTGAGCACCTTCGTGTAGTATGCCTCGTTGAGCCGTTGGATGATCGCGGCCGCTTGCGTCTCGGGAGTCGTCCGTTGGTCGAACTCCTTGAGGATCACGAAGATCGTGCCCCAGTTCGACGAGTTGCAGGCCATCACCGCCGAGTAGCCGGAGACGGCCATCGCCGATTCGACGCCAGGTGTGTTGATCGCGATCTGCACCAGCCCGTCGAGCGCCTCCTGGGTCCGCTGCACGGAGGCCGCGTCTGGCAGGTCGACGTTCACGAGCACGTAACCTTGGTCCTGTTCAGGGATGAAGCCCGTCGGCGACGAGATGAATCCCCAGCCGGTGAGCGCCAACAAACCCAGGTAAGCGATCAGCACGATCGCGGCGAGCTTGAGCGCGACACCCACGATGCGAGCGTAGCCGTGGGCAAACACGTCGAACGCCTTGTTGAACAAACCAAAGGCCCATCCCAGTCCGCGATTCACGTACCGGGCGACGATCCAACCGACGACAAAGCCGGGAATGCCGAGCAAGATGGCGGTGACGGTGGTCGCGGCGTCTTCGCCGGCGGCATTCTTGAGAAACTCAAGCTTCTCGAAGATGCCAAACAGCAGGCCGCCCACGAGCGGATTGAGTAAGACGTAGGTCGCCACGCCAAACAGCACGGCCACGCCCACACGCGGCAACGCCTCTTTCGCGTCCTTGCCTTCGCCGTGCGGCTTGATCCAGGCCACCGCGCGGGCCGGAGCCATCGTGAGCGCATTGGTGGCCGAGAAGAATGCGGCCACCGCAATCGTCAATGCAAACTGCCGGAAGAACTGGCCCGTGAGGCCGGGAATAAACGCCGTCGGAATGAACACCGCCATCAACACCAGCGTGATGCCGATCACCGGGCCGGTGATTTCGTCCATCGCCTTGATCGTCGCCTCGCGTGCGTGGAGGCCCTTGCCCATCCACCGCTCGATGTTCTCGACCACCACGATCGAGTCGTCGACCACGATGCCCACCGCCAGCACCAGGCCGAACAGGCTCAGGTTGTTGAGCGAGAAGCCGAGGCCGGCCATCACGATAAAGGTGCCGATCAAGGCGACAATGATGTCGATGATCGGCAGCAGCATCGCTCGCCAATCCTGCAGGAACACCATCACCACGACGATCACCAGTGCCGCCGCGATGTAGATCGTGATGAACACGTCGTGCACCGAGTGCTCGATAAACGGTGTGGTGTCGTAAGCGATGCGGTAGTCGACGCCGTCGGGGAAGCTCTTCTTGAGCTCCTCCATCCTCGCTTTGACGCCGTCGCCAACCGTCAGCGCGTTGGCCGTCGGCAAGGCATACACCGCCAGCGCGACCGACGGATAGGTCTTGATCTGCTCCTTTTGGTCGGGGCCTGCGACGTGCGTCGTGAGCGTGCAGCTGAGGTCGGAGTTCTGCGAGCCGAGATCAATTTTGGCCACGTCCCGCAGCCGCACGTAGCGGCCGCCCTGCCCCACTTTGACAATGATGTCGCCAAACTGCTCGGGCGTCGAAAGGCGGCCCAACGTGTTGAGCACGAGCTGGTAGGTCTGGCCCGGCGGTACCGGCTGCTGGCCGATGTTGCCCGCGGCGACCTCCACGTTCTGCTCGCTAATGGCGTCGATCACTTCGCTCGCCGTCAGGTCGAGCGCCGCGAGCTTCTGCGGGTCGAGCCAGGCCCGCATGCTGTACTGCCGCTGCCCCAAAAAGTTGACCAGGCCAACGCCCGGCACGCGCGACAGCTCGTCGAATATGTTGATCTGCGCGTAGTTGCTCAGGTAGAGCGGATCGTACTGCCCGTTCGGCGAAATCATATTCACGGCGAGCAGGATGTTGGGCGATTGCATCTTCACGTTGACGCCCTGCTTCTGCACGCTATCGGGCAGTTGCGGGAGTGCCAACTGCACGCGAGTCTGCACCAGCATCAGCGCGGTGTGGATGTCGGTCCCCACTTCGAAGCTCACGGTCAGCGTGTACTGGCCGGTATTCGTGCAGGTGGACGACATGTAGATCATGCCCTCCACGCCGTTGACCTGGGCCTCGATCGGCTGGCCGACCGCGTCGGAGACGGTCTTCGCGCTGGCGCCGGGATAGTTGACGGTCACTTGGATCGTGGGCGGCACGATCGGCGGATACTGCGCGACCGGCAGCGATTCCACGCACGCCAGACCCGAAATCAGGATCACGATCGACAGCACCCAGGCGAAGATCGGTCGATCGATAAAGAAACGCGACATCGTATTACCTTCATGCCTCCGGCTAACACGGCGGACGCTATTGCGTCGCCGCAGCGGCCTTCGTCGCGTTCGGCTCGGTGGATTTCTTTTCGGTCGCCGGCTCGGCTCCCGCCGTCGGCTTGGTGAGCAGCGTCAGCATGTCGACCTGTTTCGGATTCACGGTCGCGCCGGGACGCACACGCTGCAAGCCCTGGACGATGATGCGGTCGGTCGATTTGAGCACCTCGACACGGGTTGTCTTGTCGGCGCCGTTGCCGCCCGGCTCGATGATTTCGCGGTACGCCATCACCTCGCGCAACCCGTCTTGCACCTGGCCAACGTCGACGGCCCGGTACTCGACTTCATTTTGATCGCTTACCACCAGTACATATTTCTGACCTTGGTTGGTCCCGATCGCCTGGTCGAGCACGAGTAGCGCGTCGTGAGGCTCGCCGATCGGCACGCGAATGCGCCCAAACATGCCGGCTCCAATGATACCGTCCTCATTCGGAAACACGGCCCGCACCCGTAGCGAACCGGTGTTCGGATCCAATTGGTTGCTGACAAAGTCGATCGTACCCGCGATTGGGAAACCCTGCTCTTCGCCGAGCGACATGCCGACGTTGACGGTCGACTCGCGGACGCTCTTCATCTTGCCCTCGGCGATCAGCTTTTCGACGTCGAGCGCCGTGTTCTGGTCGACGTCGAAATTGGCCCAGATCGGCTTGATCGACACGATGTTCGTGAGCGACGTCACGTCCTGCGACACGAGATTGCCCGTGTCGACAAAGTGCCGGTCGATCCTACCGGCGATCGGCGCCGCGACCGTGCACCAATTGAAGTTGAGCTGCGCACTTTCGACCGATGCTTCGGCTTGTAGCACGCTCGCCGCCGCTTCGTCCCGGGCGCCGAGCCGCTGATTGATTTCCTGCTCGCTAATGGCCGCTGGATTCGCCTTGCGGACGTTCATGCCGATGTCATAGTTTGCCTGGGTTTCGACTAGGGCCGCTTTGGCGTAAGCCACGTTCGCCTTTGCTTCATCGAGCGCCGCCTTGTACGGTCGATCGTCGATCTTGAACAGGACGTCGCCCGCGTTCACGTCCGAGCCATCCTTGAATAGGATCTCCTTGAGGTAGCCGGTGACGCGCGCCTTGATGTCGACCGACTCTACCGCCTCGGTCCGCACCGTGAAAATCTGATAGTCGGTCACCTTTCGCTCGACCGGCGTGGCGACCATTACGACCGGTGGAGGCATTTTTGCGAGCTCGGGTCGGCGCTCGCCGCACCCGGCCAGGCCAATCGCCAGCACCGCCGCGCAACAAATCCCGCTGGGGATGCCCCGTGAACACCGAGTTGGTGGCTTGAGTTTCATGTCGGCACAGTGATAGATGCAGATGGAGCGCAGCCGGCCTGCGCCTTGGATAATATAGCTCCGCTTTGGCACTTCGCGGCCGCGAGTCCTGCCGCTTTTGAGCCTGTTTTCGGTCTGAAACGCCAACTTGACCGGGGGGCGTCGTGGGGGCCGTCTGCCCGCGTGGCGTCAATTCGCCCTTGCAGCCCTCTATGAAAAACTCAGCGGGCTGCAACGTCGCATGGATGCGATGGCAAAACAGTGACGATTAGTTGCTGTTTTGCGAGCCGCGACGAGCTTGCTCGGCGCTTGGCGAGTGTTGAAAAACGCCGCGACGGCGTTTTCCAACCGGCTGCTAAAGTGGGTGAATCTTGCTGGGTCGCATTTCGTCGGACCACCGTCGACTGGCCCGCGCCGAGACCAGCCCGGCGACCAGCACCGCCAGATAGAGCTGACCGGTCGCCGCTTCGAGCCAAGCCATCGTCCGCGACAGGGCATGATTCGGCGTAACGTCGCCGTAGCCAGTGGTCGTGAGCGTGCTGAAGCTGTAGTACATCAACAGCGCCGAACGAGCGTCCGGCTCCGCCATCTCAGCCCTCAGGCCGTCCGCCGTACGATACGCGTGCGGATCGAGCGTTGCGACGATAAAGCACAGGTGCCCGACGAAAATGCCGATCAGCAAATAGGCACATATGGCCGCGACGACGCTCTCGGCCGTGACGTCGTGCGTCATCACAAAGTGCAAGATCAAAACCGAGGTGAGAGCGAGGAAAATGCTCGTGCCACCGTGGGAAACCAGCAGCGCGGTTTCCTGGGAGACTTCGCTGAAGTAGTGCCGGCTCCAAATGGCCACAATCGTCGCGAGGCCAAACGACCAGGCGAGAACGCGTAGGCGGCGGTCCTCGGCCAGCACCAGGATCGCAGCCACCTGCAGCAGCGAGCCCAACGCACTCACGACGACTCGCCCGTGAGGCAGATTCACGACTTGCGGTTGAATCACCACCAGCGCCAACAGCGCGACTAGCAGTGCCCAAAAAACCGACTGCTTGTTTTGAAGCGTCATCTGCAAATCCCCGACGCGAGGTTCAACGGCGCGACGCCGAGTTAAACTGTAGCTTGCCAGAGCCGGTGGAGCAGTTGAAGAGATGCACGGAATCTAGCCAATCGGCACGCACTCAATCGACTGAATTCGGTTCTGCTTCCGCCCGACCAACCCTCGATGGACGGCGAATAGAACGACTGCGGCCAGTGGCCAGGTGAACCACGGCCAGACGGTGAGCCAGCGCGGCAGCGGGGGCAGGGCTTCCATGGCAAACCGTGTTTGCATGGTGCCGTCGTCCGTCGTGGATTCGACTTCGACGTCCCACCAGCCCGCCGCCGGAAGCTCAACGAGTGCGGCCTGCATGAGCTTGTTCGTGGCGGCGGCCGACGAAGCCACGGCATAAATCGAGGCGCCGGGACGGTCGCGCCGGGTCAATTGCAAGGCCACATGCGCATCGCCGACCGTTTGACCGGTCACGGTGTTCTGCACGAGAACACTCACGTCGACGGGGCCGGCTCGCAATGGGTTGGGCGACGTGAACACCGCGACCCGATAGTCGCCCTGCTCGTCGACCGCCCGTACGGTCCCGCCGTCGGCCAGCGCGACGACCACGCACGGCCCGGCAAGCAGCCAGAGCGGAATCGCGAGTTTAGCGATAGCGTGCATCGAGAGAATCTTTCCCTAACCGGCGGCCAACATTGTGCCGCGCATCTCCATTGGTTGAAAGACGATCCAGATTCCCGACACAAAGAGCAGCAACATCAAGATCGCCCACGGCGAAAATGCCTTGACGGCCTGCAGCGAATTCGTAGCCTGCGACTCGGCGATGCGATAGCCGGCGTAGAGCGAACCCAACAGACCGACGTCGAGTGCCAGGATTTCCCAGTGCGTGACCCAGCCGGCGACCGAACCGCAACACGCACATTGCCAGAGCGGTTCGCCGAGCGCGTGCCAGCCCAGGTCGGCGGCGAATCGCTGGGATGCGGGCAGGATACCGCCCCAACTGGTGAAAAAGTGGAAAGTGTAGTGCGCGAGCCACATGCTGAAACCGATCGGCACCAGCGCGAAGGAATAGCGCGTTGCCAGCGTGATCCAACTCTCGCTGCCCGAACTCCACAGGCGGCTCAGCGCGGCCGCGCCGCCCACTGCCAGCAGCGGCAACACGACGATCGCCAGAAAGTAGCTTACCGTCGTAACCATCAGCCGGCCCGGGTTCCCGACGAGGCCGCCGAGCCGATCCTGCCACCGGACGACCGGCCCGACCATGCCGGCCGCGTTGGCGAACGCGCCGAAGACCAGCACCACGACGAGCGCCGCCAGGTCGGGTCGCCGGCTGAAGCGCCCGATGCCCGAACGCAGTCGATCGGTCCACAGCGATTTGCCCGGCACCACCGCCAGCAGGCCGACGTTTTCATGCGGACAGGCGTGAACGCAGTCGAGGCAGAACGTGCAATCGAGATTGCCCTGCTTCCGCGGCTGGAAGAGATGCAGCTCGCAGCCCGGGGCGGCGTCGCTGCCGCGGATGCACTCGCGCGTGCGACACGTCGCGCACGTGGCCGGCTCACGAACCGTTACCTCGAGCGGCGACATCAGCGACTGCACGAAATTGAACTGGCCGATCGGGCAGACGTATTTGCAGAAGGCCGCGTCGCGGAAGAAGCTGTCAACCGCGAACGCGGCCACGAAATAACCGATCGCGATCCAGGCGGTCACCCAGGGGCTATCCCACAGCGCGAAGGCCTCATAGCTCCAGAGGAAAACTGCGACGAGGCCCACCGCGAGCCACTTGCTCCGCAGCCAGCGCGGCCAGGGCCGACCGGCCGGCAGCCAGCGCCGCGCGAGCCTGCGCGGCAACGTGAACGGACACGCCATGCAGAACACATTGCCCGCCACCAGCAGCCCGAGAATCAACAGCCCGCGCCAATGAATCCAGGGCACGACGCCGGCCAAGTTCATGCCGCTGGCCTGCGGGCCGCGGAGGCCGTCGCAGATGATCACCACGGCAAGCAGTGCGAGCACGATCTGCATTGCCGGTCGTGCGTGTTGCCAACGTAGGAAGCGGCCAATCGCCGGCACGTCCGATAGATCGAAGCGGCGCAAGGCACGCGCCGCCCGCGGTCGCCCCGTCGACCTCGGCTGCCGCTTGTTCTCCGAATCGAACAGCACGGAAACGCCGATCAACCCGAGCGGCAACAGAAACGCGATCGAGCCGGGCACCCACATCAGGACGCCGGCCACCGCCTGATCGTCGAGCGCGGAAATCCCGCCCAGCCGCGGCACGCGGAGGTACGACGGATAGAGCACGTCGCTCGAGAAGGTAAGCCACGCCGCGAGCACCGTGTTCTGCACGTCGGCTAGCAGCAAATACGGAAACAGCAACCACCGCGACCACCGCGGCCGGCTCGGATAGGGCCGCACCACCGGATACCAAAACAACATTGCGCTGGCGATGAAGCAGGCGTGCTCACAGAAGTGCCAGCCCCAGCGACTGAGGCCCAGCTCGTACGCGGGCGGCGTGTGCCAGAGCCACGTGGTCGCCACATACAGCGGCCAGGCCACCAGCGGATGCGTGAGAAATCCGCACACGCGCCGCAGCCGTCGCGAGCGCAACAGCGGCACCGCCCAATAGCGCCGCACCGGCTCCGGCAAACCGCGGACCAGCGGAAACAAGGGCCAGCCCAGCCACACCAGCGGCGGCGCGACCATCATCAAGAGCAGGTGCTGCACCATGTGCACCTGCAGGAGCAGCGCGGTGAACGGCTCGATCGGCGAGGCGAGTACCAGGAAGATCGTGGCCAATCCGCCGACGAATGCGGTCGGCCGACCCACGCCCCATCGCCGCGGGTCGCGCCGATTCAACTGCCGCCAACCGCAAAGGTACACGGCGGCCACGGCCGCGAGCGTGCAGGCCAACCACGGATCACTCGGCCAGGAACGCAGGAAAGCATCGAGCGTCGGGCTCATGGCTTCGCCGATGGCGGCGGTTCGGCAGGTGTTGCCAAGGAATCGGCCGCGAGTGAAACTTGCTTCGCGCCCGCGGGCCGCTGTCCTTCCGGTCGCAGACTCACCAAAAACGCGACGAGGCAATCCATTTCAGCTGGCGTCATTTGCTTGCCGAAAGCGGGCATGTTGCCGCCGCCCGGCCCACCCATGGCCCCCGGCGTGCCGTTGCTGACCTGGTCGATCAATTGATTGCGAGGCAACCTCGCGCCGACGGTCGTCAGGTCTGGCCCGCGATGTCCGCCGATGCCGTCCAGCGCGTGGCAGTTGCGGCAGTTCTTGTATTGAAACACGAGTGAACCCTGCATCTCCAGCGGCGAACTGCGCTCGATCATATGGACGGGAATCGGATCCTCGGTCCAAGCGGCCATGTCGGGCGACCAGGGCGCCACGACTCCTTCGTAGCTCAACACGCCGATCGCAGAGTAGGCGACGATCACCAGCAGCACGGCTGCCGGACGACGGCTCGGAGCACGCTCGCCGCTATTGCTGATGAACGGCACGAGGAACAGCGCCCCGATCACCAGCAGCGGGAACACCAGCATGATGAACGTCTCGATGGTCGGCGGGCTGAGCGCCAGCATCGCAAAGAGCCACAGAAACGGCCATTCGGGCCGCGGATTTGCCCCCTGCAGCGCGGGATCGGGCGGACCGGTCGGACCCTTGGGTCCCACGAGGGCGGCGATCACCACCACCACGGTCACCGCGAAGGCCGACCACAGGATGTCCTTCAACAGCGCGTCACCCAGGAACGGTACGCCGGATTTCAGCTCTTCGTGGTAGTCGGCGTCGTAGGTGCGAGGGTCGACGACTTTGCCCGGCACCGGCGGCGCGCTCACGCCGCACCGCAGCACCAGCCACAAGTGGGCCGACAGAAAGAAAAACAGCGCTCCGGGAATTACGAACACGTGGAGCGTGAAAAAGCGGCTGAGTGAACCGCCGCCGATGATGTCGCCGCCCAGCAGCATGTGGACGATCCACGGCCCGAGCACCGGCACGCGGCCCGCCATCGAACCGGCGACCGCCAGCCCCCAATAGGCATCCGGATCCCACCGTAGAATTTGGCCCGAGAAGAACAT
>Ga0055477_10000432_pt1 | contig 11553 bp, 11 predicted proteins | sample Muzzi_PWA_D2_FD_57683 | JGI IMG/M metagenome (GOLD analysis project Ga0055477, IMG submission 57683) | Wetland microbial communities from San Francisco Bay, California, USA, that impact long-term carbon sequestration - Muzzi_PWA_D2 | ecosystem: Environmental > Aquatic > Marine > Wetlands ... | reverse complement strand
CCGCGGGTGGTTCGGCGGATTCCGGAGGCGTTGAGGCACAGCCGGCCAGACCGGTCAGAAGCTGCAGGAAGACCAGCGTCAGCGAGTTGAATCCCGGACGGTCCGGTGTGTTTTGCATCGATGATGAATTGATGATTGCCCCACGCTAGTGTGCTTGAAAACCGGTCTGAGAGTAAAGCATGTCCCACTAATTAGGCAGGACGATGATCATGATCTGTACAATCGTGTCGTATCGATGTCAGATACCGGTATGGGTAAATGTGCCCGGATCACCCTGAGTAGTCCGAAAATACTTAATGCACCAAGCCCCTTCCCTATCTGGTACATGATGACTGTGATGTTGTTTGAATACGTTTAATCACAGAAGTTGCGATGATGTAGTCGCTGTCTCATGAATAGCTGATTCGCTGTGATGAGCAGTTCCGTCGGGGTATTGAGGAACTTCGTGCTAACCGACTTCAGATAGACCTGTACGCTTGCGAACGGTATGAGGTCGACTAGAAAAACAGCGTCACACCGCTAGACAATTCTAAGTTATGGGTTGTCTGGCTCTCATTTATGATGTCTGACTTGAATATGTGATCACGGAAATCAATATGCCATGTCAGCCAGTCACGCAAAACAATACGGTATCCCGTTCCCAGCGTCGTTGTAAAATTGTCCTCGCCGCCGAATTTGGTGTTACCCACTCCTCCCACCAGGTAGAAAGCTGAATTAAAGGTCAACTTCGACGTCATGAAAACTTCACCCGGGAATATGTTGTATCCGACCAGCAGGTCGTAATAGGTGTAGTTGCGGTCCGAATCGGACAACAGGCGAACATTTTTTCCACTCAGATCCTCGAATGAGGTGGTGCCAGCCTTTGACATACCGTAGTTGCCCTGTAAGAAGAAATCCTCGGTGGCATGAAACGTGGCATTGATGCCATACACCGCCTCGCTTCCGAAGTTATCAATATTGAGGACACCGGCAAAGAGTCCGATTTCAAAAAACTCTGTATCGATTTTCGCCTCGGTAATTTCCCGCGGCTCCACCTCGGGCTTGATCACCTGTACAGCGCCTGGCTTGTTCTCGCCAGCCGCTACATCAGCGTTGTCTTCTGCCGCAGCAATACCAGTACATAATATGAATATTATGGCTACTGACTGTGCGGCAACCAGGCTGTACCCTAGAAAAAGACGTTTAATCCAATTGCCCATGCATTCAGCCATACCCTGTCCCCATCAGTTGTAATGGAATATGAGCGATATCCACCCCGAACAACCAAATTACTAAAAGCGTAATAACTTAGACCCCCACCCATGCTGACATAAGTTGGGGAACCAGCATCGTCGACCACGACTTTCTGTCTGTTGTTTAATGAGAACTTGCCTCCACCGACAAACACATAGGGCGTGACGAACCAGTCAGGCATGGGTTCTACCGAAAGATTCATCCCGTAATAATCACTGGTTACCGACTCATCGAAGATTTTCCCGCCTTCTATCTCGAGTCCAGCCCAGGTGAGAGGTCGGTAGCCAACCGTCAGACTGAAGGTGCTGGCTCCATCCAACTGTCCGGCGGTAAATCCTACCCGCCAGTTTGACTTCAGGTAATCACCATGACTGACTTCAGGAAGATCTACTGGCAGTCCGGTCGGTCTGAGTGTATGCGCAAGCTGTGCCGCATTTGTCCAGCCTGTTTTGTTATCCGTGGTTTTTACCTGATACCAGTTGGTTTTTCGTTTAATGACTTCAATGGTCTCTCCCTTCTCAACCACGTTGAAAACCGGATATCCCCGCCCTGGTCCCGTGTGCATTTCAATAAACGGCTCTGCAACGTCGAGGACTACGGTATCCGGTTCGCTGGTATTTATACCATCGAACAGATCGAAAGCCAGCGCATCGACGGGGAAGCTGAAAATGAGAAACAGCATCCACACGCGTTTGATGAAATAAGAATGGTATTGATTGCTCCGATGTGACTTCACGCCCATACATCCCCGATTGTGGACTATTAGTTCTCGATTCAGTTTCCCCATGCGTACATACAGACTTACTGTTGTGACTACTGTTTAGCGTCTGGTGTTGTCAGTTAGTAAAGTCTTTTTTCTTTCATGGTTTGTGACTGTGTCGACATATTCTGACAGTGTGTATTCTCCAGTTTCTTTATGGTGCGTCGTTAAGGAAAACCATCGAATGAAATAACATTATTTGTAATCACAGGTACTCACGAGAACCGACAGGATGTCGGTGTGTTTTCTTACGATCCGATTATCTGTTGGTTGTTGCAACGATTGTTGGAACACAAGAGGCTAAATTGTGAACTGCTTCGGAATAAGTTGATAACTGCATCATGTATTTTGAATTACCGTGTTGTCTCCGGCTATACGATTTAGCTAATTTGTATTGTGTACTTGACGATTCGGAAAGATCGATATGGTGGGCACTGCTATGAAACACTACTCACTGGCTCGCAAACTGACTTTTACGATTATTTTTACTGCAGCTCTGCTGCAGTCGGCAGATATCTATGCCGCCAAGCAGTCGCCAGCGCCTGGCGGAGAAAACGTTCCCACTACTGATGCGGCAGTGAGTGATCCCGCAGTTGATGCGGTATCCGGCAGGGCCAAGGCCCAGGACTCAGTGAACGCTTTGTCAAATGATATACAGGACCTCAAACAATCTGTCATAGCACTGAACAAGGATCTTCGCGTTCTTGAAGAAGACCTGCTGTTTCCGGCCGACACTCAAGTCAATGTCTTCCTGTCGTTGGATGTTGGCAAGTATTTCACCCTGGAAGCCGTCAAGCTGAAACTTGATGATCAGGTGGTTGCCAGTCATATCTACACAGAAAAGGAGCTATTTGCCCTCAAGAATAGCGGTATACACAAGCTCCATATGGCTAATCTCAGCGTCGGTAAACATACGTTGTCCGCGTTCTTTACCGGGATCGGCCCAAAAGGAAGGGAATATAAACGAGGTACTTCGGTAAGAATTGAAAAGGAAACAGGACCCAAGTACATCGAACTGAAGGTCACTGATTCAACAAGCAAGCTCCAGCCCGAGTTCAAGGTCAGAGAGTGGTAGCTGAACATGCATTCTCTTCTCTCCCCTGCTGTCGACATCATGCAAGCTGCCCGTAGTGCGCTCGTCGTTACTGGTATGTCTGCAATTGTACTCCTGTGCAGCCCATCCGCGTATGGACACGATGTCAAGGATCTTAAATATGGCGCCGTTCTTTTTGAATACTATCAACAAAAATATTTTGAAACACTGGTTGAATATGAATACGCGGATTCACGGGGTGGGATACATAACCATGGCACATATCCCGAGTTACTCAAGGGTGGAGTAAGTCTGTCTTATGGCCTCGATCTTCAGGCAAGAAAGATATTTTCTGCGTTGATTGCAGAGAATACTCCTGTGGAGGTACAAAACCGTGCCTGGTATTACCTCGCCAAGATGCTTTATCTTCGAGGCGATGTAGAAAACTCCGCATCGACGTTGAAGAACATACAGGGAGCGATGTCCGCTGATATCGACCAGGAATACCGCTATCTTGCCGCTTTAATCAATATAAAGATGGGTTATTACGACGAGGCGGAAGCCATCTCGCACAGCTTCGAAAAAGACAGTACTTATGCACCCTATCTTTTATTCAACATCGGCGTGGCTTTTGGCAAGCAAAAAGACTATGCGCGTGCCTTTGACAATCTGCAGGAATCGACCACATACAGAGACGGAAGTAACGCACTGAATAGATTGGCTGATCGTGCGTATATGGCGATTGCCTACCTCTACGCGGAAAAACATGACCTTGACAGTGCGTACGCGAACATCAGACATGTCGGCGCTAGCGGAGTGTATTCCAACCGTGCGCTGCTGGGTTCCGGATGGGCCTCCGTGAATAGCGGATCGTACAAGGATGCGCTCGCGCCGCTGACAGTTCTTCAAACGCGCTCGATGTCGCTCCCCGAAGTCCAGGAAGCTGTTCTGCTTGTCCCGCACGTCTATGAAAAGCTGGGACTGATGGGTCGTGCTGCGCAAGGCTTTATCAGTGCATACGATCGCTATAGCGAAACGCTGGAGCAGCTGGACAAGGCAAGAAATACGCTCGAAAACGCCGATGTGCTCGAATTATTCGTGCGCAACATGGATCAAATGCTGGGTGAAAGTGACTGGTTTGGAACGGCACCATCCGTTTCACTCAATTCACTTTCACCGTTTTTGATCGATATGATGTCAGATCACAGTTTTCAGTCAATTCTTAAGGATTTACGGGATTTATACGCAATTCGCAACAACCTGAACGACTGGAAGCGGAAACGGGACGACTTTGAAGTCATCATTGCTGCACGTTCGGAAACGCCTGATTCTGATAAACGAGATAATGACTTCGTTGCTTATTCGAATAGGCAGGAAGAACTCCGGGATGAATACAACAACCTTGTGAGTCGGGCCGATAATTTTAATGAACATGACAAGCAGCGGGTGCAGTGGCTTCTCAGTGATATTCAGTATGGCATTAACAATGCCGGGATGCTGATTAAACAGTTGCAAGACGTACCCGGTGTCTCACTAGACACAGACGCCTACGCCGTCCGTGTCAAAAACAATATGGAAATACTGGAAAATGAACTACTTAAGACCAATGTGCTAATTGAAAAGGTTGAGAATGTCCTGATTGAACTGATCAATGCAGAACTGGATATTCATGAGGAGCGCCTTAAGTATTACAGGGTACAGTCCCACCTGGCGAAGGCTCGCATACTCGACCGGTCTCTCGCGGCACTTGACGATCTGATATCAGATAATCAGCACAATAATTCATCAGGCAGTAACAGCTCGCAGTCCTTGAACCAGCTGACAAATGATGTTCAAGGAGACGATGATGCTCCGTAAGTCATGGTTTTTTATTCTCTGCGTGCTCGCCGGGTGTAGCTTGACGTCGCATAAGACGACCATAGGACAATTGAGCACAGATACAGAACAGCTTACCGATGTGCCGCTGCCCCGTGTAAGTCACAAGGACGTTAGGGACGAGTACCGTTCACTACTCGAAATTGTCGACGACAAGGAACTGCGAAAGCAGATCGAGAGACGTATAGCCGGTGTATACATGCTTGAAGGCGACCACATGCAGTTGCTTGGCGTGGAACCATCGAAAGATGGCTATTTTGCGCCAGCCATACAATCCTACAAGGAAGTCATAAATAAATACCCCGGCGACCCGGACAATGCCGAGTCGATGTACCAGCTCGCCAAGGCCTATGATCTTGATGGTAAGGATACAGAGGCGCTGGCGACACTGGATAACTTCATCGAACTATACCCGGCTTCAACCCGTTTGTCTGAGGTGTATTTCCGAAAAGGTGATATACATTTTCGTCACGGCGACTACGAAGATGCCGAATCCGCCTATCAGTCCGTCATCTCCCTGGGCCATGAGTCTGCCTTCCTCAACAATTCCTATTACCTTCTGGGCTGGTCACGATACAAGCAGAGTAACTACGACGGAGGCATTAAGGCATTCTCCGCTGTTCTTGACCGGCTTATTCCCGAGGACGGGCGTATCGAGCGACTCGATAAAGTCGAAAAATCGCTGGTCGATGACACCATGCATATCATGAGTCTGAGTCTGGCCTATGGCGGCGGCACCGAAGAAATTGACAAGCTCTTTGCAAATCGTCCGCAAAGCAAGAAATATCTATGGCTGCTCTACTCGGCATTGGGCAATCACTACCTCGAAAAAGAGCGATACGAAGACTCGGCGTCTTCCTATCGCGCATTTGTCATGCAAGACCCCACCTCCGATCGGGCACCCGAGATGCACTCCAGGATGATACGTGCCTATATCGACGGTGACTTTACATCACAGGTACTACCCGAGAAGGCGCGTTACGTTGATAACTACGGGATTCACTCCGAGTTCTGGAATACCAAGTCTGCGGATGTCAAGGCCGAGGTTACTCCTAATCTTAAAACCTATATCGATGAGCTGGCACGCCACTATCATGGAACGGGACAACAGCTCAAGAAGCAGCTCTCCGGTTCAAACGTTGACAGCAACAAGCGTGAGTCCATAGCCCGCGAGGAAAAGAAATCATTTCTTACGGCCGCTGACTATTACCATCAGTTCATGGAGACGTTTCCTCATGATCCACGTGTTCCAGAGATGGTGTACATGCGTGCCGAGGCCCTGTTTGACGGTGGTGACTACGTCGCCGCAATCGATGAATACGAAAAAACCGCTTATCAGTACAAGGATGCAAAGTATGGAGCGGACGCAGGATACGCAGCAATCATAGCCTTCCAGAAGCACTCGGATGAACTCAAGTCCGTGCACGGCGCGGAATCACCAGAGCTTGACGAATGGCGAGCGAAGGCAGTGGATAACCAGTTGAAATTTGTTAATACCTACAGGAACGACAAGCGATCCGGGGCGGTTTTGGCCAAGGTCTCGGAGGATCTGTTCGCACTGAGACGTTACCAGAAGGCCCTGGAAGTCGCTACAAGCGTCGTATCAAAAAATGGCGACATTGACAGCAAACTATACAAAACAGCCTATGGCGTTATCGCCCACAGTCAATACGAACTCGGCGACTACGCTGCAGCCGAGTCCGGATATCAGAAGCAACTCACCTACATACCTAGAAATGACAAGGAATACAGCGTCGTCCAGGAACGTATGGCGGCAAGCGTGTACAAACAGGGCGAAATGGCACAGAAAGCTAATGATCTGAATGGCGCTGTCCAGCACCTGTTGCGCATTAAAAAGATTGCACCTGCCTCCAGTGCGCGTGTGGCGGCGCAATACGATGCTGCAACATACATGATGACCATGGAACAATGGGATTCTGCACTGGCTGAACTGCTTGAATTGCGCAGCAAGTTTCCTGACCACGAACTCACAAAGGATATCTCCAGGAAAGTCGCCTACGCCTACGAACAGGATGAACAGTGGGAGAAAGCGGCAGAGGAATACCTCGCTATCTACAGGGACGACAGCGACGAAAGCTCGAAACGGGATGCCCTGTTCATTGCTGCCGGGCTATACGAAAAGGCAGGTGAGTACGATATCGCCATCGATAATTACAAACGCTGGGTACACGTATACGAAGAGCCATTCGATAACCGTATGGAAGCGCGTTACCACCTCGCCACTCTTTACAAGAAGACCAAGGATATGGACCGCCACCTGTACTGGCTGCGGCGGATTATTGATGGCGACCTTAATGCTGACGACAGCCGAACCGACCGCTCACGCTGGATGGGAGCTTGGGCTAACGCCGAATACGGCGACTACTGGACCTGGGAATTCAACCGCGTTGAACTGCATGCCCCGCTGGACAAGTCCATGCCCAGGAAGAGTAAAAAACTGAAAAATGCCCTTGACAGATATGAAAAGGCCGCCAACTACGGGTTCTTGGATATCACTTCGAGAGCTACCTACAGTATAGGGGAATTGTACGCAAGGTTCGCACGGGAATTGATGGAATCACCTCGCCCGAAGGGCTTATCCGCCTCTGAACTCCAGCAGTACGAGCTTGTTCTCGAGGAACAGGCCATTCCATTTGAGGAACTGGCCATGCAGGTCCATCAGAAGAATATCCAGAGCGCATGGGATGGCAATTTTAACCGCTGGGTCGATCTTAGCTTTGCCTCGATGGCGAAGCTGTCACCCGTTCGTTTCGACAAACAGGAAATGCAGGTGAGTTATGGTGACGGTATCAGGTAAACACCTTTTTACATTGAGCGCCGTGATTGTTGCGTTGCTTTCTGTTAGTGGCTGCAACTCCCTGAATCCGGTGGTGCTGCAGGGCGGTCCCCGTGATCTTGTCGATACGCGGGTGGAAGCCAGTCAAACGCTTGAGGAAAGTCACCGGAAGTACGCACAGGACGATATGTCCTTATTACCACACCAGGTTTACAACGCAGATGGAAAGAAATTGCCTTACTCAAAGCAGCCAAATCCGTACATGACCGACACCACGGTCATACCCGCTGATGCGAGATCGAAATTCGTCGTGGCCAGCGGGTTGCTTCGGGCAGGAAACCTCAAAGGCGCGCGAACGCAATTCAAGAAGCTCACTGAAACGCATCCGACTCTCTCGGGACCCTGGCTGGAACTTGGTGCAATTGCCGAAAAACGAGAAAAATACGATGAAGCAGTCAACTGCTATGAAAAGGCAATCAGTGTAAACGAGAATAATGTAAATGCCTACGTTGCACTGGGACTCATGCAACGCAAACAGGGACGTTTTATCGATGCACAGAACACATACATCAGGGCACTGAATGTCTGGAAGGACTTTCCTGAAGCTCATCTGGATCTCGCGATTCTCTATGATCTGTACCTGAACAAACCCGAAGAGGCACAAAAACACTACGAGGCATATTACTTTCTAAACAACAAGCAGGATGAAAAGGTTCGCAAGTGGCTGGTCGAGGTGCAGCGAAGGACCGGTATTGAGCGCAGCTTTATCGATACCCCTCCGGAGATGGTGGCCAGGAAACCGGCTGATAATGCCAATGAGGCTACCGTTGCAACCACCACCGGGAGCTCGAGGTGACCCTGCGTATCGCACCATTGGGGTGCCTGTCGAACTACAGGTCTTCAGTTCAAATCAGAGGAATGCTTGTCATGTCTGTGAGGTCGATTGCAACCATGTCATGTCTGCTTGTAACGCTATGCGCGACGGCGCAGCAAAGGATAGATCTGGAGAGTACCTTCATAGGAGACAAGGAACAGCCATCGGTCAGTTACATAACGCCCTGGAAACCACCTGAAGGGCCGGACAAGCTCTACCGGCCGATCCAGTCGATTTCAGGAAACGTTCTCGATCCGATAGACCGCGATGTCCTTTCCAGAAATATAAGATTCTACAATGAACTCTCTTTGGAACATACCGCCGGGGGGAAATGACATGATAAACAATTAGCCGCTTGTTCTATGGCAATGCCCAGATTCCGTAAATTTAGTTATTGAATGAGAGGGAGAAGATCATGGATATCTACACATCAATCACGACTTTTTTCCAGTCGGGCGGTGCTTTCATGTATCCGATAGCACTTGTGCTGGCCATCGGCATGGCAATAGCCATCGAACGCTGGTACTTTCTGGTGAAGTCCCTGAACTCAAACCAGAAGGCCTATACCGATCTGCTTCCCATGTTGCGCAGCAGAAACTATGGTCAGGCCCTGGAATATGCCAGCAACAGTCGCTCGGCGATCGCGCGCATCGTTCTCGCTGCAGTCGAGACAATGCAGGCGTCGCCCCGCAGGGATGATATCCAGTCCGCGATGCAGGAGGGCATCCTGGAAACGGTGCCGCGTCTGTCGAAGCGTACAAACTACCTGTCAATTCTGGCAAACATCTCCACGCTGCTGGGCCTGCTGGGCACCATTATTGGCCTGATCGCGGCGTTTACCGCCGTGGCGCATGCCGACCCCACGGAAAAGGCCTCGCTGCTGTCCTCGTCGATTTCAGTTGCGATGAATACCACTGCGTTCGGCCTGATATCCGCTATACCCCTATTGCTGATTCACTCTGTCTTGCAAAACAAGACCGTCGCTATTGTAGACAGCATTGAAATGGCGGGTGTCAAGTTCCTGAATGCGATAGTGAAGGGGCATCCAGGTACAGCCGCAGTTCGAGCTTCTGATGTCAGATAAAGAATAGGTGGTGACGCCATGTTTGCGAAGCGCATCGTAAATGAAGAGGCTGAACTCGACATCACGCCTTTCATGAATCTCATGATCGTGCTGGTGCCCGTGCTGCTGGTAAGCATGGTATTCAGCCATATCACGATTCTGCAGCTCAACCTCCCGGATCTTACCGGCTCGGCTACACCGAGTGCCGAAAGAAACCGTCAGCTTGAGGTTGTTCTGCGCAAGTCGAACTTCGAGGTCTATTACCCTAGCGGTGTCCTGTTGAAGACAATTAGCGCCAAGGAAACAGATGACGGCAAGGAACTGGACTACGAGACACTCTCGCTGGTGCTTCAGGAAATCAAGAAACAGCTGAAGGACAAGTCCGATGTACTGTTACTTTCCGAGGCGGACGTCAGCTATCAGTCGCTGGTATCCACCATGGATACCGTGAGGGCATTCCGGACGGTTGTTGCGGCCAGCGCCGTTGAGGTTGAACTGTTCCCGGAGATTTCTCTGGGTGACGCGCCACCGAAGAGAGGTGAGTCATGAACCAGTCCAGCATCGCACAACGCATGCAGCAAAATCACAAGCGCTTTATGAAGCCGGCAAAGCTCAATCTTGTTTCGCTGATGGATATCTTCACGATACTCGTTTTCTTCCTGCTCATAAATTCAGGCGAGAGCGAGATTCTGAAGGTCAACAAGCACATAAGACTCCCCGACTCGGTCGCCGAAATGCGACCAGCGGCGACGATCACCGTAACGGTGACAGAATCCGACATCATTGTTGACGGACGCCCTGTTGCGACCATGGATGATGTGCTTGGCAGTAATGGCCTGATACCCGGATTGGCGAAAGAACTGAACTACCTGGCATCGAAACGCACGCAGCTTACGGCAGAAGAAAAGGTCAAGGGCCTTCCTGTCACCATTCTCGGGGACTATACGATTCCGTATGAAGTGCTCAAGCGCGTCATGATTACCTGCGCCAGGTCGAACTATCGGGATTTGTCAATGGCGGTTTCCCGGGTGGAAAACGCCGGAAGTTAGAGGTTAGACGAATGACGACGACAGCAATAACATTCAATGACTTCGTTCTTCCCTGGGAAGCAACGCGCAAGGAAGACGAGCGCTTCAGAAAAATACTCAAGCGCCTGCTTGTTATCTTCCTGTTGTTGTCCATTGCTTTCCCGTGGCTCCCCTTGCCGTACATCGAGCGGGAGAAGGCAGAGATCATTCCGCGAACGATTGCCAAGGTGCTGTTGCAGCAGAAGTTGCCGGCACCGCCGCCTGCCTCTCCTCCACCCAGGCAGGAGCCCGTGCAACATGAAAAGCCGGTCAAAAAGACGGCTTCTCCAGGAAAAGTAAAGCACTCCAACCCGGGCGGTTCCAAACCGGCCGGAAAGAAGGTCGCATCGATGGGTATAGGGGCCTTTTCTAAACAGTTGCAATCGCTGAGAAACTCACTGGATGTTGCCAAGCTGCAAGCCAGGAATACCAACGTCAAGACTGGTGCAGCAGAACAATCAACGCGCTCTGTGCTTGGTCGTGCATCGGCAACCAGGACAAGTGGAGGAATAAACTCCTCATTGATGAGCAGCAACGGCGCTGGCACACAACTCGCTGGCCGCAATGGGGTTGCGGTCGGCAGCCCGTTCGGCGATGGCAACGGGGGCGGCGGTTCTGGCTTTGGGAATGGCACCGGCACCGGTTATGGCAACGGACCCGGCAGCGGTCCTGGTGGCGGCGGCGGAAAACACGGCTCGTCGGTTGCCGGTGGCCGCGATATGGAATCGATTCGCCGGGTCTTTGAGCAGCACAAAGGGGCGATCTACGCCATCTACAACCGGGCGCTGCGCATGGACCCTGAGATCAGGGGCAAGTATGTCTTCCATATCGTGATCGAACCCAACGGGGCG
>Ga0055477_10000431_pt1 | contig 11554 bp, 13 predicted proteins | sample Muzzi_PWA_D2_FD_57683 | JGI IMG/M metagenome (GOLD analysis project Ga0055477, IMG submission 57683) | Wetland microbial communities from San Francisco Bay, California, USA, that impact long-term carbon sequestration - Muzzi_PWA_D2 | ecosystem: Environmental > Aquatic > Marine > Wetlands ... | reverse complement strand
CCAGCGCCAGTTCAAACCTGTCCGCAGGCGCGATCCCGCCGATCGCGCTCAACGTTCCTCCGAACAGAGCCGTTCCCGCTGGTAGCGAAGGGCCGCCACAAAGCCGCTCGAGCAGCGCCTGCGGCAGCAGCAACTCCGCCAGGACTCCTTCCTGATAGAGACGTCGCTCGCCGCCGGTGGTTGCCCAGGATCTGAGGATCAGACTGTCCCAGTGATCGGCGACGTCCGCATAGCGCCAGGCCGTGGATGACATTGGCTTGGGGCACATCTGCTTCGACACCGCTATCGAATAGGCCTCCACCTTGCGGTCGGTGTGGTCCGAAGCCAGTGCGACGAGGAGCTCGTTGCCATCGGCGATAAGCACAGTCTCGACTTCACCAGAGCTGTCACCGCCCACGACTTGGACGCTAAGTCGCGTCGTGAGAGTCTCTATGCCGACGCGGTAGAAGACGGGGATGGACGAAGGCGGCTTGACGCCGAGAAGCTCCAGTTCACGAACATGCGCATGAACGGCCTCCTGGTCGCGACCGGTCCAGCCGGCCACGATGAGGCGTGAGATTTCTACGTCCCGGCTTTCGGCTGTGCCATCGGCGTTGATGACCTTGAGCGACAATGACACCGTCGTCGCATCTTGAGCGTCAGATGGGCGGGCGGCTACCACATCACGTCTCCGCCATTCGGGGAGACCGATTGTCCGATCATGTAGCTGGCTTCATCGGATGCGAGAAAGATGTAAGCCCAGGCGATTTCGCGTGGCTCACCGATCCGCTTGGCGGGGAGCGAAGCGATCTTCCAATGGTTCCAATCCGGGTCGCTCGCGCGCCACATCGGCGTGTCGGTCGGCCCGGGGCAGACTGCGTTAATGGCGACACCGCGGTCGGCGACCTCCTGCGCGACTGACGCGGTCAGGGCCACGACACCCGCCTTGGTGGCGCAATACATGGCGTTCTCCGGGGATGGTTTGTGCGCAAGTTGCGACGCGGTGTTGATGATCCGGCCATAGCCGCGCCCGACCATGTGCGGCAGCACGTGGCGCATGCCGACGGCAACGCCAAGGAGGTTGACCGATACGATCCGCTGCCAGTCTTCGTCGCTGTCCTCCACGAACGGCCGCGCCGATATCGACATGCCGGCGTTGTTTACGAGGACGTCGATATGGCCGAAGCGATCGATAGTGGTATCGATGGCAGCGGCAATCTGACCACGGTCGGTGACGTCGACGTCGGTCGCAAATGCCTCCCCCCCCAGACCTCGAAGTTCCGCGACGAGGTCCTCTTTTCCGGTCTGGCTCGGCAGATCGGCAACGGCAACATCGGCGCCCTCTTCGGCGAAGAGGCGGCAAACCTCGCGGCCGATACCGGTGGCACTGCCGATCACCAGGGCTTTGCGATCTTTAAGGCGGTTCATCTGTTCACCATCACCGGCTGGTCTTCCATGGGCAGCTCCGCCTCTATCGAGTGATCGACGACCTCCGCCCGTGTCGCCGAAGGCATCCAGCGGAGGACGTGGGCGGCCACGCGACGGCAGACGAGGTAGCTCGCGCCCGCATAGACGATAAGCAATATCGTCACGAGCATCATCCGGCCGGTGGCAGAGAAGAATTCTGCCCAGATGATCATCCGCCCGATGCCGGAGTTAACGCCGACATATTCGGCGCCTATCACTGCCGACCAAGCCAGGCCGAGCGTCAACATGATGCTGGAGAAGAGCTCAGGAAGGATCGCGGGGAAGACGACCCTGAGATAGATGCGAAGCTGTGACGCGCCGAGCGTGTGCGCGTAGTCGATGTACTTACCTTGCACATTCGAGGCGGCGTTGATTGTCGCAACGAAATAGACGACGCCGACGCCATAGGCCACAAAGACGATGGCGCTGAGATTGTTGGCCCCAAACCAGAACTGGAACAGCGGGATCATGGCGAGCAGCGGAAACATGCGGAGCAGGTGAAGCGGAGCGCCCGAGAGCTTCCGCAAGAATGGTGACCACGATATAGCGAGGCCGAGCAATGTCCCGATGACGGCTCCCAGCACGAGCCCGGAGGCGAGCCGAAAGATCGTAAGCGCGGAATGATAGGCAAGCGCCAGGAAGGCGCCGAGATAGGTCTGGGCACCGCCGACCACCGGCATGGGTGCCCACATGTCGATCCTCCAGTAGTCGGACATGCCGAGCAGTGACCGTCCAAAAATCATTTCGAGCGGCGGCACCAGCGGTGACTCGCGCAAAGGACTTTTCGGACTCAAATGCCCCGCAATTTCCCAGATGGTGACGAGGATAACGATCGAGAGGATGCTGATCCAGCGGGCGCGGACATAACAAAGGATTCGAGCGGGGAGCGTCGTCATCGAAGATCACTCGACTTGGGCTCAGGCGTCTCGTCGACCCCACCGGCAAGGCCGAGATTCCTGATGATGGACTTGGTCACGGTGACGGCTCGCGTGCTCGCGCGCACCTCCTCGTCGCGTGGTCGCTTCAGGTCCACGCGGATGTCGTCGACGATCTGCCCCTCGGACATGACGAGAATGCGGTCGCCGAGGATTAGCGCTTCTTCGATGTCGTGGGTGACGAAAACGATAGTCCGATTCGTCCGCGCCCAGAGATCGAGCAAAAGGCTGTGGAGGGTTATGCGGGTCACGTAGTCGAGCGAGCCGAATGGCTCATCCATGAGAAGCGTCTTTGCGCCCGTAGCGAAAACGGTAGCGATCGCAACCCGCTTTCGCATGCCGCCGGAAAGCTCTTTCGGCCAGCTATGGGCGAAGCCCGTCAGCTTCACCGCAGACAGCCATTCGCTAACGAGTTTTTCCGTCTCGCTTTCCCGCGTACCGAGGGATCGAAGTCCGAAGGCAACGTTGTCGTGGACCCGCATCCAGGGAAATACCGTATCTTCCTGGAAGACCATGCCCCGCTCTGGCGAGGGACCAGTTACCGTATTTCCGTCAAAGGCGATCGCGCCTGACGAAAGAGGATTTAGGCCGGCGAGAGCGCGGAGAAGGGTCGACTTGCCGTGACCGGAGCGGCCAACAAGACAGACAAACTCGCCGTCATCGATGGTAACGCTTACCCCTCGAAGCGCCTCGACCAGGCGCCCCGATGTGTGCCTGAAAGTGCATCGTGCGTCGCGTATATCGATCATGGCGCAACGCCCGTGTCAGACCAACGCGTAATGTAGGCGCGGAGAGCAACGATCAGGCCGTCAAAGCCCACCGCGATGAGACCGAGGACAACGACAAGGGCCATCATGCCGACGACGTCGTAGACAGCGGCGAGGCTTACGATGACACGGCCGACACCGAACTGCGCGCCGAGTAACTCCGCGATGCAAGCGAGCCCCCACGCCGAAGCGAAAGCGACGCGGACACCACCGAAAATTTCCGGCAGCGCCGCTGGGAGAACGACTTTGCGAAAAATCACGACATTGTTCGCGCCAAGGGTGCGCGCGCATTCCAGATATTTGACGTCGACGTTGCGCGCCGCGCGCAGCACGAACACGTGTAGGATCATAAAGGTGTAGAACGCGACCAAGATGATTTGGGCGGATGCGACGAGTCCGAACCATATGAGGAAGAAGGGTGCCGCCACGAGAATCGGCAGCGTTCCAAAAATGCTGATGATCGGGTCGATCGCCTGATCGGCGACCTTCCACCGCCATGATGCAAAACCCGACATCACTCCCAACGCGAAGCCGATCGCGCCACCGATCAATACGTTGCGTGTCGTGTAGAGGACGTGCGGAAAGTAACCGCCTTCGGGCAGTCCCAAGCTTCGGAGATAGCGGCTGGCGGCGAAATTATCGAGGATGTTGCCAGCGACCGCGAGAGGCGCCGGAAAATACTTGCCGGCTGCGTCCGCCGAGAGTTTCCAAAGCAGAAGAACGAGGACGAGGCCTGCTAGAGCGATTGCAGCGTCCCGTGCTAACGCTGTCAACTGCTCGCGGCGGAGTCCGCCGCGAGTATTCTTCAGCCGAGCCAGTGGCCCGGCACTAACGCGTGCTGTCTCGATTTCAGCCTCTGTCACGAGACGACATTGCCCCATACGCCCTTTTGCCCGATTCAGGCAGCCGCAGCCTCGAGGAAGCGGACCGCGTCGAGGAAATTATAGGCATCGTATTGAGCCTGCGCCGCTTCGATCAGCTTCTTGCGGTCCTCGGAGAGGTCTCCACCGGCTTTCAGCTTGGCAAACAGCTCGTCGGCCTTTGTCTTTTGGGCGTTCATATCCTCCCAAAGTTTCTTCGCCTGGAAGAACTCGTTGAGATCGTAGTCCTGGTCGGCGATCTTGCCTTCTTTCTTGTAAGCGTCCAGCTGGTACTTGTAGATGTTCTCGTAATAGAGTGGATAGCTCGGGTCGGCCCACAGCTTTCTCTGGTCGTCCCAGGTGAAGAACGGATCGAGGACCTCGAAAATGAACTTGATAGCCTCGGCGTCGAGGTCAGATCCCGCGTTCGCGTTGATGAACGGCGCGTATTCGGCGAGTGCGGTCAGCTGTTCGGGGCCGAACATGTAGTCGACGGTCCGATAGAGCGCAGAACACAGGCGCAGAACCGTGTCGTGGTTGTTGTCCAGGTAGCTTTGGGTCGAGATCAGGCAGTCGTAGTTGAGAACGTTGTTGATCGCGGTCCCCGCGCCACCCTCGACGTATTTGACCATCTGGCCGGTGCTCATTAGCGTCTTCCAGCCCGCCTGCTTTTCAAGCTGGTAGATCTGCACGGCGCCGCCGGGTGCAGCCACCTTGACGCCACCCGAGATGGCGAGCTGGACCGCCTTCGGATCCTCGAGCGCGATGACGTTCGAATCCTCCATCGTGAGTCCGGCAAAAGAGTAGGCGAGGTTCATCCACGGATATGTGCTCGGATTCGGCGGCACGACGATGTCCTGGCCCTTCAACTGCATCATCGTCTCGCGAGACGCGTCTTCCCACGAAAGACCCTCGGCGATGAACTCGTCGACCGTCTTGAATCCCGAATCCGGTGCTACGAGGATCGTATTGCCGGCCCAGTAGCTGTGGACGAAGAACGGCTTGATGTTCGGCGTCTTGTCGATCGCCTCGGTTACGAGGCCGAGATACATCGTGGACACGTCGATCTCGCCATTCTCCAATTGCGGAACGGACTGCTGCTCAAGAACGACCTTCGGCTCCGGCGGATCGAGGGTGATACCTACGTCTTTCAAGAATCCCTTTCGGGCAGCCAGCACCACCCAAGCATGATTGCCGTACGGATTGCACGCGAGCCGCACGGTCGCGGACGGTATCGATGGCGCCGTCTGTGCGAGAGCCGGCACTGAGCGCATCAGCCCACTCGCCGCAACGCCCGCCACGACACCCGCGCTTCCGAGAAGGAACTGGCGCCGTGGGATGAGCAAGCTCGACTTTGACATTGTCATTCTCCCTTCTGATTAGGCGTTGGTCCCGCGCGGGGCCAAGCCAGGTGAATAAGGATGGTGAGTTCGCCAATGTTCGGCGATTTCTATTCGCCGGCAGACCCAGACCCCGTCGTGGCTGACCACATGGTCCAGGAAGCGTTCGAGGGCGGAGGCGCGACCGGGACGGCCGCCAAGTCGGCAGTGAAGCCCGATCGACATCATCCGCGGCGTCCGTGCTCCCTCGCGGTAGAGGACATCGAAGCTGTCGCGCAGATAGTCGTAGAATTGCTGCCCCGAATTGAAGCCTTGCGCCGCTACGAAGCGCATGTCGTTGGCATCGAACGTGTATGGGACGATGAGCTGCGGCTCCGCCCAACGATCGTCCCAATAGGGAAGCTCGTCGGCGTAGCTGTCGGAATCATAGAGAAAGCCACCTTCCTCGATGACAAGTCGGCGCGTGTTCAGGCTGACGCGGCCGGTGTACCAGCCTCGCGGGGGCGATCCGATAGCACGGGTGATCGCGTCCACTGCCTTTCTTACGTGCTCGCGCTCGGTCGCTTCGCTGACGTTGCGGTAATCGATCCAACGATAGCCATGGGACGCGACTTCGTGGCCCAGTTCCGCGAACGCCCTGCCAACGTCGGGATTCCTTTCCAGCGCTTGGCCTACAGCAAACACGGTCAGCGGCAAGCCTCGCTCCTCGAATATTCTCAGGATGCGCCAGACACCGACCCGCGAACCGAATTCGTAAATCGACTCCGAGGTCAGGTTGCGTTGGCCGGGTATTGAAGCCTCGTTTGCGACCTCGGTCAGCGCCCCTTCGGACCCCTCGTCCCCCTCGACAATATTCCGCTCGGCCCCCTCTTCATAGTTCAGGACGAATTGAACGGCGATCCGGGCTCCGCCAGGCCACTGGACGTTGGGAGTCGACCTTCCATAGCCGACAAAGTCGCGTGGCTGGTGGTCGGTGAATTGACGAGAATCGTCGGTCACGCGCGAGCCTTCAACATGGTGAGATGAGTCGGCTGACATTCCAGGCGATATTCAATCCGAAACCCAATGTGCACATTACGTATACAAACGGTTTTTATCGACTGGCGCCCATAGCATCAAGCGCATTCCTCGGCGGGTCCTGCTGCGCAAGCTCCCACACGAACGAGTAGACACCCAGGTGCGTCGCCTCCCGCAGCGCCGGCCCCGCAATCGCAGACAGGCTTTCCGGAGACAGCACTTCCGGCTGACTGGCCTCGAGAAGCAGGACGACGTCCTCAGACGCCAGGATAGGGCTCGTGGTTGGCCGATATTCGGCGACTGGCCCGGAGAGGTGCGGCACTGACTCGAAGATCGAAACCGCTATCATCCAGCGCGCTTCGGCCAGGGTATCGATTGCGCCCTCCCGCCAGGAGGGACCCGCGCCGCCGTCCCGATCGCCGGGAATCCTCAATAATGAGAGGAATCCCCCGGTTCCGGACCCCACGCTGCTGCTGATCCGCCCGACGGAGCGATGCGGATTCACAAACGTCCGGAGAACCCTTCGCGACCAGTCGCTCTGCATCGCAAGGCGAGCACGGTACTCGGCACTCTCGAAGACCCCGACATCGCGCGTACGGTACAGTGCACAATATTGACGCGGCGCGGAAACGGCCCGGTAGCGCACGGCGGCGACAAATCCTGGAACCTGCACGCGCTCCTTCAGGTGCTCGGTATCGTACCAAAGATTGAACTCCTCCTCGTGGTCGGGCTCGACGTCATTGAGGATCAACAACATGCCCTCGTCTTCGTTGGTCATGCTTGGTCCATTCCCTTCGCCCTTTGACCCGCCCTGAGGCTGCCCAGCCCGAAGACATCGCCGCACATGATTACACAAAAAGTGTGCGACTTGAATACAAAACTGGTTTGAAAGGCTGTTGAGCTGGTATAGTTTCGTGATCAGTAGCCTCCCATACGTGTCTGTTCTCAATTCCCAAGGCCCTTCATGCCGTTAGACTCCCTGCCGCCAGACCCTCTCGCAGACATATCCCTTCGCGATTTCGGGGAACGCTTCCGACGGGGCGAGATCAGCAGCGAAGAGGTCACGCGCACCTATCTGATGCGAATTGCCGTCCTCGATCGGAGGCTCAGTGCATTTGAGCATGTCGATCCCGAAGCGGCGCTTCAGACGGCGCGGGCCATGGATCTGCTACGCGCTGCCGGCTCGGATCTGGGGCCGCTAATGGGGCTCCCTATCGCGTTGAAGGACCTCTTCGCCGTCGATGGTATGCCATCGACGGCAGGAAGCTTGGTCGATGTCGCTGATCTCGTCGGTCCAGAGGGGGATTTCATAAAGCGGCTCCGCCGGGCCGGGTGCGTGATCCTCGGCAAGACGAAGACCGTTGAGTATGCCTTTGGCGCTGTCGGTAAAAACGCAGTGCGTGGAACGCCCCAAAATCCATGGGATCCTGATGTGGCGCGCACCCCGGGTGGCTCGAGCAGTGGGTCGGCGGTCGCGGTCGCGGCAGGTCTCTGTCCCTTGGCCTTCGGGAGCGATACCGGAGGCTCAGTCCGGATTCCAGGGGCACTCTGTGGCGTTTTTGGTCTAAAAACCACCGTGGGCCTGTGGCCGACAGACGGCATCTTTCCACTTTCGCCGACCTTCGACAGCATCGGCCTGCTCACCCGCTCGGCCGTGGATGCGGCGCTGGCGTTCGCGGCCCTACAGGAGGAGCCGGTGGTCGAACCGGCCCCTGTCAGTGAGCTCAAGGTCGGGATACCGCGCAGCTATCTCTACGATGGTCTCGATGCCGAGGTGAGCAAGTGCGTGGAGGAAGCCACGGCAAGGCTTGTCGACGCTGGCGCGACCCTCGTCAGGCGGGAGATGTCCTACGTCCGCGAAAGAGAGGGCCTCTTCGGCCCTGTTCTCGCGATCGAACTCCTGACAAGCCTGTCGCCTGAGCGTTTCGCCGAAACGAAGGCGATCATGGACCCCGTGGTTGCGGCGCGGACCGAGGCCGGTCTGCGCGTCGCGGCGGTCGACTACCTGCGGATGATCCGCCGCCACAAGGCGCTGGTACCACTGGCCGAGGCCGACATGGCCGGGATCGATGCTTGGTTGACGCCGACCTCGGCTGTCCTGCCGGTCCCGCTCGAGGCGATCGCCGACCCGAAAGACGAGCTTGTCCTTGCCGGAACGATCACACGCAACACGCAGCCGATGAACCTGTTCGGCCAGTGTGGCACGACGACACCGGTCAACGGGCTCGGGGCCTCGCTTCCGGTCGGACTGCAGGTAACCTGCCGTCCTTTCGAGGAACGGCGCGCATTGGCGATCGCCCGTGCGATAGAGGACCTTGTCGGATCTCCGCCGCGGCCGGACCTAATGCCCTTTGTTTCTTGAGATTGGAGATTGGAATGACCGAGGTCGTCCAGATAGATGTCGAGCCCGCTTCCGATGAGGCGTTCGCCCCGTTCGGGCGCCTGATTGGCTTGGGACAAGGGGAAAACGACGCGGTTTTTGCAAACCCTGGCCTCCGGTCGTGGCGTGTAGACTACGATTGCGCCGACCAGACCGAGGTGATGTTCATCTGGTTCGATCATGTGCCGATGACCTTCTCTAAAATCGAGCGCCACTTCGCCGTCACACAGACTTTCATTCCCCATGACCGCGCGGAGATGATCATGGTGGTCGCGCCAGCCACTGACCCCTCGGATTGGAACGACCTGCCGCCGGCGCTGTCGCTGCGAGCGTTCCGCATACCAGGGACTCATGGCGTCATGATGTGGAAAGGCGTTTGGCACACGCTGAACCGATATCCCATCGATCCGCCCGGCGGTGGCTTCACACTGCTGACATCTCGCGCGACCCAGGCGGAACTCGAGCGCGAGAAGCGGGATGGAACTCTGCCAAAACTCACTCAGACGGTTGATTGCAACGAGCGGCTCAATGTCAGCTTCGCGGTTCGCCTATAGGTAGTCACAAGAAGCGTCAGGCTGAGAGAATGCAGGCTTGCGAGGGCCTCACGGCGGGAGGGGCTCGGTGTGGAGCGGCACGGGGCCCCGATTCTCGGCCATTAACAACCTGCCAACCGAGACCCCAAGACCGGGCCGACCACCGCGCTGTCGGTCATTGCCTTTCTTCGGAAACTAGAGCGCCGCAGCGGGTTGGCCGCGGGCGCCGGCTGGGCGGACACCTACTTTCAGGAGGAATCAACCATGGATCTCGGAATTGCTGGCAAGACTGCGCTCGTGCTGGGTGCCGGCGGCGGCCTCGGCGGCGCCATCGCAGTAGCCCTTGCGCGGGAAGGCGTCCACGTGGCGCTGGCCGAACATCGACGAAGCCGCTCTCGCCACCACGGCGGACGCTGTCGCGGCATGCGGAGGCCGGTCGCTGTCCCTCGTCTGGGATATCGCCGATGGCGAGGTGCGGGAGGCGCGGGTGGCTGCGGTCGAAGCGGAGTTCGGTCCGGTCGACATTCTCGTCAATAATACCGGCGGGCCGCCGCCAAGCCTTGCGACCGGCGTTGCGACCGAGACCTGGCTTTCGCAGTTCAATGCGATGGTGGCGTCGGTTATTGGGCTGACCGACCGCGTGTTGCCTGCCATGCGTCAGCGACGCTGGGGCCGCATCGTGACCAGCGCCTCATCAGGGGTGGTGTCGCCGATCCCCAACCTCGCCGTCTCGAATGCACTGCGGCTTTCGCTCGTCGGCTGGTCCAAGACACTGGCCCGCGAGATCGCAGCCGACAATGTCACCGCCAACATCATCCTGCCGGGCCGCATCGCGACGCGGCGCATCGGCTTCCTCGACGAGCAGAAGGCGAAGCGCGAGGGGCGACCCCTGGAGGACGTGGTGGCGGAGAGCACCGCCTCGATTCCTATGGGCCGGTATGGCCGGCCGGAGGAATATGGCGACGCTGTCGCCTTCCTCGCCAGCGATCGGGCCGGTTATATCACCGGATCGATCGTCCGCGTCGACGGCGGCTACATCCCCAGCATCTGAAGCAGGAGACCTGCACCCATGAACGAGTATCGCATGATCGAGGCCGCCGAGGCAGAGGACATTCGCCAACGCTTCCTCGCGGTCGACACCGCCAACGTCGCGGACGTTCTCGACACCATGGGCCTGCACGACCAGGGGCTTGCGGCCGACTTCAAGCCGTTTCCCGCCACCGCAGGCCGCCTAGCCGGCTGGGCCTACACCATCCGTTGCCAGATGACCTCCTTTCCGATGGGCGGCGATGCCGAGAAGATGCAGGCGTGCAAGGGCATCGGCCCCGGCGGGGTGTCGGTGTGGAGCGGCGACGGCGAAGGCATCTGCTATTTCGGCGAGCTGATCGCCATAGGCATGAAAGAGCGCGGCGCCGTCGGCGCCCTGGTCGACGGTGGCATCCGCGACGTGCGGTGGATCGGCGAGCTCGGTTTTCCCGTCTATGCGCGCTACCGGACCCCGCTGCAGTCGATCGGCCGGTGGAAGGTCAATGCGTGGGAGGTGCCGGTGCTGCTGCGCGGTGCCACCGCCCGCACAGTGAAGGTCGCGCCGGGCGACCTGGTGCTTGGCGACGACGACGGCACGATAGTCGTGCCGCGCCCGGTGGTGCGCGAGGTGCTTGTCGAGGCGGAGCGGCTGACCGCCACCAAGGTCGAGATCCGCCGGCAGCTCAAGGCCGGCTTGACCCTCGACGAGGCGCTGGAAAGGTTCGGGCACGTCTGACTGCGACGATGGCCGATCGCCTCGCCGCGAAAGTCCGGCTGCGCCGCGTGTCTGACGAGTGAGGTCGCTGCGATGAACCTCGCTAGCTTAGCTAGCGAAGAAGAAGGCAGCTCCAGAACTCCAGTAACGATTAAGCGGTGCTTTGCCGCGTGATGCGGTAAACGCGTCCACGTCCCTCGACGGTGTCGTAATCGACCGTGAGGCCGCGTCGCTTCTTGAGAGCGCCTGAAATCGCCAGGTTCGACATCTTCTTCCCGCCTAGAAAAAGGGCCAGCATCAGTTGCCCATTGGTACCGGAAGCCGGTCGACGAGATTCTTGACGCTGGAGACATGCCAGCGCCTGCCGCGGGCCGTTCGAATGCCGCGACCGTTGAGGGCGGCTGCGAGGCCGCGGAGGCCGCGAATGCCCGAAGCACGGAGAGCCTCGATGATCGGCAGAACATTGGCGGCGAAGGCCTCGGCTTCGGAGGTTTGCACCTTTCGTCCGAGTGCCGCCGCCTTCGCCGCGTTGCTC
>Ga0055477_10000430_pt1 | contig 11557 bp, 11 predicted proteins | sample Muzzi_PWA_D2_FD_57683 | JGI IMG/M metagenome (GOLD analysis project Ga0055477, IMG submission 57683) | Wetland microbial communities from San Francisco Bay, California, USA, that impact long-term carbon sequestration - Muzzi_PWA_D2 | ecosystem: Environmental > Aquatic > Marine > Wetlands ... | reverse complement strand
ACAGACCCCTCGCAACGCGCGGGTAAGGGAGGCGGCGGCGAGCTACGGTGCCACCCAAGTACCCGCGTCAGACCTCAAGAACGACTGGCATCACTGGCTCGATCAGGTGGCCCGGGGCCGTCGTACGATCGTCGTGACCCGGTACGGCGTCCCCGTCGCGACCCTGACTCCCTTCGAAGAGGCGAGCCGTGGTCCGATGTTCGGTTCCCTCAAGGGGTGGGTCACCGAACAGAATGACCTGGTCTCACCGGTCGATGAAGACTGGGACGCCGAGGGGTGAGCGGGACGGACGTCGTCCTCCTGGACACCCATGTCTGGATCTGGGCCATGGAGGGCGACACCGGTCGCCTCGACGGGGAGGTGTCGGGGCGTATTGACGGCGCGGTGGAGGGGGGCGGCGTCCGGATTCACCCGCTCTCCGTCTGGGAGGTGGGCACCCTTGTGCGGCGGGGCCGGCTCTCGCTGGCTGGGCCCGTGGACCAGTGGGTGGAGGAGGCCCTTTCCGTTCCGGGCGTGAGCCTCCTTCCCGTAACCGCGTCCATGGCGCTCGGCGCGGCTCGACTCCCGGATTCCTTTCCCGGCGATCCGGTCGATCGCATGCTCGTGTCCGCGGCCTACCTCGTCGGTGCCACGCTCGTGACCTGCGATCGGCGGATCCTGGCTTACCGGGGTCCGGACGCCCCGGCGATCCTCAGCCCTCCCCTCCCACCCGCCGTGACAGCCAGAACAGAAGCGCGGCCGTGAGAGCCAGGGCGGGGACCGCCCCCAACGCGCCGGCCCGCTCCATCCCGTAGTACCAGCTCGCCACGACCACCGCGAGGACCGACGCCCAGATCATGGGGCCGGCGTTCCGGTGGACCCCATAGGCCAACCCCAGGCCCCCGACCCCGGCGACGAGGAGCGCGGTGACCTCGGGTGGCGCATCGAGCGAGCCGCCGGAGGCGAACCCCAGGATCATCCCCATGAGGACGCAGGTGGCGAGGTGCCGCTCGAACCAGTCACGCCGAATGGGCCGGGGGGCCCAGTGGATCCCCCAGAGCGTCATGAGCGTGACGACGGCCAGCCAGGCGTCCAGCGCCCAGACCATGTCCTCTCCCAGGTCCAGCGGACCCAGACCGGTGAGGATCATCAGGACCAGCGCGCTGTAGAGCGCCGCCACGAACGCGTGGAGCGCCCGGCTCGCCGAGTCGTGGTCGCTGCTCCGGATCAGCTCGAGGATCAGCAGGACGGCCACCACGACCATCACCCCGTCGAGAACCCAGACGATCGCGTCGTCGGAGAGCGTGGTCGCGCGGTCCAGGAAGACGGCGAGGTACGCGAAGCCAAGGGACAGATGTACGGCCGGCATGACCGTGTTCCGCTTGAGCGCCCGCGGCGCGACCAGGAACGGGGTCGCCAGTGAGAGAAGTCCGATGGCGATGCCTCCTGCCGAGGCGTTCGTCCAGCGCTCCTGGGAGTAGACGTACGCACCGAGCAGGATCAGGAGCCCCGCCGTCTGGAGCCCGAAGCCCGCCGGCCGCCATCCACGGCGGGACTCGGCGCGGAGACCGAGCCAGTGCACCCCCGCACCCAGCACGGCAATGATGGCCGACCGCGAGCCGGGTCCCAACTGAGGCCAAAGCCAGTCGGCGAAGACGCCGACCGTCACCAGGAGGATCGCCCCTCCGGTCGCGGCGAGCGCGTACTGCGAGATGCGGCGGCCGGTCCGGGCGCCCTCGACCTCCGTCTCCTCTCTCAGGCGCGCCGCCACGTCCGGGACGATGAGCCCCTTCCGCTCCCAGCGGTCGAGCGCCTCGTGTACGGGGTCGGTTCGTGGGCTCATGAGCTCACATCGCTCCGCCCAGGAAGAGCCAGGTCATCAGCCCGAGATAGACGAGGAGGAGAACGGCGCCTTCCCAACGCCGGATCTGGTAGCCGGATCGGCTCACTGGAAGCAGGAGGAGCGAGAGGATCAGGACGGCGGGCAGCTCCTGCCAGACGATGCTTTCGGCGACGTCGAGCGGATGCACGACCCCGGTCACGCCGAGGATGGCGGTGATGTTGAAGACGTTCGATCCGATGACGTTCCCGACCGCGATGTCCGCCTCGCCCTTGAGCGCGGCCACCATGGAGGTGGCGAGCTCCGGAAGGGATGTGCCCACCGCGATGACCGAGATGCTGATCAAAAGCTCGGGGATGCCCATCGCCTCGGCGACGAACCGCGCGCTTCCGACGATCGCCCAGCCGGCGACGACGAGCCCGGCCGTACCCATCACGACGAGGCCGATGTCGACGAGCCGGATCCCGGTCCCCGACGCCTTGCCTTCCTCCGCGATCCGCTCGTACTCGCCCAGGATCTCCGGCGCTTCCTCCTCCGCGGATCGGAACACGAAGAGCAGATACCCGGCGAGGACGCCCAGGAGGAGCGCTCCGTCGACGCGGCTCACGTCGCCGTCCCAGATGAAGCCGAAGAGCCCCACGGTGATGAGAATCATGAGCGGCGCCTCCCTCATGACCACCCGCCCCGCGACCGCGAGCGGGCGCACCATCGCCGTGAGCCCCAGGATCAGGCCGATGTTGGCCAGGTTGGAGCCCATGACGTTGCCAAGGGCGATGTCCGGAGTGCCATCGAGGGCGGCGAGCACGCTCACGGCCAGCTCTGGCGCGGAGGTTCCCATCGCGACCACGCTCAGACCCACCACGATCGGGCTCACCCCGAGCGCCGACGCGAGGCGGGCGGCTCCGCGAACCAGCCACTCGGCGCCGAAGTAGAGCACGACGATCCCGAAGACCATGAGAAGGACGTTGGCGGTGAGCGGCGTCATGGACCGTCACTCCGGCGCGCCAACCACCGCTCGAATGCCGCCAGGGGCCGCGCGTTGAGCACGTCGTTCGGGCCGAGCCAGCCTCGCCGGGCCTGGTCGACGCCGTAGCGCATGACGTCCAGCCCGCGCACCGAGTGGGCGTCGGTGCTCACTACGACCGGGACGCCCAGCTCCCGGGCGCGATGGACGTAGACGTCGGACAGGTCCAGCCGGTTGGGATTGGCGTTCAGCTCGACGGCCACGCCCAGGTCGGCGGCGGCCTGGAGGACCGCCTCGACGTCGAGGGCGAACGGCTTGCGCTTGTTGATGATCCGGCCCGTGGGATGCGCCAGGATGTCCACCGCGGGGTGCTGGAGAGCCCGGAGGACCCGGTCGGTCATCGCGCCCGTGTCCAGCTCCATGAACGAGTGCACCGAGACCACCACGAGGTCCATCTCTTCGAGGATCTCGTCAGGCAGGTCCAAGGAGCCGTCCTTCAGGATGTCCACCTCGGCGCTCCTGAGGATCCGGATCCCTTCGACCCTCTCCCGGACCTCGTCGATCTCGTCCCACTGCTCACGGGCCCTCTCTGGCGTGAGCCCCTGTACCATCGCCAGGGACGGGCTGTGGTCGGTGATCGCCACGTACTCGTAGCCACGCTCGAAGCAGGCGCGGGCCATCTCCTCCAGGGTGTTCTCGCCGTCGCTCCAGGTGCTGTGCATCTGGAGGTCGCCACGCATGTCTTCCACGGTGAGGAGCTCGGGAAGACGGTCCGCGTCGGCCGCGTCGATCTCGCCGCGGTCCTCCCTCAGCTCCGGAGGGATCCACGGCAGGTCCAGCGCGGCGAAGACGTCCTCCTCGGTGGCTCCGGCGATACGCTTCTCCTCTTCGTGGACGCCCCACTCGTTGACGAGGAGGCCCACCTTCTGGGCGCGCTGACGGAAACGGACGTTGTGCTCCTTGGATCCCGTGAAGTAGTGGAGAGCCGCACCCCACGATTCGGCCGGGACGACCCTCAGGTCCACCTGGAGACCCGAGCGGAGGACCAGGCTCCCCTTGGTGCCGCCGGCCGCTTCTACACGCTGGGCCCCGGGGAAATCGACGAAATGACGCACCGCGGCCGCCCCGTCTTCGGCCTGGACCAGGATGTCGACGTCTCCGATCGTCTCCTTCCGGCGGCGGAGGCTTCCAGCCACCTCCATTCGCTCGATCCCGGGCCCTGCCTCCAGATGCTCGAGGACCCCCCGCACCAGGTCTTCGGCCTCCGAGATCCGGAAGCGGCCCTGAAGGCTCCTCAGGTCTTCGATGGCCCGGAGCATCTTCTCGACGCTCTTCTTCCCGAAGCCCTCGACGGTCTCGACCTCCCCGGCGCGTGCCACCTCCTCGAGGCGGTCCACGGTCTCGACGCCGAGCTCCTGCCAGAGCTTCTTCGCCTTCTTGGGCCCCACGCCCTCCAGCTTGACGATCGTCGTGAGCGAGCGGGGCACCTCCTCGGCCAGCGCTTCGAGACGGGAGAAGCTCCCCGTTTCGATCATCTCCTCGATGTAGCCCGCGAGGTCTTGGCCGATGGCGGGCAGCTCGGTCAGGTCTTCCCCTTCCTCAACCATCTCGGCCAGGGGACGGCTGAGCCCGTGGACCGTATGCACGGCATTCCGGTAGGCGCGGATCCGGAACGGGTTGGCCCCCTGGATCTCGAGGAGATCGGCGAGCTCGTCCAGAAGGGCGGCGACGTCGGCGTTTTCCACCGTCAGGGCTCCAGCTCGACGCCGGCGTCCCTCAGGACGTCTTCGAACTCCTGCTCCTGAAGGGCTCTTACGCCGAGCTCGACCGCGCGTTCGTGCTTGGAGCCAGGATCGGCGCCCAGCACCACGTAGTCGGTCTCCTTGCTGACCGAGCCGACCACGCGGCCACCCGCGGCTTCCACGAGCTTCTTCGCCTGTGATCGGGAATGTCGCTCGAGGGTCCCCGTGAACACGAACTTCTTGCCGGCGAGCTCGGTTCGGGCCGGCCCTTCCGGGGGGCGTGGCTCGACCCCTCGGGCGAGGATGTGGTCGATGGCCTCCCGGTTCCGGGCGTCTTCGAGGAATGTGGTGATCGCCTCGCTCATCTTGGGTCCGATGCCATCCACGGTCTCGAGCTCCTCGCCCGAGGCCGAGCGCACGGCCTCGAGGGACCGGAAGTGGAGGGCGAGGTCCCTGGCCACGGTGGTGCCCACCTCGGGGATCCCGAGCCCGAAGAGGAAACGGTCCAGCAGGACCGTCCGTCGGGCGTGGATCGCGTCGATCAGGTTGGTCGCGCTCTTTTCGGCGAAGCCGGGGAGCTCGAGGAGCGGCTCCGCGGCGAGGTCGAAGAGGTCGGCCAGCTCCCGGACCAGGCGCCGGTCGACGAGGAGTCGGGCCGTCTCTTCACCCAGCCCCTCGATGTCGAGGGCGTTCCGGGCGCCGAAGTGCACGATCCGGCCGACGAGCTGCGCGGGGCATCCGAAACGGTTGGGGCACATCGTTCGTGGCCCGTCCTCGACGACCGGGGTGCCGCAGGCGGGGCAGGTGCCCGGCATCTCGAAGGCGGGTCGACGTTCGTGGCCCTCCTCTTCGATCCGCTCCACCACCTGGGGGATGACGTCCCCGGCTCGCTGGACTCGGACCCGATCGCCTTCGCGAACGTCCTTCCGGGCAACCTCCTCCCGGTTGTGGAGGGAGGCGCGCGAAACCGTCACGCCGCCCACGACCACCGGCCGGAGGAGCGCCACGGGTGTGAGGACTCCGGTCCTGCCCACGGAAACGGCGATCGTCTCGACCCGCGTGATCTCCTTCCGGGGCTCGAACTTGTAGGCGAGAGCCCAACGCGGGTGGTGGGAGGTGCTACCCAGGTCGGCGCGCGCGTCCAGGTCGTCCAGCTTCACGACCACCCCGTCGATCTCGTAGTCCAGGTCGTCGCGATCGGCCTCGAACGCGCGATGGTACGCGAGGATTTCTTCGACGTCGTCGGTGACTTGAACGCGCTCGGGGACCCGGAATCCCCAGTCACGGAGGGCGGCCATTCCGTCCTGGTCCCGTCGGAACGTCTCGCCCCGCACGCTCAGCACGTCGTAGGCGAGGCAGTCCAGCTCGCGCTCCGCGGTGATGCGGGGGTCGAGCTGTCGGAGGGCTCCAGCGGCCGAGTTGCGAGGGGAGGCGTAGGGGGCCTGGTCCTCCCGGACGAGCTTCTCGTTGAAGCGCTCGAACGCGGAGATGTACATCATCACCTCACCGCGGATGGCGACGTGCTCCGGCACCGGACGCTCGTCGTCGCGAAGGCGTAGGGGCACGGTGGGGATGGTTCGCACGTTCGCCGTGACGTCCTCGCCCACACGACCGTTCCCTCGGGTCACGGCGCGCACCAGGGTGCCACCCTCGTAGACCAGCTCGATGGAGGCGCCGTCCAGCTTGGGCTCGAGAAGGTAACGGACCTCGCCTTCGACGGCCTTCCTCACCCGCTCGTCGAACCGACGGACCTCGGCCTCCTCCTGGGTGGAGTCGAGCGAGAGCATCGGGGCCTCGTGGGCGACCGCCCGGAACTCCTCCCTCGGCTCGGCCCCGACGCGCTGCGTGGGAGAGTCGGACGTCACGAGATCCGGGTGGGCCTCTTCGAGGGCCTTCAGCCGGTGGAAGAGACGATCGTACTCCTCATCCGAGAGCTCGGGGCGGGCCTCGACGTAGTAGAGGTGGTCATGGCGCCGGATCTTGCGGCGGAGATCGTCGGCCTCCCGGCGCGCGTCGTCCCGTGACGGGTCCGTGTTCCCGGTGTCGAGGTCCATTCGTGTCCGGTGAGCCTACGGGCAGACGTCCGAGGATGGAGTGGGTCGTTCGACCTACCCGCCACCCGGCCCGCCGGTGCCGCCCCGGGGCCTGCGTGACCCCGGGGATGACCTCGTTTACTCGCTCGCCGTGAAGTTTGCCGTAGGCGCGGACAAGTGGTAGCGGGCGCCCGAGGGAATCCTATCGAGGATCCCCGTCAGAGCCGACCGATGGGAGGGAGGGAGGACGAAGCTGAACCAGGGACCCAGGCGGCCCCGCACGACATCGGCCTCGGCCACCACGGACATCATCGCCGGATCGAGCGGCACCATGACGGTTTCAGTCACCCCGCCTTTGGAGCTCTCGACCTCGTAGGTGTGGCCACCAGCGCGCGGGTTGCTGGCCACGTACGTCCCGTCGACCTCGAGGAGGAGATCGGAGCCGCCCGTGAGGATGGGGTAGCCGTCCGCGTTGACGCTACGTAAAACCAGGGCGAGGGTGTGCTCTCCTCCCGGAGCCTCCGCGGGTCCCACGTACAGCGCGCCTACGTAGAGACTCACGCTGCCTTGGAGCGTGGGCATCTGCCCCACGTCCACGGGCTCCAGCGAGACGAACCGAAGCCCGTCGTGCGAGTACTCCCGGACCTGCGTCGGGAGAGGGACCGCCGAGCCGCCCGCGAACGCGTTGGACGAGAGGCAGCCGGCGAGGAGGAACGGCGTGATCAGAAAGGCGAAAGTAGGCCTCATGATCGTACCTCCTGCTGAACGTCACCGGGGCGGCGATCCGTGGCCCGCCCCACATTTCCAATCTTCGTATTGTTACACAAATATCCAAGGTTTCGTGATGATATCGTTACACGCGACAGAATGTACGGCGCCGGGATGCGGATGCCCGTGACACTCGAGCGGTGGAGACGGGACACGCCGGGCGCCGCGCAGCGGATTCATCTGAACAATGCGGGGGCGGCCCTCATGCCCCTGCCTGTGTTCGAGGCGGTGAGGGCTCATCTCGAGCTGGAGCTGCGAATCGGCGGGTACGAGGCCGCTGAGGAGCGAAGGGACCAGATCGACGCCGTCCATGAGGACATCGCGAGGCTCATCGGCGCGGAGCCCACGCAGGTTGCCCTCACCGAGAATGCGACCGCCGCGTTCGCCCAGGCCCTTTCCTCCATTCCGTTCCGTTCCGGCGACGTAATCCTGACCACGCGGGTCGACTACGCCTCCAATCAGATCCAATACCTCTCGCTCGCCGAACGCTTGGGGGTCGAGGTCGTCCGGGCGCCGGACGGGCCCGAGGGCGGGGTCGACGTGCCGGCGCTGGAAGAGATGGTCCACCGACGACGGCCCCGGCTGGTGGCGGTCACGCACGTACCCAACAGCTCGGGCCTCGTGCAGGACGTGGCCTCGGTGGCCCGGATCTGTCGCAACGAGGACGTCTGGTGCCTCGTCGACGCCTGCCAATCCCTCGGCCAGATGCCGGTCGACGTGGGAGAGATTCCGTGCGACTTCCTGTCGGCCACCGGCCGCAAGTTCCTCCGTGGCCCCCGGGGCACCGGTTTCCTCTACGTTTCCGAGAAGGCACTCGAGACCGGGCTCACACCGTTGATGCCGGACATGCGTGGCGCCGACTGGATCGCGGACGATCTCTTCCAGCCGGCCCCGGACGCGCGCCGCTTCGAGAACTGGGAGTTCCCGTACGCGATGGTCCTGGGGATGGGAGCTGCCGTGCGGTACGCGATGGACGTGGGGCTCGACGACATCCGGGACCGGTCGCGGGCTCTGGCCCACCGGCTGCGGGCGGCTCTGGAGGGGGTGCCGGGGGTCCGGGCACTGGACCACGGGTCCGAGCTCTCAGCGATCGTGACGGTCGACATCGAAGGGCAGGACCCGGTTACGCTCGTCGAGGCCCTCCGCGAGCGGGCGATCAACACGTCGGCCGTGCCGCTCGAATCCGGTCTCCTCGACCTGGGCGACAAGGGCGTGACGGGGGCGCTCCGCCTCTCCCCCCACTACTACAACACCGAGGACGAGATCGACCGGGTGGCGGAGGCGCTCGGAGAGCTGACGTAAGCGAGGGGTTGCTTGCCTGCCCCCTCCTGTCTGAAGAAACTTCGGCCGCCGTCCGTACCCTTCCCGTACACAGCTCTGGAGAGGCCTTGGGACCGGAGGTCGAGCGGGAGTTGATCCGCAAATGCGCGGGAGGGGATGCCCGCTATTACGAGCCCCTGGTGAGGGCCTACGAACCGGCGGGCCTCCGTTTCGCCCTCGGAATGATGGGAAACACCGAGGATGCCAATGACGCCCTCCAGGACGCGTTCGTGAAGGCGTGGCAGAATCTGGCACGTTTCGACTCCGACAGGACGTTCCAGCCCTGGTTCTTCCAGATCCTGAGAAACCAGTGCCGGGACATGCTGAGGAGTCGGAAATCACGTTTCCGGGTGGAGGTTCTCGATGAGAGCGTGTCCGAACGGGCATCCGATCCGGAGACGGGCCCCGAGCGGGCCCGAGAGCGACACGCGGCCCGCGAGCTACTATGGCGCGCGTTGGAGATGATCAGCGACGAGCACCGGGAGATCCTGGTGCTCAAGGAGTTGCAGGACATGCCCTATGGAGAGATCGCGGCCGTGCTCGACGTCCCTGAAGGAACGGTGGCCAGTCGCCTGTACCACGCCCGACGGGCCTTGAAAGAAGCCCTGGACGGGCTGGGCTGTGGTGAGCCATGACGGCGGAAGAGCTCGGTCACGATCAGCTCATGCGCTACCTGGACGGCGAGCTTTCGCCCGAAGAGCGGATCCGGGTGGAGCAGGCGCTCGAACGCTCGACGGAGGCGCGGAGGGAGCTCGCGCTGTTCCAGGCGCTCAAGCGCGATCTCGGCGGTCTCGGCTTCTCGGTCGAGGACGACGACGGGGTCTGGGGCCGCGTGAACCGCCGGTTGACCCGCCCCGTGGGTTGGTTGCTCTTCCTGGTCGGTGTCGCGCTGTGGCTCGGATACGGTTCGTACGTCTTCGTCACCACCCCCGGCGAGCTCGTGCTCAAGTTGGCCACCGGGGGTGTCGTGATCGGTCTCCTTCTTCTCCTCGTGAGCGTCGCGCGAGAGCAGTATCGCGCGTGGACCAGAGATCCCTACCGGAACGTCCAACGATGATCGTCGTCACCACGTCAGAGATTCCCGGAACCCGCGTGACCGAGGTCCTCGGCCTGGTACGCGGCAATACCATCCGCGCGCGGCACGTCGGCCGCGATATCATGGCCGTTCTGCGGAACATCGCGGGGGGAGAGGTCAAGGAGTACACGAAGATGTTGGCGGAATCACGGGAGCAGGCGATCGACCGCATGGTCGAGGATGCCATGCTCCTGGGGGCCGACGCGGTCCTCGCCGTCCGCTTTCAGACGTCGATGGTAATGTCGGGCGCGGCCGAGATGCTCTGCTACGGGACGGCCGTCAAGCTCCAGCGTTCTTGAGGGCCTCCGGGACCCCCCCCGGGAGGTCCCGATCTCGCCAGGTTTCCGGTTGACTCGGGTTTCCCTGCCCGGTAGCTTGGTGAAAAGAAGAATCATTCTTGATAAGGACATCCCGATTCTCAAGATCACGAACCTCCACGCCAGGGTGGCCGACAGCGACGTGGCGATCCTGAAGGGTCTCGATCTCGAGGTCGGGAACGGCGAGATCCACGCGGTCATGGGACCCAACGGGAGCGGGAAGAGCACGCTCGCCAAGGTCCTGATGGGCCACCCCGGATACGAGGTCACCGAAGGTAGGGTGACGTTCAAGGGTGACGACGTCCTGGATCTCGAACCGGACGAGCGCGCGCTGGCCGGAATGTTCCTGGCCTTCCAGTATCCGGTGGACATCCCTGGGGTGTCGATCGCCAACTTCCTCCGGACCGCGCTGCAGGCGCGCCTCGAGGATGGGGATCTTGACCTGTTCGAGTTCCAGGACCTGCTCCTCGATCGGATGAAGCTCCTGGACATGGATCCCTCGTTCGCCGAGCGGCCTGTGAACGACGGCTTCAGCGGGGGTGAGAAGAAGCGGAACGAGATCCTCCAGATGGCGGTTCTGCGCCCGACCCTGGCGATCATGGACGAGACGGACTCGGGCCTCGACATCGACGCGCTTCGGATCGTCTCCCAGGGGGTGAACACCCTGCTCGAGGAGACGCCCGAGATGTCCGTGCTCCTCATCACGCACTACCAGCGCCTACTCAACTACATCGAGCCAGACCGGGTGCACGTGATGGTGGACGGACGCATCGTTCGTTCGGGCGGTCCGGAGGTGGCGCTGCAGCTGGAGGAAGAGGGGTACGCGGACTGGGCGGACTGGGCGGACGCGGACAAGGACGCGGAGGTGCCCGCGTAGGCGGGCAAGGGAGAACAGAGATGCCCAAGAATGAAGTCATCGAGGGACTGGAGCTCGACCAGTACAAGTACGATTTCCGGTCCGAAGACAAGCCGGTCTTTCGTACCGAGCCCGGGCTCTCCGAGGAGGTCGTGCGGGCGATTTCGTCGCACAAGGACGAGCCCGAGTGGATGCTCGAGTTCCGACTCAAGGCGCTCGACATCTATCGACGGAGGCCGATGCCTACGTGGGGGGCCGACCTTTCGGACCTCGAGGCCGTCCTCGACCAGATCTACTACTACGTGCGCCCGCAGGACCGGATGGGGAAGTCGTGGGACGACATCCCCCCCAACATCAAGGAGACCTTCGAACGGCTCGGAATTCCCGAGGCCGAGCAGAAGATCCTCGCGGGTGTGGGCGCTCAGTACGAGTCCGAGATGGTCTACCACTCACTCAAGAAGGAGTGGGACGACAAGGGCGTCATCTTCGACTCCATCGAGGATGGGCTAAAGAACCACCCCGAGCTCTTCCGCGAGCACTTCTCGACCGTCGTTCCTCCGAACGACAACAAGTTCGCGGCCCTGAACTCCGCGGTCTGGTCGGGCGGCTCCTTCGTCTACATCCCGAAGGGGGTCGAGCTCGAGACTCCGCTCCAGGCCTACT
>Ga0055477_10000426_pt1 | contig 11674 bp, 9 predicted proteins | sample Muzzi_PWA_D2_FD_57683 | JGI IMG/M metagenome (GOLD analysis project Ga0055477, IMG submission 57683) | Wetland microbial communities from San Francisco Bay, California, USA, that impact long-term carbon sequestration - Muzzi_PWA_D2 | ecosystem: Environmental > Aquatic > Marine > Wetlands ... | reverse complement strand
ATGAGCTCAACGACATAAATCAGGATCTGAAGCAACCAAATCCACCGGCTGATTTTCAAAAAGACATGGAAGAGATCAAAAACTCAATGGATCAGTCGATCGAGGAATTGGAAAATAATAAAAAGAAAAAAGCGAACCAGTCACAACAAAATGCTCAGCAAAAATTGAATAGCCTGGCAAAAAAGATCCAGCAAATGCAGGGCGCTACAGAAATGATGACCATGCAGACAAACCTGGGTGATCTTCGGGAAATTTTGGAAAACCTGATTAAGATTTCATTTGAGCAGGAAGACAATATGGATCAAATGAGGTCCATAGACCAAACAGATCCTAAATTTTTAGAACTCTCAGAAAAGCAGTTAAATATACAAGATGACGCTAAAATTATTGAAGACAGCTTACTGTCGCTCGCCAATAGGGTTTTTCAAATTCAATCGTTTGTGACGCGAGAAGTGGGAGATATGAATAAAAACATAAATGAAGCAGTCGATGCCATCAAAGAACGCAAAAAAGATGTTGCTGTCGGAAAACAACAATACGCTATGACGTCCATGAATAACCTGGCTTTGATGATCGATGACGTTATGACCCAAATGCAACAGGCCATGGCTGACATGATGGGAAACTCCAAAGGAGATCAAAATATGCCTGGCAAATCCCCTTCCATTTCAGAACTTCAGCAGCAATTAAATCAACAAATACAACAGCTGAAACAAAGTGGCAAGCAAGGCCGTCAGTTATCCGAAGAATTAGCCAGAATGGCTGCGGAACAGGAGAAAATAAGACAGATGCTGGAAAAAATGCAGGATCAGATAAACAACAATCCTCTGCAAAATGGTGAAGCTCCCGGTAGTAATCTAAATGATGTAATGAAAAAAATGGAAGAAACTGAAATGGACCTGGTTAATAAAAGAATAACAGAACAAACCATAAAACGACAGCAGGATATTGTCACCAGATTGCTTGAATCTGAAAAAGCCATGCGTGAAAGAGAGCTTTCAGAAGAAAGAGAAGGGGAGAGAGCCAAAAAAGTAAAAAGACAAATACCAAAAGAGTTTGAAGAATATATTAAAAATAAAGAGCAGGAAATAGAACTGTTAAAAACAGTACCACCAAAGTTAAATCCGTATTATAAAGAAGAAGTAAATAAATATTTTAATAGATTGGGGAATTTTTAGAAATTTGCGCATGGATACGATTAAGATTGAAATCCCGTCGATCGATGAAAACATCAGGATCATTGAAAGCTTCATCGATAACGCTAAAGAGAAATTTAATTTAGACGACGAAATTTACGGCAACATCATGATAGCTGTTACAGAATCTGTCAACAATGCTATCAAACATGGAAACAAACAGAACAAATCCAAAAACGTGTCTATTTCTCTTTCACTGAATGAAAACATTCTCATGTTCAGGATTGAAGATCAGGGTTTGGGATTTGACTTTAACAATCTTCCTGACCCAACATCTCCTGAAAATCTCAACAAACCCAGCGGAAGAGGTATTTTTCTTATGAAACATTTGTCGGATGAAGTTAATTTCCACAATGATGGTCGCGTGGTGGAATTGTGCTTCTACATGGAATAACAATGAACAACATATTTGTTCACGCCGAAGACATCGTTTTCAAACTGACAAACAAAGAAAAGGTTTTATCATGGATCAATCATACAATCTCGTCGAACAATAAAACATGCAAACAAGTCAATTACATTTTTTGCACAGATAAATATCTTCTCCATATCAATCAGCATTATCTCAACCACGACTTTTATACAGACATTATCACTTTTAATAACTCCGATAATCCCGACGAAATAGAAGGAGATATCTATATAAGCCTGGACAGAATTAAAGAAAATTCGACAAGCCTTAATGTCAAATTCAAAGATGAGTTGCATCGGGTCATGATCCATGGTGTTTTGCACCTTATCGGAATTAACGATAAAACAGAAGCAGAGAAAATAGAAATGAGGAAAATTGAAGATCATTATTTAGCTTTGCGCGAATTTTAAAACAAATTAATGTTCCACGTGGAACACAACTATTTTACCCGAACTAATGTTCCACGTGGAACGTTTACCCTATAAAATTTCAATATGTTCCCTCAGTACGACGTAATAGTGGTAGGAGCTGGTCACGCAGGTTGTGAAGCCGCATATAGCGCCGCTAAAATGGGATCAAAGGTTCTACTGATCACCATGAACATGGGTGTGATTGCTCAAATGTCATGCAATCCGGCTATGGGGGGAGTAGCCAAAGGACAGATAGTTCGCGAAATCGATGCACTAGGTGGAATGTCCGGTATTATCTCAGATAAATCCATGGTGCAATTTCGCATGCTCAATCTCTCTAAAGGCCCGGCCATGTGGAGTCCCAGAAGTCAAAACGATCGCAATTTGTTTTCTGTTGAATGGAGGCGGTCTCTTGAAAAAAACCGTAATGTGGACTTCTGGCAGGAAATGGTGACGGATATTTTGGTACAAGATGGTCGCGTAGCTGGAGTGAAAACCGCATTAGGAATTGAAATTCCTTCTAAATCCGTGGTGCTTACCAACGGAACTTTTTTAAATGGCGTAATACACGTGGGGGAAAAGAAATTTGGAGGAGGCAGAACTGGAGAGAAAGCAGCCAAAGGTTTGACCGAGCAACTCGTCCGCTTTGGTTTCGAATCCGGACGAATGAAAACCGGTACGCCACCGCGCGTCGATTCACGAAGCCTTGACTACGACAAAATGGAGGAACAAAAAGGCGATGAAAATCCTGGCAAATTCTCATACTCCTCTATTACTTCACCATTGGAAAAACAATTAAGCTGCCACATCACCTACACTAATCCGGAAGTTCACGAACTCCTCAAAACAGGTTTCGACCGCTCTCCCATGTTCAATGGAAGGATCAGAGGGGTCGGACCAAGATATTGTCCATCTATTGAGGATAAAATCAACCGATTTGCCGAAAGGAACCGACATCAAATATTCGTTGAACCGGAAGGCTGGAACACAGTGGAGGTTTACGTAAACGGGTTTTCCACGTCATTGCCTGAAGATGTGCAATACAAAGCGCTCACCAAAATTCCAGGGTTTGAAAATGCTAAAATGTTTCGGCCCGGTTATGCTATTGAATATGACTATTTCCCCCCAACACAACTACAGCTAACCCTTGAAACCAAACTTATTGAAAATCTATACTTTGCAGGACAAATAAATGGTACTACCGGATACGAGGAAGCTGCTTGCCAGGGATTAATGGCAGGAATCAACGCTCACTTGAAGATCAATCAAAAAGAGCCCCTTATCTTAAAAAGGTCCCAGGCCTACATCGGAGTGCTTATCGACGATCTAATCAACAAGGGAACTGATGAGCCCTACCGAATGTTTACGTCAAGAGCTGAATACAGAATTCTCTTAAGACAAGACAATGCAGATCGTCGTCTTACCAAAATAGGGCATTCCATCGGTTTAGCAGACAACGACCGTTTAGATGCTGTGTTAGATAAAATCAATGATTTTGAAAAACTGATTAGCTTTCTAAAACAAAGAAAAGTCTACCCAAATGATATTAATCCCGGTCTGGAAGAGATCAATACAGCTGTTATATATGAAAAGACTTCTCTATATCAACTAATAAAGCGACCTGAACTAAATCTTAGAGTTCTTCGCACACACGACCAAGGACTGGACAAATTTCTCTCCGGCATTAGTGAAGAATCCATCCACCAGGCAGAAATTCAATCCATCTATGAGACTTATATCGACAAAGAAAAAAAAATGGTTGACAAAATCGAGCAACTCGAAAACTACAAACTCAAAAAAGATTTTGATTACAAAGAAATAAAATCACTGTCATCAGAAGCCATCGAAAAATTAAATAAAATAAAACCCGATACCATAGGCCAGGCTTCCCGGATCAGCGGTGTTTCACCGGCAGATATTTCCATTATTCTTGTTTACTTTGGAAAGTAATATGCTTCAGCAACTAAATGAATGTCCAATCTGCCAGAGCAAATCATTCTCTGAATACCTTGTCTGTGAGGACTTTCTTGTTAGCCACGAAAAATTCCACCTGGTAAAATGCACCCAATGTCAATTTGTCTTTACCAACCCGAGACCCGCCGAATTGGAAATAGGCAGATATTACCAGTCAGCTGATTACATCTCGCATCAAAATAAATCGACCTCTTTCATCAACGGCCTCTACAAAATCGTCAGAAATTATACGCTAAAACAAAAATTAAAATTGGTCAATTCTATTTCCGAAAAAGACAACATATTAGACTATGGCTGCGGAACAGGACACTTCTTAAATATTTGTAAAAATGCCGGGTGGAATCCGTATGGTATCGAACCAGACCCAACGGCCAGAAATATTTCCAAACAAAGCCTGCCTGACCATATCTTTGAGAAAATAGAAGAAACAAAGAATACACAATTCAATACCATCACCCTTTGGCATGTGCTCGAACACGTTCATCAATTAAACGAAACTTTGGTTAAACTCAGAGCCAAACTTCACCCTAATGGAAAGCTACTTCTGGCTCTACCCAATCATCAATCAAAAGACAGTCAACTCTATGGGAAATTTTGGGCTGGTTATGATGTGCCCAGGCATTTATATCATTTTGATAAAGGATCAGTAAACCAATTAGCTCAAAAACATAATTTTAATGTCGAAAAAATATTACCTATGAAGTTCGATTCGTTTTATGTCAGCATGCTTAGTGAAAAATACAAAGGGAACCGGGTGAATCTGATCACTCCCTTTATAAATGGTTGTAAATCAAATATTTACGCAAAAAAAGGTTTAAATTACTCAAGTCTTATATTTATACTAAGTAAATGAATGTGCTCAAAACCTGCTCCTATATTTTTATCGCGTTCTTCGCATCTGTATTGCTGTTTTATAACTGCGCCAGTAAGGTTCCCCCAAGCGGCGGCCCAAGAGATACCATTCCCCCAAAGCTCATTTATTCCAATCCCAAGCACCAGTCGACCAATGTTCACACGCGAGTTTACGAATTCAATTTTGACGAAAGAATTCAGTTAAAAAATATAAATAAAGAATTGATCATTACGCCTCGGATCGATTTTGATTATGATATTAAATATGGAAAAACGAGTTTCATCCTCGTTTTCGATGAAAATTTTAAAGACAGTGTAACGTACACCTTTAACTTTCGCGAAGCCATTCAGGACCTTACAGAAGGAAACCCAACAGAAGATAATAAATTTACATTTAGTACAGGCCCTTTTCTGGACAGCATCTCTGTGGAGGGACATGTCATCAACCTAATGACTAATGATAGCTTAAAAGATGTTACCATCGGACTCTTTCCCATAGAAGATACGGTAACTATCTTCACTGGCTCTCCATACTACTTTAATGAAACAGACGAGGAAGGTTACTATAAAATCGAAAACATCAAAAACGGTAAATATCTTCTATATGCATTCACTGACAAAAACAAGAACCTAAAACTGGACACCAAAAATGAGGCTTATGGTTGGGTGACTGATACACTGGATTTAAATGAAAACCTGAAAGAAGTGAACATCAAACTATATAATCTGGATCTCAGGTTATTCAGAAATGTGTCCAACACTCCATCCGGAAAAAACTTTGACCTTAATTTCAACAAATATGTTACCGACTTTTCGATTTCTCCTCTGGACAGTGCCATTACGGTTTTCGCTAATCTCGTAAAAGAAAACAAGTCGATAAGGATATATCAAACTTTTGAACAAACAGACAGCACGGGCATTTATTACCATGCCTATGACTCTGTAAGCAACGAATTGGCAGACACAATCTGGGTCAAATTCCTGGACTCGGGAAGAAAACCTGAAGAATTTAATTTTTCTATTACACCTAAAAATAGTGAAGACATTTTAGAATATTTTGAAGCTGAAATTAAAACAAACAAACCAGTTGTAAGTGTTTCTTCCGATAGTATTTTATTTAGAGTAGATACAGTAACCATCAGCCGGCTGACATCAGATGACCAGTTAGAAGAAAACAAACACCACAATCAATTCCACATCTATTTCAACCTGTCTAAAGGCCGGGTAGACTCTGTGTCTGCATTATTAGACAGCCTTCGTCAGGGAACGTTAAACGAGCAAGTGAAAGAGGACTCTCTTGCCAGTTTAGCTGGAGGAAATACAAAAAAGAAAACCATAAAACAGGCAAATCAGGTAATCCAGACCAAAGGCCTTCATTTATATCTGGGTAAAGGCTCATTTGTAAGCGTAGAAAATGACACATCAGCACGTCAGGCTGTGAATTACAAATTCATTAAACCGGAGGAATATGGTTCCATCAAAGGCAAAGTGGTCTCCAATGACAAATCCTATATCTTACAATTGTTAGACAAGCAAAACAAAGTGGCTAAAGAAACTCACACGAACAATACTTTCAATTTCTCCCACATAAAACCGGGAGAATACAAATTGAGAGTTTTAATTGATGAAAATAAAAATGGTGTTTGGGACCTCGGTAACATGGAGAGCAACCAACCTCCGGAACCCGTTTATTTTTACGTCAGTCCTGATGGACACCAATGGATAACTGTAAGAGCAAATTGGGAAATAACAGATTTGTCCATCGAATAATTATTGTGGATAACCTATGTGGATTAAAACCGAAAAACCTGATCTTATCCGAAAACAAATATGAAACGGCTCTACTTGTTCATATCTATTTACTTACCCACAGTAATCCATTTCATTATTAACAGACATTGTCGACTTAATATAATTTTACCTTGTTCATAAGTTTCTTTTTATTATCAACAAATAATTATAACATATTGAATATCAAATAATTAAACGTATATTAATTGTTGATAACTAACGAGAAAAACCAGTTTTATAAACAAATAAGAAAAACAAGAATTATTTTTATAAGTTATTAACAAATCCACAGCGTTAATAATATAATATAAAAATAAGTTAACTTTTTATTTTACTATTACTTATTCACATTTACGGGGATAACTCATGTTCAAAACACTTCGATACGCACCTTTTATAATAATATTAATAGTTCAATACGCACTGGCGCAAACAACTTCTGAAATCCAATTGGCCAATCAATATTACCAGGACGGCGAAATTGAAAAGGCCATAAGTATTTATGAATCGCTGGCTAAAAACCCCAGGAATATACCACAGATCCACAACAATTATTACCGGATATTGCTCAACACTGGACGTTTCGAAGAAGCCGAAAAATACATTGAAAAGGTATTGAAAAATTATGGAGACAACACCTACTACCTGGTTGACCGAGGTCTGATCTATGTACAAAAAAACGAGAAGGAAAAAGAGAAGGCTTACTACGATGACCTGATTAAAAAATTAAGCAACGATGAATTTCAGGCAAGGATTGCGGCTCAGCATTTTGCCAGAAATCAATTATATGAATATTCTTTGGAGACATATCTGGTAGCGAGAAAGAAACAAAAGGACCCCTACGCCTTTTCATTACAATTGGCTAACCTTTACCGGATTCTTAACAAAAAAGAGGAAATGATCGAAGAGTATCTCAATTATGCAAAGGAGCAACCCGGTCAGTTGAATTCGGTTAAAAACATTCTCCAAAATGTGCTGACCGATGAAGAAGATTTGCAGGCATTTGAGGATATGATGGTCGAAAAAGTTCAAAAAAATTCTGACGATGAAAATTCCGTCGAATTACTCATATGGGTGAACCTGCAGCAAAAAGATTTTTATGCTGCATTCATTCAGGCCCGGGCCTTAGATAAAAGATATAAACTCATGGGAACGGGATTAATAAATATCGGTCGTATTGCTCTTGAAAATGAAGATTACAGAAATGCGATCAGAATATTTGAATATATCATTGAGAATTATCCGGAAACTCAGAATTATCAGATAGCGAGGAGGTATGTAATTAAAGCGCGGGAAGAAAAAGTAAAGACAACATATCCGATCGACAAAAATGAGATCAGAACTTTGATTGATCAGTATACCGAACTAATTGATGAAGTTGGATTAAATGAATTTACAGTAGAAGCATTGAGGAGCAAGGCCTTGCTTTATGCTTTTTATCTGGATGAAAATGAAAAGGCCATCGAAATTCTAAAACAGATCATTGAAATACCCAGGATGAAAAAGTCAATTGTTGATCAGTCAAAATTGGACCTGGGAGATATTTATCTGCTAATCGGTCAGCCATGGGAATCAACCCTTCTTTATTCGCAGGTGGAAAAATCGAGCAAAGAAACGCTGATAGGTTATGAAGCAAAATTTAAAAACGCAAAATTGTCTTACTACGAGGGTGATTTTGCTCTAGCTCAAGAACATCTGGATATTTTAAAAAATGCAACAACAAGAGAAATTGCCAACGACGCTATGAAATTAAGTCTTTTGATAAAAGACAATACCGCTCTTGATACGACAGATGCTAATATGAAAAGATATGCCAATGTAGATCTGTTACTTTTTCAAAACAAAAAGCAGGAAGCATTGGATTCACTGGAGCAAATGAAAAAAGATTTGAAAGGGCATAGTTTGTATGATGAAACCCTGATGCTGGAGGCTAATATCAATATGGAATTGGGCAATTTTGATAAATCGCTTGAAATGCTTGATGAGATAATCGAGGGGTACAACTACGATATTTTGGGAGACGATGCACTATATATGAAGGCTAAAATACTTCAGGAAAATAAAAAGCAGGTTTCAGAAGCAATTAAAACATATACCGAATTTTTGATTAGATATCCCGGAAGCATTTATACTGCCGACGCCCGAAGAAGGTTAAGAATTTTGCGCGGAGATTTTATCAATTAATTTACGGTAACTGTCATTATCATCTACCACCATGCCCTCAACTCTATACTACTTTTCCTAAAAGACATGAACTCCTAAAAACCGGCTCAGCAATGTAAGAATAAAAATTATGCCCAACACGGTCGGACATAAATAACTAACCGCAAAATCTATATATTTCTCGATAAAAGTTCCTTTGAAGCCCGGGTATCCTGTTTCGATCTCTTTGTTGAGATTGTGCTTCTTCCACACGTACGCTGCGAAAATAGTCATAAGAAATCCACCAAGTGGTAACATGGTATCACTCCCCACGTGTCCGATAAAGTCAAGGAAGTTCGTTGGTTTATCTGCCCCAAGATAAGTGATAAAATTCGTGAAGAATTGAGAGTCGCCATTAGAAAGCAAGGAAGGAACGCCTAATAAAAATATAAAGAGAGCGATAAACCACACGGCATAAGTACGTTGCACTTTCAGTTCATCAACTGCATAGGCAACCGGCACCTCAAGAAGTGATATGGTGGAAGTTAAAGCAGCAAACGACAACAAAAGAAAAAACAGCGCGCCCACTATCCGACCAATCACCAATCCCATAGATTCGAAAGCTCCTGGCAGTACCTGGAAGATTAATCCCGGGCCACCTTCCACTGTATCAACAGCACCATTTGTCAAAAATGCCACAAAGGGAAACATCATCAAACCCGCCAGGAAAGCTATACCGGCATCTGATATGGTAATCAGTGCTGCTGAAGAAATAATATTATTGTCTTTTGAAACATAACTGCCGTAGGTAATCAACGCTCCCATGCCAAGTGAAAGAGAAAAGAATGCCTGGCCAAGAGCATTGTAGATAACCCGGAAATTTATTTCCGAAAATTGGGGGATGAGATAGTAAGATATTCCCTCGAATGCATGTGGCAATGTCATGGAATATACCACGAGGATCAAAATAATCGCCACAAGTGTTGGCATTAATATTTTTGAGGCTTTTTCAATTCCCCCTGAAACACCCTTGCTCACCACGTAAGCCGTGGCAAACATAAAAACGATTCCATACAACCCAACTCTGCCGATATTATTGATGTAGTCTCCAAACTGATTACCTATCTCAAAATTACCTATTGACAGCTGAATGAAGTATCCAAAGGCCCATCCCGCTACAACGTTATAAAAAGACAGGATCAATACACCGGCAAGTACACCCATCTTTCCCAGAAATTTCCATTTTGGGAATCCCAAGGCGGCAAAAGCGCCCACCGGGTCTTTTTGTGTTTTTCTCCCGATGGCAATCTCAGTGACCATAACCGGAAAGCACAATAAAAAACAAAATAACAAATACATAATGACGAAAGCCGCGCCGCCACCGCCTGCTACTTCAAACGGAAATTTCCAGATATTACCTAGGCCAACTGCGCTTCCGGCAGCAGCTGCAATAAATCCAAATCTATTAGAAAAATGACCGCGGGCATTCATAAATATGGGAGTTAGGGTTTTTATCGTTCAAAATAAACTGATCAAATATAAAAAAATTGTATGGCAAAAAAATAGCTCCTCTCAGGAGCCTTAATCAATACACATGGGAATCATGACACTAATATTTAAAATTTCCCATACCCATATTCTTTATGTCTTGAATGTTCATTTCCTGATACCCGTCCGGCTTATCAAACACTGAGTTGTCCACACTGCCTTTATTGACATTTTTGGCCAGGAATTTCATACTCATATTTTCCATACTAATTTCATACTGTAAAGGCATACCCGGCAAACTCATCAATTCCTGTCCCATTCTGTTGGGTAATTTTTTTGTGTAAAAGACGATGATCTCTACTCCTTGATTGGTTAGCTTAGCCTTATGACAAGTATATCCCAAAATGTCCTTTGTTTCATTTAATTCTTCAAAATCAATCTTTTTGTTTTTGTCGACATTTTCTTTAAATGAATTTTCATCAATCAGTATGAGCATGTTCTGCCCCATCATGTTCATGGCAATAAATCCGTTCATGTTTTCATAATCGGATACGACAATATTTTTTCCTCCTGAACCACCCATCTTTTGCTCTACACATGTTTTTTTGTCTTTGACAAAAACTTTCATTTCTGTTGGAAGAAAGTTCTGGAGTTGGGGTTGATCTTCGGGAAGATTTTCAATTGTTACGTCATAAGTGATTGATCCTTCAAAGTCTGACTGGGCATAAGCTAAACTAATGAATATCAGACTAATTATAAGTCCGAATATGGTTGTCGTGATGGTTTTCATAATGTTTTCTTTAAATATAGATTTCGCAAAAATGATTAATTTATTGTTTTTTTAATAAAGAAATTTGCCCGGCATGATAAATATCGTGTTGTATTACTCCATGTAGCAAAGTATAAAAATCATAAGCTTTGTTTTCTACCAGCTCGCTCAATTTTTGATCGGTAATTTTACTTAAAGAGCCAATCAGTTCATTGTGAATGGTGGTCAGGTTACTTTTTATGTTGTTCCAATCTTTTCGGTCACCAGATGTGATTTCTTTCCATTCCTCTTGTTCACTCACCTCATATCGCTGGTTTCCGGAAACTCTTTCCAGAGCAAATTTTTTCCAGGCGGTCATGTGTACGACTAGCTCGGCGATGGTATGAATATTTTCAAATTTTCGGAATGCATCGTCTTCACCTACCTCTTCTAAAATCTTTAAAACAGAAGGACCGTGCCAGGCAGAGCCATTAAATACATTTTGCATTAGTCGTGTGATGTTTTGTACTTCGGTATTTCTCATTTTTATTCGGCGTATTATTTGCGAGACAAATGATGTGTTTGAATTTACTTATATAATAGAGAAATTAGAACATAATGGATATTAATTAAATTTTCGTTAATTAGTTACGGGATCGGG
>Ga0055477_10000424_pt1 | contig 11700 bp, 11 predicted proteins | sample Muzzi_PWA_D2_FD_57683 | JGI IMG/M metagenome (GOLD analysis project Ga0055477, IMG submission 57683) | Wetland microbial communities from San Francisco Bay, California, USA, that impact long-term carbon sequestration - Muzzi_PWA_D2 | ecosystem: Environmental > Aquatic > Marine > Wetlands ... | reverse complement strand
CAACGTCCACGGTCTGAGAGGCGAGGACCCTACGGAGCCTGAGGCGAGCGCTCCTTATCCCCAACCTCCGATCACTCACGAGCCCAGGATTCAGGAGCTTGCCGACAGCCTTACAAAACAAGGCTATCATCCGTTCCACGCGCCTACCGGGGTGCTACTGAACGAGCAGGACAGGAACTTCAGCAACTGCATAAAGTGCGACACGTGCGACGGCTACCCGTGCCTCGTCCACGCCAAGGCGGACGCGGAAGTCGTCTGCGTAAGGCCGGCTCTCGGGCACGACAACGTAGACCTAGTTACAGGAGCCGAGGTCGTAAAGCTCGAAACGTCTCCGACCGGAAGGGAGGTAACTCAGGTTGTGGTCAACAGGAACGGCGCCTCAGAGACATACAGCGGAAGCATAGTCGTAGTCTCGGCGGGAGCGGCCAACTCCGCGCGCATTCTTCTCCTCTCGGCTAACGACAAGCACCCCCGCGGTCTTGCGAACGGCTCGGACCAGGTCGGCAGGAACTATATGTTCCATAACAGCCAGGCCGTAGTCGCCCTTTCCGTCCATGAAAACCCCACGGTGTTTCAGAAGACGCTCAGCCTGAACGATTTTTATTTCGGCGCCGAGGGCTTCGCTTACCCTATCGGCAATATTCAGATGATCGGGAAATCGAAAGGGCCGATGTTCAGGGGAGACGCTCCGTCCGTTGTGCCGGGGTTTAGTCTGGACGAGATGGCCAGGCACTCGGTCGATTTCTGGCTCACTACGGAGGACCTGCCCGATCCCGAGAACCGCGTCACGCTAAACGACAGCGGCAATATAGTGCTCAATTACACTTTTAATAATCAGGAACCAACTAAACTGCTGCTCGAAAAGCTGAAGACGATCCTCGAAAATTCATCATTTCAGAAACACCTCATCCCGAATAACCTCTACATGGGCAAGAACATACCGCTCGGAGGAGTCGCCCATCAGTCGGGGACATGCAGATTCGGCACGGACCCGGCGTCCTCCGTACTCGACCTCAATTGCAAGGCCCACGAGCTCGATAATCTCTACGTCGTTGATACGAGCTTCTTTCCCAGCATCGGGGCAGTCAATCCATCGCTTACGGCAATGGCGAACGCGCTCAGGGTAGGGGACCATTTGCTGGAAAGATTAGGCTGAGTCGCTGTATCTTATTACTCGGTAGAGTACATGTTAATCAAATAGGAGCTGAAAATATTCGGGATAGAATGAGAGAAGAAGGTTTTATATTTCCCGACATTACAGAATTGGCGTGTATAAAATATATTATTGAGGCACAAAAATCTTATACGGGATGAGGTGGAATTATAAGATTTAGCCGAAATAAGATATTTTTAGCCAAATTCTGTACAGTCGCGTGATTTTTGCTTCTTTTCATCATAGAAAAGAAGAAGATATTTTTACTATTCTTTCTTTCCGTCTGTGTAAGTCTGACGAGGTTAAGTCAGTCGGTTCCGGCTCTATTCTACTTTTTGACGTGGGCCTTCTGTTTTTGCTGGGCTTGCTTGCCGCCGGGCGGCACGGATATGCGCTTGTTCTTATTGGATAAGTTGAACTTCGAGACATCCACGACGTATTTTTTCTGGAGGAACTTCCTGCCGAGCAGGATAGGATGCTCCATCTTTGTTCTGTCCGAGAGTGAAAGCTCGATTTCGTGCTCCTCTCCGAACAGCTTTATCTTCGTCTTGATTATGTATCTGTATTCGGTATGGCCGAAGGAGCTTTTTATCTTCTTTCGTCCCTCAAGCGGCTTACGTATTTCCTTCCCGTCATACGCGGGGTGAGAGGGGTCCATGAGCCTGAAGCGTACGTAACGCTCACTTCCTCTGCGTACAGCCTTGACACTGTTACAGTGTATTGCGGACGTATAGGCTCCGGTATCAACCTTGGCGTCGATCCCATATAGCTTCAACTTTGGAAAATCGACCTTTTCCCTACGCCCTATAAGCAGCTTGGCGGTGTCCTTTTTCATCGTCTCCGGCCCGGCTCAAACCGTGAGTCCGAAGAAGATTGTAGCCAATCCGAGAAATGACGCAAACCCCACCACGTCCGTAACCGTCGTGAGAATTATCATGGACGACTGAGCGGGGTCAAAACCGAGAGACTTGAGCCCTATCGGTATCATGGCTCCGGAAAGCCCGGCAATAATCAGATTTACGATCATGGCGAGGCCTACGACGAACCCAAGCATCGCGTCGCCCTGCCAGATGTATGCGGCGAGCGCGGTAACCGCGCCTATGATGAGGCCGTTTATAAACCCGAGCCTTGCCTCCTTCCACAGGAGCTTCGGGAAGTCGCCTTTGGATATTTCCCGCATGACGAGCCCTCTCATGACGACCGCCAGGGACTGAGCCCCGCCGTTTCCGCCCTGGCTCGCGACTATCGGAAGGAAGACTGCAAGCACCGTTATCTGAGCTATCGTACTCTCGAACATAGCGACCACGGCGCCTGCGAGAAAGGCGGTCACGAGGTTGACGTTCAGCCAAGGGAGCCGCTTTTTGAGCGAGTAAAGCATACTCGAAAACGGTCTCTCCTCGCTGTCCACACCGAAAATGGTCTGGATGTCCGCCGAGTACTCCTCCTGCATGTCGCTGAAAAGCTGACTCGTATTGACTATTCCCACGAGCTTCTGGTTGTTGTCCACTATGGGCGCGGCGAAATATTTCTGCTTCGAAACTATGCTCGCGGCGTCTTCCACGTCCATGAAAGCGTTAAGATAAAAAACGTCCTTTATCATTACGTCCGAGAGCTTTCTCCTCGGGTCTCCGATGAGGAGGTCCCTCATACTCAGCACTCCTCTCAGCCTGAAGTCCGCATCCACGACGTATAAGTAGGAAAGGGGCATCGTCTCCTGCTCAGCCATGAGCTTTATCTTGCTTACCGCGTCCGATATTCTTAGGTCGTCCCTGAGCGCGAGGAAGACAGGGCTCATCATGTACCCGACGCTGTCCTTCGGGTAAACGAGCAGCTCCCCGATCTCCCGCTTCTGTTTCTCCGTCAGGTTCTCGGCTATCTTGTCCTTAAGCTCAACCGAGCATAGGCTCACGATGAGCGAGACCTTGAGCGGGTCCATGTTTCTTATTATCTCGACGGCCTTTTCATCCGGCAGGCTCTCGAGCAGTCTGGCGGCGTACTCGTTTTGCAGGTTTTCGAAAATTGTCTTCGATATTTCGGCCGGTATGCTCTTGAAGACCTCCGCGCTCTCCTCTATTTCCATTGTCTCGATTACGTGGGCCGAGATAACGGGATCGTAATCGGAGAATTTCTTCACGTATAATTCAAGCGGCGAGCTGTCTAACATTTATGACCTCCGGGTAATTAATCTTGCTAATGACGGGGAGATTCAATTAGCTCTATCTCAGTTGCGTGTGTGGGGGTTTGCGGCCTGAGCCGCTCCGGTATGTCTCTTACTTATTCAAACCGGGCGCAGGAGGGCTCGCGCCGGAGCGCCGTCGCAGTTCTCGATCTTAATGGGCAGGCAAACCATCTCATAGCTCCCCGGCCCCACTCTGGAGAGGTCCAGACCCTCTATCACCCATATCCGGGCTTTGAGAATAATCTGATGGACCTCCACGATGTTGCCGTCGAAACCGCCTATCGACAGGTAGTCGACTCCAATAGTCTGTACGCCGCGCTCCGCGAGAAACCTGGCCGCTTCAGTGGATATGTAGACGAATTTTTCATCAAACGGCTTTTTGTCCCACTTCCGCTTCGAGTTTTTGGTTTTAAACAGGATTTTCTCCCCTTTCCGTATCCTGTGAGGCCGTATTTCCTCGAGCCCGATGGATTCCTCGTCCTCGATCTCTATTACCCTCACGTTTCCGACTACGGCCGAGAGGGGCATTTTGTCTATCCCCGTCTTGAGCTTCGTGAAATGGGAAGGGGCGTCCATGTGCGTCGCGGTATGCACCGCCATGGAAACGGCGGATACGTTGCAATCGTCCCCCTTTCCCATGTCCTGAAGGCGGTATATCCTCACGGGGGGATCGCCCGGCCAATGCACCATTCCGTCCGATATAGGTACGGATATGTCCATCCACTCCCCGGGGCCGGACGTACTTTTACGCTTTCCTGTGCTTTTCGAGACGCTCATATCTTTGAGGAATTAATTTAATCGATTTTGGGGATTAGAACAAACAATTATATACATTACGATTAATCGAAACCGAGCCTGCCGATGATCTGAGCTGCTACTTCCTCGGGTGACAGGTTTTCGGTATCTACGGTTATGCGGGCGCTCTCGTAGGCGGGGGTCCTTTCCTCCAGCAGCCTTTCGATCGTGCCGTAGGGGTCTTCGACCTGAAGGAGCGGGCGCGATTCGCTGTCTTTAACCCTCTCCCAGATCACGTGCGCCGGCGTTTTGAGATAAACCGTAACTCCCCCTGCTTCCATTAAAGTGCGGTTTTCCTCCCGCATTACAGCTCCGCCGCCGGTAGCAACTACCTGACCGCCGCTTTCTGTTATGAACCTGATAGCTCCTGTCTCCAGGTCTCTGAAAAAATCCTCTTCCCGCTCGGAAAATATCTCCGTGATCGCTTGTCCGGTGCGCTCCTCGACGAGCTCGTCCGCGTCCACGTATTTGTACCCGAGCTTGCGCGCGAGGATTCTTCCGACGGTTGTCTTACCGGCTCCCATGAAGCCGACTAAAAAAATGTTTTTGTGCTTAGGATTCATTTAGGAACTGATATACTGTGTCTTTCTCTCTTCCGCCCGTAACGAACTTTTCGACGTATTTGCCGATAATATCGCACTCTATGTTCACCGGGCTTCCGGGTTTAAGCCCGCCGAATGTGGTCTCTTCGAGCGTATAGGGGATTATATTGACGGCGAATTCGCTCCCCTCGACTGCGTTTACGGTGAGGCTTACGCCGTCGACCGCGACAGAGCCTTTTTCCACAATATACTTGGACAGCTCGTCGGGCACGGTAAACCGGAACTCCACCGATCCGCCCTGCTTTTTCGTCGATTTTACCTTTCCGACTCCGTCTACATGGCCGTTCACCATATGTCCGCCCAGTTTGTCCCCTACCTTGAGCGCGCGCTCGAGGTTTACCCTGCCTCCTGACTTGAGCATCCCCAAATTAGTCCTTGCCATAGTTTCATGAGAGGCGTCCACGGTAAACATGTTCTTCCCCAGGGACGTAACCGTGAGGCAGGTCCCGTTTACGGCTATGCTGTCACCGAGGCCTACCTCGGACATATCTATCTTGCCGACCTCAAAAGTAAACACGGTCTCCTTTGCTCTTTTTTTTAGATCACTGACTTTTCCGATGTCTTCCACGATGCCTGTAAACACGGCTATTTCCCTCTTCTGAGTATAAAGGTGTCGAAAAGTATCAGTATAACACCTATTGTTATGGCCGTGTCGGAAAGGTTAAAGGGAGGCCAGTGCAGGGAGGGGTCGCCGAACCAGTGAAAATCGATGAAATCCGTGACGTACCTGAGCCTGAACCTGTCTATGGAGTTCCCTATGGCTCCTCCCAAAATTAGCGAAAGCGACACAATGAGCAGTTTGTCTCCCGCGTCGGTCTTGGAAAGGAAATAGAATATGACGGCCACGGCGGCAATCAGTACTAGCACGAAGAGCGGCAGCCTCAAGCCTTCAGGCATATCGCGGAATATTCCGAAAGCCGCTCCGGGGTTCCTGATATGGGTAATATCGAGAAAGGGCAGGAACTTAACCTTCCCGTAAAGAGGTATTTCCGTTATTACGAGCCATTTGGAAACCTGGTCGACGATTACGACAACCGCAGCGATGATTACAGCCGATATATATCTGTTCATTTCAGGAAGCCTAAGATTATATAGGATTAAATTATTACTTCAACCGGTTCCGCGCGGTCCATGCCGCACGGTCGATAAAGTCTGTGGAGTAATCATCAAGCCTGCCTTCCGCATCCGAATCGATTATCTCTCCGAAGGCTGCTTCCGCGCCGCCGTATTCGCCGCTGGCGAAAAGTGAGATGCCGAGGATTCTGAGGTTTTCCGCGGTGAGCTCCTCCGAAGGCAGGCCTAAATGGTCGGCGAGCGAAAGATACGGCACCGCCTGCTCAAAATCGCCGCTGTTATAAAACATCCTTCCCAACAGATAATACGCCGGCGCGTAATCCGGGGTCAGAATTATCGACTCTTCGAGGATCACGGCCTGTATAACCCTGTCTCTCGTGGAAAAGAATTCCTTTATCCTCTCTCCGGATTCCCCTCCCTCCTCGATTGCCGAGAGCTTCACGTCTATCTCCCTCTCGAGGTCTTCTGGGATAGCTTTACGGTTTACCGTCTTGAATATGCGCTCCGCTTCAGCCGTCTCTCCCGACTGCCAGAGGGCGTTGCCCTTCAAGTTAAGCAGGATGGTCTCGTATGCCTCCGGTATGGATGCGGTTGTCTCCGTAATGTGGATTGCGTCGTCGTATTTCCCGCCATAGTAGTATGAGTATGCGAGACCGTTCAGGAGCTCCGGGTTGTTCCCGTCGTAAGAAAGGGCTTCCTCGAACAGCCCGTGCGCTTTAGGGAAATTATTCGCGCCGTAGAATTTGTACGCTTCCGTCTTGAGGGCCGCAACGCGTCTCGGGCACACTGCCCCGAATATGCTCGGCTCGCTGAATCTCGCCTCGGCAATCGTCCGGAGCCCCGGAGGGATGTAAACCCCTTGTAGAAACTCTTTCCATTCCGCCTCCAGCTCTTCGAGGCTATTGCCGTAAACGGAAAAGCTACCCGTCCCGTAAGCGGTCTTGAATTTCTCAATACCGTACGTATCGATGAGATACCTCGAGAATGAGCCCATCAGCGTGTAGCTCAGAGCGGGCGGTGCGTACCAGAAACCGAACCCGACAATGTCCTCGATATCGGGGGCCGTACCGTTATCGATTATGGACTTCGCCCACTGATGACTGTCGTAGCCTTCCCCGCTCCAGTCGGCGGCCACAGCCAGCCCTTCGAGCAAACCTATCTTGGGGCTTATCTTCAGATACTTGCTGCCGAAATCCCCGGCCATCACGTGCGTAAGCTCGTGCTTCAGGATCGGGTGTGGGAAAATATCGTATAGCATGTGTACCTCTTTATGGACGGGGTTCGCTATCGTAGTCTCGCCCGCACCGACGACTTTCTTTCTTATATCTATGTCCGGATAAACGTAGGAGCGTATCTTTTCGTCCGAATCGACTTCGAGGAACTTCTCGAGCTGAGCGTACCTCCACTCATGGTCCTCGGCGATCAGGTCTATATTCTTCGCCCATTCGGAACCGGGATCGTAGTAGATCACGAAATGGTCCGTCTCTACGGATGCCGGGAGGACGTTTTCTGTTATGTATTCGCGTGAATAGCTGAAGCCGATTTCTTCTTTATAGGAATAGCCAAGGACAAGGGTGAAGCCTATTATGACGAGCTTTATGAAATCCCAACCCCCTATGCGGCTGTGAGCGAGGCCGTTGGCGACAGTAAGCAGGGATAAAAAGAGCACCCCCCACATGACGATCAATATGCGATAAAGCACGAGCGTCATCGTCACCGGAATCACTTCGTCGTATATCGGGCCGGGGAAGAATCCGAACACGGGATTGTAAACGAAGAGCGATACCCCGTCGTAGAGGCTCCAGAGGGAATAGACTATCGTTCCGATTATTATCACCGCGCCTATGAGAAAACCCCTCCTGCCGAAGACGTAACCCGCAAGAAGTCCCAGGGACGAAGAGAAGAATACGCTCACTACGGTTATCAGCAGAAAGAACACCGCTCCTTCCCTCAGGTAGCAGTCACCCTTGATAAGAGAGCTCAGAAAGCCGACCAGCAGCACAAAGGCCAGTATGATAATGTTAAGTATCAGGATTGAGGAAACTCTGTCAGAAAGCCTGCGGCCGGGTCCGTATGCTTTGCCCTGCCTGTCAATCAGCTCCGCCGAAACAAATACAGAGATAAACGACAGCACGAATCCCATGACGGCCGAGTATTCGAAGCCGAGAGTCCCGACAAGGGGGAAGAACGTGAGGATGATTGAGACGATGATCCCGACGGCCAGTGGTATGAGAAACGTCCCGGATAGCAGCATGCGATCGAAATTCATTTGGTATTGTTCCGGTTCTTGGTAAAGGAAAAATTATTCGAGCCGAGTATAGTGTACATCATATTGAGTCGGAAAAGGGGGAAAATAAAACCGGATGAGTTGACAGGCAGATAGTTCCGCTGATACCGCGCTTCAGTTAAACCAGCCCCGGCGGTAGAAGTAATATATCATTCCCCCCGACAGCAGGAGCATCAGTAAAATCGTCGCCGGGTATGCGTACGTCCAGTGGAGAAGCGGCATGGATTCGAAGTTCATGCCGTATATGCCGGCGATAAGATTAAGCGGAAGGAATATCGCGGCCACGATCGTCAGCACCTTGAGCCTGTTGTTTGTTTTGTCCTGCATTATAAGGTCGTAGTGCTGATGTATGTCCTCGAGCCTTCTCTCGTACCTACTCAGGAATCTGAAGCCGTTTCGGATTTCGGCCTCAAGGTGCCTGAAATTGCGCCGCTGCTTTCCGATGTTGAATGCCTGTCCCACGAAATTCTGTATCGTATTTACGCAGTAGAGCTGGTCCTCCACCATTACGTTGAGCCTTTCCACGTTTCTCTTTAGCTCAAGCAGATGGTCAAATCCGGCGGCCGGCTCTCTCTCAAGCGCTACACTGTTTCCGAGGTTGGTTATGCGCTTCCTCTGATCCATGAAGAGGAAATAATTTTTTTCAACGATATCGGACAGCAGATTGAAAAGCAGGGAAGCTATTGTCGCTTTTTGCAGATGCAGGCTCTCGCAGAGGTCGCCGGCAAGCTTGCTCACGACGTCCACTTCTTTTTTATGAATCGTAATCAGGAGCGTAGGCATGCAGAGGAAAGATACGTATTCGATCTCGAAGTCCGAGTTGTGCGAGATAAGCGGGAATTCAAAATAAAGCTCGTTTTCAGAATGCGCTACCGGCAGGTTTCGTTCCTGCAGGATATACTCTTCTATAATCGAATCGTCCAGGATAAGGGGGCGGAGCAGATTTCTCAACTCGTCCGCGTCGGGATTCAACATATCGACCCACCTCAGCCTTCCGTCGCTGATTCTCTCGGAAAGCGGTCTAGTAGTCGTCTCCTCTGTCATGTGTAGATTTTCTTCGATTACGTATGACGTTATTTCCAAAGTCTTATCCTTGTTCCGGCTTATCCGCTCTTGAGTCTGAAGCTTATCGGAACGGTTACCCAGCACGAAACCTCTTTTCCGTTTTCTTTGCCCGGTATGAATACCCAGTCGTTTACCGTGTTAAGCGCCGATTCGTCCAACACCTCATAACCGGAGGGCTTTTCTATCTTTATCTTGCCTACCTTTCCGTTCTCAAGCACAAACACTCTGAGCTTCACGTCCCCTTCGTATCCTCTCCTGCGGGCGGCGGTCGGGTAAACGGGTTTGGGATTAACACCGTAGTCGGGATACGCGGAGCTGAACGCCTTTTCAGTGCTCGCTGAACTTAGGCTCGTGCCGCCGGCTTTCGTACCGGCATCGGCCTTAGCCGTTTCCGTACCTTTTGTCTCGCCGGTTGAATTGTTTGAAATAGTGTTTGCGTTTGTTTCGGCTGAGTCGCTTATTTTGGTGTCATCCTCGGCATTGACTAAGGACTCCTCTCCAGACTGTTTATCCGCAATTTTCGTATCCGTTTTGAGTGAAGGGTCTTCTTTTCTCCTGACGGGTCTTACAGGTTCTATTCTTTCCACTTTACGAGTTTCATTGTCGGTTTTTGAGGCTGTTGCTTTTTTGGGCGCTGCGGGTTCCTCCGGTGCTTCCCCTTCTTGTGAAGGCCCCTCATCGTTCACCATGCCCACGATTATAGTCCCCTCGCCCGGCTTCTCGTTCTTTTCGAAGAAATAAACGGCCAGAAGCGCGATAATCGCGACCAGTCCGACGTGGAACAGGATAGAGGTAAAAAAGAAGTTTCTCAGTTTCGAGCGATTCATCGTTTCAAGTCGGGAGCCGTGGTTCAGAGATGTTTGTAACTGCTCCCACCGGGGATTATTGTAATGGGAAATAAAAGTGTTGTGAAGGAGAGGGTCATGTTATATATCGCCGTTAAGACAATTCTGACAGCCGTGATCATAGTGGGCATATCCGAGATCGGTAAGAGGCACACTACGTTCGCCGCGCTCCTGGCGGCGCTCCCGCTCACGTCTCTCCTCGCCATGATCTGGCTATACATCGATACGGGGGACAAAGCTAACATAGCCGATCTCTCAGTAAGCATATTCTGGCTCGTCCTCCCGACTCTCCTTTTCTTCCTGATTCTTCCGTGGCTCCTCAGACACGGGATTAATTTCTGGGTGTCTATGACGGTCTCAAGCGCGGTGATGATAGCGTTCTATCTCGCCTACGCCGCGCTCGGCAGAAAGCTCGGTCTTCCTCTGTAGTTTCTTTTCGATCAATTGAGGTTGGTCGTGGGACAGTTGGGTTTGTTAACCGTTAGAAATTAATCCTCAGCCTCGGCCAGCTCCCGGGAGCCTATAATATCTCTCAGCTTCATCATGCCGGCGCGCATCCAGCTCTTCACCGTCCCGAGCGGCTGGTTCATGTGCTCGCTTATCTCCGTCTGAGTAAGGCCGTGAAAATATGCAAGCTCTATGGATTTTCTCTGCTGCGGACTTAGTTCGGCCAGTGCGCTTTCTATAAGCGCGCGCTTCTCCCTTATCTCCGTTTTTTCCTCGGGAGAGTTGTGATCGCCCTCAAGGTTCTCGGGCAGGTCGTCGTAAAACCTGCTCCTCCTGACGTTCGATCTGAGCTTGTCTATAGAGCGGCTTCTTGTGAGAGTGATTAGCCATGCGGACGGGGTTCCGCGCGCGGGAGAGTAGTCGGTCGCTTTACTCCATACCTGCCTGAAGACGTCTACCGTCACCTCATCCGCCTCGGTGGTGTTTGAAAGGATTTTCACAGCCAGCCCATAAACCTGACCGATTGTCAGATCGTACAGCTTTCCTAGGGCTGACTCGCATTCCTTGGCGATTTTCCTCAAAAGCTCCGTAAGCTCCCGTTCGTACTCGGGCATACGGGCTTTTGCGTCCTCGCTATCGGACATTTATCCTCTGTCCTCCGCTTCTCATGGTCACAGTCTAAATTTAACGCAACTCTGACGAATTGACTATAACATATTTAAATCATGAATTTTTCAACCGATAGCTCCCGAGCGGTTATAATTTTTATATGAACTTTAAACCATAAGTCCGTTGCGTACGTATATTTAACTAGACAGCGGATTTATATATAATTGGACTATGTCTCACCTAATTTTAGCCACAGGACTTGGCTCATGACGGATAGAGAGAGAATGGAGGAAATTTTATCACTTTATGCGCTTGGGGCGCTGGAAGGGGAAGAATTAATGGAAGCGGAAGAATTACTTAAAAAGCCCGAAGCAAGGGAAGTGCTCAGTGAGTTCGAGGATGTAAAGTCGCTCCTGCCGTACGCGGCAAGGACCGCGACTCCCTCTCCCGAGCTTAAGAAAAGAATCCTCGCAGAAATAAAATCTGCCTCCCGGCGTGAGGAACGAAAAGAGGAAACGCCTCTATTCGCAAAGTTCTGGACTCTCGCGTTCGGCGTCGGCGGGGCGTTTGCCGCCGCTGCGTTAGTGGCGGTCCTGATCTGGAATATCTCACTCAGAAAAGAATTGAATCAGGAACGCGTTCTG
>Ga0055477_10000421_pt1 | contig 11726 bp, 7 predicted proteins | sample Muzzi_PWA_D2_FD_57683 | JGI IMG/M metagenome (GOLD analysis project Ga0055477, IMG submission 57683) | Wetland microbial communities from San Francisco Bay, California, USA, that impact long-term carbon sequestration - Muzzi_PWA_D2 | ecosystem: Environmental > Aquatic > Marine > Wetlands ... | reverse complement strand
AAGATCCCGCATGGAGATCGGCTTCATACAGTACTCATCTATACCTGCTTCAACCGCGGCATCTTTTGATACCTGGTCCGAGTAACCGGTAAAGAGCACAACCGGGATAGATGGACGCAGTTCTTTCACCTGCTCACTCAGCTCCAGCCCGGTCAAACCGGGCATGGTCAGGTCGGTGAGGACCAGGTCGAAGTCTTCGGGGCCACTGGTAAAAATGCGCAGTGCTTCCTCCGCGGAGGTATTGCCAACCACCTCGTAGCCGAGACTCTGGAGAATCTCACCGGTTACCTGTACCACCTGTTCCTCATCATCGACCAGCAGGATTCTGCCGGAACCACTCTGCAGCTCTCCCAGGGTGACGACCTGTTCGATTGCCGTCTCCTTCTGCGCGATGGGAAGACGCACCCTGAAGACCGACCCTTTGCCGATCTCGCTCTCAACGGTAATTTTTCCCCCTTGCCTGCTGATAATGCCGTGGACCATGGCCAGCCCCATGCCGGTGCCGCTGGTCTTCTCTTTCGTGGAAAAATAGGGCTCGAAGATTCTATCGAGCAGCTCCGCTTCGATGCCCATGCCGGTATCCGAAACACTCAGCTCCAGCCAGTCCCTGCCGTCTTCTTCCAGTGGCAGCCGGTCGAGCTTCACGGTCAACACGCCATGCTTGCCGGTCATGGCATGGGCGGCATTGGTACAGAGATTGATCAGGACCTGATGAATCTGAACCGGGTCGATCAACACCCGCCCACATTTTTCATTGACTTCCTCGACGATGACGATGGTACTCGGCAGGGTGACGCGCATCAGCTTCATCACCTCTTTGACGATAGGATGCAGGTACTGCAGGACCGCCCTCTTCTCAATGCTTCTTGAAAAAGTCAGGACTTGTTCTACCAGCGACTTGGCTCTCTTGGCAGCCTTGAGGATTTCCTCCAGATAATCATAGACGGCTTTATCGCCGAACCTATCCTGTTTCAGTTTCAGTCGAATTATTTCCGTATAGCCCATGATCGGCGTAAGGACATTGTTGAAATCATGCGCCACTCCCCCAGCCAGGGTACCGATCGCTTCCATTTTCTGGGTATGGCGCAACTGTCGTTCCAGCCGATATTGTTCCGTCGCATTCTGAGCGATGACAATGACGCCGGACACCTCACCGTTTCTATCTTTTATCGGCGAGGCTGTGATGTCAAAAACCGTCTCATCGCCATCTTTGCCAAATACCCCTATCCGCTGGGTACTCTCCTCGATCTTGCCGCTCTCTACACTCCTGAGAAAGGCGCAGGAACTACATTTATCATTCTGTGCACAAAAGATCTCATGACAATTTTTCCCTATGGCATCCGGATATCGCAGGTACGTCGCCTCGTTAACCCATTGCGCCTTCATATCACGGTCAAAAAGGATCAGTATCCCTCTGAAGCCATCGAAAATGGCCTTCTTTTGTGCTTCACTCTCAAATAATGCGTCAAGAATTGCTTGCTTTTCGACTGAATCCAAAGGGGTTTCCTCTTTAGTTCGCGGTTGTAGTACTCTGTTTCGATGCCATTCTACCCGGAAGATGTACTCCCATCATTCAATTGTATCATCAAGCACGCATTATGCAAATGATGAAATCTCCATGCACCAAAGGTTTTTAGGCAAACCAGCCTCCATTATCGGCCGGACCATGCAGCCTTTTTCTTGACTCTTGCCAACACTTTCATTATTACTTTTTCTGCCAAGTACTCCCCACGGAGGCTATCGTCGTAAACAAAGCTGAAGGAAAACCATGAGCAGTGAAAATCAAAACCCATGCAGGCAGGCACCAGAGCGGCCTGAAATAACCTATCCCTGTGCCTGGGCATACAAGGTCATTGGGGAGGACTGCAGCCTGTTAAAAGATGCAATTGTTTCTGCCTGTTCCCCTCTACCGGTAAAAATCAGCCACTCCCACACCAGCTCCAAGGGCAAATACCACAGCCTCAATGCGGAACTGGAAGTACCAAGCGAAGAGGTTCGACTGAAAATTTATGCCGCGCTAAAAAATAGTCCTGCAATAAAAATTATTCTCTAACACCCCATAAGATACCGAGCAAATGAATACGGAAAACCCGGAAAAAAAATCACAGCTGGTCAGCTCGCTGCGGGAAGGAGTTGCTGTCATCCAAATGGTACTTTTTAAGGAGCTGCGCACCAGGCTGACGGAAAAAAAGCCGAACCTGGACAAAACCAAGCTCGCCATGTTGGCCGGGTCGATCACCAACGAGGTCTTCGGCACCCGGAACCCTGAAGAGAAATTTGTCCGTTTTTGCCGGGAGAACTGGGGTGAGATCGAACAGGAGCTGTTAAGCCTGAAGACGGACCTGGCCGCCCTCCTCCCGTATCTTACCGACGCCCTGCGCATCCAGACCCTGTGTGATAATCAGGAGGGCGGCGACAGTTCGGCCACACTTCTTCGTGCCAAGGAGCTGGAATTTCTCATTGAAGAGCGGGACATCCCGCTCCCGTCGTCCTTTATGACTTCGGTGAGAGAGCTTGGCAAAGAGCATAATCTGCTCATTCCCCCGATGGAAATCACCCCGGAGCAGGATGACTCCATGGTTCACTGAGCTTTTCTCAGCCGCACCCGAACCAGCCCGCGTACCGAATTACAAAGCCAGAGGGCCTGGGCGGAACTGACCTCCTGTCTGGTCAGTTTCTTTTCGACGACGGGAACACTGCTGTTGTTCAGCAGATGTCCACGCATCACGCCGGGCAGCAGTCCGCTTGCAACCGGGGGCGTCAGGTACTTGCCGTCGAGATAAATGACAATATTGGTAATGCATCCCTCGGTCACCTCCCCGGCAGTGTTGCAGAAGATATAGTCAAAGAGACCATTGTCCTGAGCCCGCTTATATTCGGCATCGTACAGAGCGCGTCTGGTTGTTTTATGAAACAGCCAGGGACCTGCAATATCCACCTGCTGGGGGGAAAACTCTATCCAGGGCCATTCAGCAGCGGCCGGCTGCACAGGTGTTAACGGCAGCTTAAAATCCGCCGGGGCAGCACAGGATGCCGCCGTAATCGAGATCCGGCCGTCTTTGGTCAACACCAGGCGTACCCGGTGACAGTCTTTGCCGAAATTTGATATTTCATCGATCAGCCGGGATCGGATCTCCGCCTCATTGAATGAAAATTTAAAAAATTCCGCGCCCGCGGCCAGCCGCTGCAGATGCTCCTCCACCATCAGGTAGCCGGCTCCCGGTTGCCAGAGAATGGTTTCAAACAGTTGAAAGTCGGGTTTGGCATGGGTGAGAAAACGACCTTTCAACAGAGACTCCTGCCACTCTTCTTCCGGAACCGAATCGTGGGTTATGCCGGCGCCGATACCCATCTCCCCGGAACTTCCCTGGAGGCGAACCGTGCGGATTGGAACGTTGAAGACCGCTGAACCGTCCGGGCCGAAATAGCCGATGGCCCCGGTATAGACCCCCCGCCGTTCTTTTTCCAGCTCATCGATGATTTGCATGGTCCGTATCTTCGGTGCGCCGGTGATCGAGCCGCAGGGAAAGAGGGCGCGGAACAGTTCAGTAAGCCGCAGTTGTGCCATGGCCGTGGGAGTGCTTCTAGCCTTGATGGTCGAGGTCATCTGCAGCAGACTTTCATAGGATTCGACATCAAAGAGCGAGTCAACGAACACCTCGCTCTCTCCATGGCCGTGCATCAAACGGGCAAGGTCGTTGCGCAGCAGGTCGACAATCATGACATTTTCACTTCTGTTTTTGCTGTCACGGTGCAGTTGCCGGCTGTTCTGCCGTTCTTCGGCACAATTTCTTCCCTTGGCGGCGGTCCCCTTCATTGGCCGGACCGTGATCTCATCACCTTTCTTGCGGAAAAACAGCTCCGGTGAAAAGGATAAGGTCCGCTCCTCACCGTTGCGGATATATGCCCCGTAGGCAACAGACTGATTTTTCCGCAGTACGGAATAAAGCATTTCTGCGGATCCGGTAAAATCAAAAAGCAGTTTCATGGTGTAGTTGACCTGGTAGGTATCTCCGGCGACGATGTACTGCCGTACCCGGTCAAGTGCCTGCAGAAACTCCTTTTGGGTCATATTTGGCCGCAACCCTGAGATGGTATAGCTCCCGTGCAAAAGCTCACCATCATCTGCCAGGGGAAAATCATTTTCCCCCGTACAATGGTCAAACCTATATGGTTTTAAAAAAACCCCTAAATCCGCTAAGATCATCTGACTATCGACATCACGGCTGCGCTCTGTTCCAATCTTCCCCTCGAGCATCGCCCCAAATTCGTACCCCACCCACCCGGCAAGATAGAATCCATCGGTCAGGCGTTGCTGCAGATCAGCCAGGTACTTTTCAACATCTTCCCCCGCCCGGCAGATCAACCGGTCAACCGGTTCAAGAAACAATAATGATTCAACATTCTCGTAATCCGGTCGTGATGTATCGAGAAAAACGAACGCCTCTTGCCCAGCAAGATAATTGAGCAATTTTTCCAGTTTCGGATCCTCAATTTTCAACATTTCCCTATCCTTCCCATCCATAGCTCTTCAACAATTCTATCGACCTTCGATACCCCGGCGGCAGCTCATTCCGCCTGACTCTTAATTTGTTTTTTTTATGAGACCAATCAGCAATTCTCATTCATTGCGCTGACCGGCTAAATAGCATATAGTGGCGAACAAAATTTATCTCTGTATTTGTTGTAATTCGGTGAACCATATACTATTATCACTGGGAATTTCTTGCACGACAGTACAAGCCCCTCAAGACATTTATACTATTTCGGCAGTTTTCGCCACGTTGCTGGCACAACTAATAGTAATAACAAAGGAGAACAAATCATGTCGCGAAAGATGGTAACAATTGACGGCAACCAGGCGTGCACTCATGTCGCCTACGCCACAAGTGAGGTCATCACTCTCTACCCCATTACCCCATCGACTCCACTTGCCGCTGAAGCAGATGCCAAATCTGCCTCCCTGCAAAAAAATATCTGGGGCACCGTGCCCGTCGTCAACCAGATGCAGTCTGAAGCCGGGGTTGCCGGCTCCATCCACGGATCTCTAACAACCGGAGCCCTCTGTACCACTTTCACTGCTTCCCAGGGCCTGTTGTTGATGATCCCCAATATGTACAAGATAGCCGGTGAACTGACCCCGACTGTTTTCCATGTAACAGCCAGAGCCATAGCCTGCCAGGGATTGTCGATTTTCGGAGACCATGGCGACATCTACGCCGCCCGTCAAACCGGCTTTGGCATGCTCTGCTCCGAGAATGTCCAACAGGCCATGGATATGGCACTGATCGCCACCCAGGCGACTCTTGCTTCGCGGATTCCTTTTATACATTTCTTCGATGGTTTCCGGACCTCCCACGAGATCCAGAAGATTGAGGAAATCGGTTTTGACCAGATGGCCGAGATGATCGATGAAGATCTCGTCTTCGAACACAGGCATCGTGCCCTCTCTCCGGATCATCCGACCATTCGGGGCACTGCCCAGAATCCGGATGTCTACTTCACCGGTCGCGAGACGGTCAATAAATACTACAATGCGGTCCCTTCGATCATGCAGGAGACCATGAACAAATTTGCCGGTATCACCGGTCGCCAATACCATCTCTTTGATTACCACGGTGCACCCGATGCTGAAAATGTCGTAGTAATGATGGGTTCGGGTTGCGAAACAGTGGCCGCCACGGTTGACTACCTCGTTTCCCAAGGCGAGAAGGTCGGTCTGGTTATGGTTCGCCTGTATCGTCCGTTTGACTGCAAGGCCATGGTCAATGCCCTGCCCGCCTCCGTGGAACGCATCACCGTCCTCGACCGTACAAAAGAGCCCGGCGCCCCCGGCGACCCGCTCTATCTGGATGTCCGTGCAGCAATCGGCGAAGCGGCAGAATCGAACAGCTCCATCTATCCGCCGGTCATCCTCGCCGGTCGCTATGGCCTCGGTTCCGCGGAATTCACCCCGGCGATGGTCAAGGCAGTCTACGACAACATGAAGGCCATGGCGCCAAAAGGCAAGTTCTGTGTCGGACCAAACGATGACGTGACCTTCTCCAGCCTCAGCTACGATTCCTCCTTCAATATCGAAGGCAAGGATGTATATCGGGCGATGTTTTACGGTCTCGGCTCCGATGGAACCGTCGGTGCCAATAAGAACACCATCAAGATTATCGGTACCGAAACAGACAACTCCGCTCAGGGGTATTTTGTTTACGACTCGAAAAAATCCGGCTCTATTACTACCAGTCATCTGCGTTTCGGTAAAAACCAGGTAGTGGCACCGTACCTGATCAACAAGGCCAATTTCATCGCCTGCCATAACTTCACCTTTCTCAAGCAGGTTGATATGCTGTCCAACCTGGAAGAAGGCGGCACCTTCCTGCTGACCACCAGCTTTGACAAGGATAGTGTCTGGAACGAGCTACCCGGTACAGTTCAGAAAGATCTTATCAACAAAAAAGCCAAGCTGTATATCATCGACGCAGTCTCCCTGGGGCTCGCTCTCGGACTGGGCGCCCGGATCAACATGATCATGCAGACTGCCTTCTTCCTTATTTCCGGGATTCTCACCGAAGATGAAGCGATCAAAGCTATTAAGAATGCGATCAAGAAGACCTACGGCAAGAAGGGCGACAAGGTCGTTGAGATGAACTACAGCGCCGTCGATGGTGCAGTGAAAAATATCGTGGAAGTTCCCTTGGGCACCAGTGTTGATGGGAAAGATATACCACCGGTCGTGCCCGAGCATGCCCCGAAATTTGTCAAGGAAGTTACCGCCAAGATCATCGAAGGCAACGGCACCAAACTCAAGGTATCCCAGATTCCTGCGGACGGCACCTGGCCGACCGGTACTACCCAGTACGAGAAACGCAACATCGCGGTTTCCGTACCCCGCTGGCTACCGGAAAACTGCATCCAGTGCGGCCAATGTTCCCTGGTCTGCCCCCATGCAGCAAACCGGATCAAGGTCTACCCGGAAGCAAAAGGCGCCCCGGAAGCCTTCGAGGCTATCGACGCGGTCGGCAAGAATTTTAAAGGCCAGAAGTTCACCGTCCAGATCTTCACCGAAGACTGCTGCGGCTGTACCCTCTGCGTCAGTGTCTGCCCGGCGAAGACCAAGGCTCTGGAAATGATCCCCAACAGTGAGGAAGTTAAAGCCGTTCAGTCGAAAAACGTCGACTACTTCCTGAATCTGCCGGAGATCAATCCGGCGGACATCAACCTGGCCACTGTCAAAGGCAGCCAGTTGAAGCAACCGCTGTTTGAGTTCTCCGGCGCCTGTGCCGGTTGTGGCGAGACCCCCTACGTCAAACTCATCTCCCAACTGTTCGGTGACAGGATGTATATCGGTAATGCTACCGGTTGTACCTCTATTTACGGTGGCAACCTGCCGACGACCCCCTACTGCAAACGGTCCGACGGCCGTGGTCCCACCTGGGCCAACTCGTTGTTTGAAGACAATGCCGAATTCAGTGCCGGGATGCGCACCACCGTCAACAAGCTTGGCCAGCAGGCTGTAGAGCTTCTGACCAGTGCGACCGAGGCGGGCCTTGCCGAGCAGGATCTGACCAAGGAGATCCTCGAGGCGGTGCAGGTTACCCAGATGGATATCGAGGCCCAGCGGGCCAGAATTGCCGACCTCAACAAGGCGCTTATGGCCAGCAATAATCCGATTGCCCGACGGCTCCTGCATCTGTCCGACTTCCTGGTGAAGAAATCTGTCTGGGCCTTTGGTGGTGACGGCTGGGCTTATGATATCGGTTACGGCGGAGTCGACCATGTCCTCGCTTCCGGGGAAAACGTCAATATCCTGGTGCTCGACACCGAGGTGTACTCCAACACCGGTGGCCAGATGTCCAAATCTACACCACGGGCAGCCACTGCGCAGTTTGCATCCGCCGGCAAGAAAATGCCCAAGAAGAATATGGGCATGATCTTTGCCACCTACGGCAACGTCTATGTTGCCCAGATCAGCATTGGTGCCAATCCTGCCCAGGCGATCAAGGCAATTGCCGAAGCGGAAGCCTACGACGGACCGTCCCTGATCATCGCCTATGCCCATTGCATCAACCATGGTATCAACATGGCTCTTGGTCTTGAGCAGCAGAAGAAGGCGGTAGCCTGCGGACATTGGCCGCTGTACAGATTCAATCCTGATCTGGAAGCCGAAGGCAAGAATCCGCTGATCATCGACTCCAAAGCCGACCCGACCATCAGCTTTGAAGAGTACGCTCTCGGTGAAAACCGCTATCGTACTTTAAAGCGGGTTAACCCGAGCAAAGCCGATGAGCTGCTGGCACTATCCCAGAAAGACGTGCTGAAGAGCTGGAAGTTCCTCAAGAGCCTTGCAGCTGCCCTTGAGCCGGAGGCCAAGGTCGAAGAGTAGTATTTTCGCTCCATTTTGTTGCAAAACAGAATGGAGCGGTTGGCTTTTCCAATAAAAAAGGCCGGGTGGTTATTTACCACCCGGCCTTTTTAGTTGCCTTCTCTGTTTTTTTTCAACCTTTACGGCTGTTTTTTGTCTATACCGGTATCGGCCTTCTTCCTGGCCGTCTCGGCTTTCAACTCCTCATATTCTTTGACGGACTGGATGACTACTTCATCCTGCCGTTGTTTCATCTCGGCCACTTTGGCTTTTATTTTATCTTCCTTAATATTTAAGGTCTGAGCGCCAAAGAGGGTCGCCGCCAGATATTTGAAAGAAAAGAGCATCAACTCGACGTCGTCCTCCCGGATCTTCTCGATGGTCTCCTGGTCCAGCTCATAGGTGTCGAGGAATGAGCTCTCGAAGACGAATTTCCGGAAAGTGGCGATATCGGTCGAGGCCATAAAGAACATGCGTTTCGCCTGCTCCGACAAGGTTGCCTGCAGGCCGTAGGATTTTCGCCGCATGACCAGACGCAGCCACTCTTTGTTCATTTCGTCCCGGACATCAACCCCCTGATCCGCCCGCCACTCGCGGATGGTCCATTCCTTGTCTTCTTCAAAGCCCTTGCAATGATCTTCCCGCACGGTGAAAAAGAATTTTTCTTTTGCCGAATCCAGTTCCTTACCATCCGCATCCCGCATACCACCCTCGTGGAAATCGGCCATGCCGACCGGGTAGTACCGGCAGGCGGTGGGTCGATCGGTGTAAACCGTGCATCCTTCCGGGGTGACAAACGGACACTTGTTGTCCTCGTCCCGCAGCTTGATCATCACCCCGGGCATGTCGGTTTTCTCAAGATAGGTCGGGATGGTAAATCTATGCAGGAATTCATGAGCCGGTATTTTCAACCTTTTGCTCAACTGCAGGATATCGTAGGGGGTCAGAATGATCTTGATACCACCGCAACATGCTGTAAAACAGCTGACTCCGGGATGACATCGGAATTTTAGCGGACTGTCCAGCGTGAGTTTTTTCGGTTCGATCGACGATGGATTTTTTTCTTTGCCAAAGATTGTCTGCATCTTGGCTTTGTTGCCTTCGTTACTCATTACATCACCTAAAAGTAAAAATTATGTCGGACCCGTTGCAGGGTAGAAGTTCTTGCAAAGAGCCCTATATCATAAACACCTCCACCGAATGTGTAAACCACTTTCGCTTCTTGCCGGGTAGTTCCCGGCACTCCTAACCAAGGACCATACCACCTGGGCCATTTTGCACCAAGAAACCAAGGTCTCATGCCGGTTATCCCTTGCAGTTTTTCTTAATAGTTCGTATATGTCTTGTTGCTTTATTACTTAATATATTTTTCAGGATGACCGGTAAGCCGGCATCAGAAGGGTTTGTACCGTATGAAACTATTTAGCCGTCCAATCGACTTAACCGGGGTCAATACCGTCGTTTACCATCTGCCGGATGGTCCCGCCCTCTCCATGAAGATCGAGGGGATTGAAGAATACCTTGATCTCGAACTCGAGCTCGGTCATGTCTGTGATACATCCGATATCGACGGGGTGCTTCACTTCTTTCCTAAGGGCAACGCCTGAGTCGGCACCTCCTCCCCCACCAGACCTGACCACCTGAGCCATGGTCGATAAACGCCTCGATTCCTCCGACATCTCGCTTTGTGACAGCCATGTTCATACACCGCTTTGCCGCCACGCGAGCGGCGCTATGGAAGAGTATGTCCAGGTCGCAATCGAAAAAGGGCTGTCAAAAATAATCTTCCTCGAACACATGGAAGAAGGGATCAGACACGGTTACAGGATCTGGCTGTCAGACGATGATTTCGACGACTATTTTGCCGAAGGACAAAGACTGCAAAATGTCTATCAGGGAAAAATCAACATCGGCCTGGGGGTTGAATGTGGCTACAATCCCGATTGCAGCGATCTCCTCAGGGCTAGACTTGATAAAAGATCCTGGGACCAGGTAGGGATCTCCTGCCATTTCCTCCAACTTGACGGTCTGGCCGATCACCTCAACATCTTCAGCCGAAAAGAGACAAATATCCACCTTGCCAGGCGATTTGGTGCAGACAACCTCCTCGATCGCTATTTTACAATACTGATCGAGGCGGTCCAGTCGCTGCCCGGAACCATGCTCTGTCATCTCGACGGGGCATTGCGCTTTTTACCGGAAACCAGGTTGACCGAGTCACACTATACCCTAATCGACCAATTGCTCCGGATTGTCCGGGAACGAGGCATGACCGTAGAGATAAACAGCTCCGGTTTTCCCATACGCCGGGAACAATTTCCAAACAGCCGTATTCTCGGCATGGCTAAAGCCTACAACATCCCGTTCGTTTTCGGCTCAGATGCCCACAAGCCGGGTGAAGTTGGTCGATATTTTGACCGCGTCAACGCCCTTATCCCTTGAGGAGTTTATCCATCGCCGCCCCAAGACTCTTGGCATTAAACGGCTTATGGACGATGGCGTTGACACCTGCAGCATAGGCCTCCTCGTTATCCTGGGTCTCATTTTGCGTTGTTACCATAATAACAGGCAGCAGTTTAGCCGAATATTTCCGGCGAATACTTTCGGTCAGCTGGACCCCGGTCATAATTGGCATATTCAGGTCGGTCAGGACCATCAGCGGTTTTTCTTTCTGCAGCCATTCAAGAGCGGATGCCGGAAACTCAAAGACTACCGGATCATAGCCAAGCTCATGCAGGGTTGCTTTATAAATATTGAGGATCATTCTTGAATCGTCAACGGCCACTACCTTGGGCCGGACAGCCTGATCTTCCTCACCGATAATTTTAGCCGCGAAATCCCTTTTCCCTGCATCGAGCAGTATCTTACCATAGTGATCGCGGATATCCTTATGCGCATGGGGAAGGTAAATGAGCGCCAGTTCCTCGAACAGTTCATCATCGGTCAGGTATAAGAAAATGGTGTCGACCTGGGCGTTGACAATGATCTTGGCAATATGCCGCGCTTCCTGTTCCGGGCCGCGTAACAGATTTTTTATGCCCGCCCCGAGAATCGCAGAAAAATTTTTATCGATAGCCCTGGCCGCGGCAACACAGACATGATCCTCCGGATCGCTTAAACCGGCGGTGAGAGTATAGGCTCCCTTTTTTAGAGGCAGCAGGGCCAAAGCCTCATATGCGGCGAATCGCACATTGGCACTTTTCGGCTCGTTGCCGAGTAATTTTCGAATGGGCACCACCGCCGATTCGTCGCCGATATCACCCAGCACATTCAAGGTATGGATTAGAAAATCCGGATCGTCGCGGAGCAGGTTGTCGATCAGCACCGGTACCGCTTTAGGCCCAATTCTGACCAGCTCCGATTTGGCATA
>Ga0055477_10000418_pt1 | contig 11746 bp, 8 predicted proteins | sample Muzzi_PWA_D2_FD_57683 | JGI IMG/M metagenome (GOLD analysis project Ga0055477, IMG submission 57683) | Wetland microbial communities from San Francisco Bay, California, USA, that impact long-term carbon sequestration - Muzzi_PWA_D2 | ecosystem: Environmental > Aquatic > Marine > Wetlands ... | reverse complement strand
TTCCGGGTCCACGAGTTCACAAGCTCACCCTGATGCCTGAAATAAGAGGTCAGCTCGTCTATCCCGTCATAAGCATTCTGATACCCGATTATCTCGCACCGACCGTGCCATCCGCAGTTGAGTCTCATCCAGTACGGAAGATAGAAGGTGAGCGACATGGGTATATAGAAAGTGAGATACAAGAGAGAAACAAAAAGTATTATGCCTTTCAACCTGCTCATGGATCACATGTTATGCCGTCGGACATAGTTTCCTGATTAACGCGGACCCGCGCTTATTCGTTTTCACCGGCACCGGCTCCAAGAGAGTATTTCAGTACAACGTACCCCAGCACCGCTGATACGAAGGAGCCTACGAGGATGCCGAGGCGCGCCGCGACTCCGTAATCGGCCACGCCGGAATCGAAGGCGAGAGTACTAATGAACAGGCTCATCGTAAAACCGATTCCGCAGAGCACCGATGTGCCGTAAAGAGAGAGCCAGTTTGCTCCCTCGGGGAGCTTTGCCAGGCCGAATCTTATCGCGAGCTTGGCGAATCCGAATATGCCGAGCTGTTTTCCCACGAAAAGCCCGAGAGCGACGCCGACGGGTATGGGCTCGAACAACGTCCGGAACGTCATTCCGGCAAGTGAGACGCCGGCGTTGGCGAACGCGAAAATAGGCATAATGCCGAAAGCAACCCAGGGATGCAGGGTATGCTCCAAGTCTCTTAGCGGACAGGGCTCGCCCTCCTTGGTTCTCATGGGTATCGAAAATGCGAGAACAACTCCGGCAAGAGTGGCGTGGACGCCGGATTTGAGGACGAATATCCAGAGGAAGACGCCGACCACGACATAGGCCGCGGTTCTCTTGACGCCGTAGAGGTTCATGCCTATCAATACGAGGATGGCGATCCCGGCAAGTGCGAGTGATAAGATCGACAGATTCCCCGAATAGAATATCGCGATAATGATTATCGCTCCCAGATCGTCTATGATCGCGAGAGTGAGCAAAAATAGCTTTAGAGAAACAGGCACGCGCGAGCCAAGGAGCGCCAGTATACCCAGAGCGAAAGCTATATCCGTAGCGGCCGGTATCGCCCATCCGTTAAGCGCCGCGGTGTTATTCAGGTTGAAGATCACGTAAATGAGCGCCGGGATGACCATACCGCCGACAGCCGCTATTCCGGGCAGAGAGACCTGCGAGAGGCTTGACAGCTGTCCGTCCAGTATCTCCCGTTTAACCTCGAGTCCGATAAGAAGGAAGAAGATCGCCATCAGCCCGTCGTTAATCCACAGAAGAAGAGGCTTTGCCAGGTGCAGAGCGCCGATTCTTACCTCGACGGGCGTATCGAGAAAGAGGTCGTAGAGTCCCGAGAGCGGGGAGTTGTTGAGTATCAGGGCGAGAACCGCCGCGCCTACCAGAATTATCCCGCTTGCAGACTCCAGTTTGAGAAACTCACGAATTGCGTTTACCGCGCGACCGGATATTTCTGCCATTATAGTTTAATCCCTTTAGATTTTGATAGATTATACGTAAGGGGGCGGTAATATCAAAGATTGGATGTTCTCTAGTCAATTGCTTCAAATTACTTTGTGCAGGAATCGAGTTTATGATAATATCCTGAAACTCGTGAGACGTCTTTTATAAAGGTATCGAAAATTGGAATTGGGCTATTTTACAATGCCGCTCCACCCGGCGGGATCGAATTTGACGGAGACACTCGATCATGACCTGGACCAGCTGATCACGCTCGACGGGATCGGGTTCAAAGAGGCGTGGGTGGGAGAGCACTTCACTGCGGGCTGGGAAAACATCCCGGCGCCCGATTTGCTGCTCGCCAAGGCCATTCCCCTGACGAAGAACATAATCCTCGGGACCGGCGTATCGTGTCTTCCCGACCACGATCCGTTTGTACTGGCCCACAGGATAGCGGTTCTCGACCACCTGGCAAAGGGCAGGTTTTACTGGGGTGTGGGAGCGGGGAGTTTTATAGGGGACTTCGAAGCCTTCGGCATAGATCCGAAAACAGGGGAGCAGAGGGAGCTGACAGACGATTCCCTTAAATTTATTCTGAATCTGTGGAACGACCCAAAGCCCGGTTTATATCAGAACAAGAGATGGAAATTCAAGGTCCCCGTGCCGCAGAGCGACGTGGGTCTCGGCGTTCATACAAAGCCGTATCAGAAGCCTCATCCCCCGATAGCGGTGGCAGGCATAACCGCAGGCTCGGGCACGCTCAGAATTGCCGGAGCAAACGGCTGGATACCAATGAGCATCAACTTCGTAACCAAAGACGTGCTCAGAACACACTGGGCTTCAGTTGAGGAAGGCGCGCTCGGCGCAGGGAAGACGCCGGACAAATCACTCTGGAGGGTGGCGAGGGATATATACGTGGCGGAGACTACGGAAGAGGCAAGGAAGGAAGTGAAGGAAGGGACGCTCGCCAGGGACTTCACGGACTATTTCTTCAAAATGGTTCCCAAGATAAGGGGAAACCTGGATATTTTCAAAACTGACATTTCGATGTCGGACGCGGACGTGACACCCGATTATATGCTGGACAACCTGTGGATAGCGGGAAGCCCTGACGACGTCGCGGAAAGAATAAGAGAGCTCTATGAGTACGTGGGCGGCTTCGGAGTGCTTCTCGTTATGGGTCACGAATGGAAACCCCGGGACAAATGGGTTAGGTCGATGAAGCTGCTGGCGGAAGAAGTAATGCCGAAGCTGAGCGATTTAAAGTAGCCGTCCTGGTTTTCAATCAACCCCCGAGTTTACAGGCTTCGTATTATTGAGCCGGCCTTGTTTCCCGAATAAGCTCAAACGGCGTTTCTATAAACAAAAATTATGAGAATAGAATTCTGGCTTCTTATACTGTCCGGCATATTTTACGGAACAATCACTCCAGGCGGACATTTCCTGATTCACGAGGGATTGTCCCTCTACGAGGTCTCGTTCTACAGATCGCTCATGGTTGCGCTCGTGCTTCTTCCTTTCGTACTTATCAGACCCGGATACATGATCAAGAGGGACAAGGTGCCGTTTTACGTAATCTACGGTCTCGTGGGAGGCGTACTGGAGCTGTTTATGTTCGCGGGCATCGCGCTCGGCGTACCGGTAGCAATAGTAGTCCTTCTGCTTTATACGCAGCCTGTCTGGACAGTGATAATAGGTAGGCTCACGCTGGGAGAAAGGATTACCAGGGCGAAGCTGGGTTCTGTGATTTTGGGAGTGCTCGGGCTCGTTCTCCTGCTAAGGTCGTGGGAGACGGGATCGGGCGGGTCATTCACCGGGGTATTATGCGCCCTTGCCGGAGGAATACTGCTGTCCTTCTGGGTTGTCCTCGGGAAGAGGAGCACCATGCAGGACCAGCACTATGTGACAATTACCTTCGGATGGTCTCTGTTCGCTTTTATCTGGCTTCTCGTTTTGCTGCCGCTCATCAAATTTTTTGTAACCGACCAATCCGCTGTCAGACTGTCTTTCGATTTAGCCCCCATGAGCTGGCTGTATCTGGTAATTTTCGCGCTACTGGCAGGCGTGATTCCCCATCTTCTCTTTTTCAAGGGTCTTGGACGCGTCTCGGCATCGGTAGCGGGAATTATACTCTTACTCGAGCCTGTTAGCGCCACGATACTGGCCTGGCTGTTCTTCTCTCAGAGCGTGGGAGGGTACATTATGCTGGGTGGTTTACTCATCCTGCTGTCTAATTACATAGTCATAAAAGAAGCTAGTTCGGATAACACGGTATTTTGATTCTCAAATTCGCTCTTCAATCCTTTTCATCGGTTACTACCGGGGTGTTCTGGCTTTCTATATCATCTGAGTTGACAATCTTATTTACGCCGTCCGATTTTACTACCGCAAGACCGTTTAATCGCAGCACCGTCTCGAAGAACATGAGCATGTCTTCCTTTTTCATGCCCCCCTTGGGCGTAATGATGCTTATCTCCCGCGGTTTAACCGATTCGTCTATGACGTAGATTTCTTGTTTGAGCTCGCTTACGGCATTTACTAGGTCTATTATGTCGACGTCGTCCTGCAGGTTTATTATCTTGTCAGCGGAATCGTTTTCTCCATTTTGAGTGACTTCACCGGGAGGTTCCGTCTGACCCCTTACACCCTTGTGAGGTGAGAGCAGATCCGGAGGGAAGATCAGTATATCAAGCAAGAAAAATCCGGTTAGGAGAAGTAAGACTCTGTATTTCATCTCTTTAAGTCCGTCGAATCACGCCGGTTTCGAGGAGATTTTTTGTCAGAACGGTTAATGCCCGGATGAATCCGGTTATATGAGAACAAAGCCGGCGGTAAGGCTCATAGATCGGTCGCCTTTTCCTTTATCCTCTTCACCCTTTCCGTTCTTCTTTCCTTCCTCTCTAGCGCTTTTTTCCATAGTCTTTTTTCTTCCGGTGTTTCCGGTGCGAATTCGGGTACGGGATTCGGCGCGCCGTCCTTTCCAACGTGTACGAATGTCAGAAACGCCGTACAGGTATGTCTCTGCTCGCCGGTCATTATATTTTCGGACAGCACCTTGATGCCGACTTCGAGGGATGTATTGCCCACGTATGTAATGCCGGCTTTGAATATGATGATATCACCGACCCTGATGGGGGAGTAGAAGAAGAGCTCGTCGAGCGAGCCGGTTACGAGGACGCCTTTTACGTATCTCATTGCCAGTATGGCGGCCGTCTCGTCGATATCCAGCATGAGCTTTCCGACAGACATGAAATTCCCGTAAAATGTGTCCTCGGGAAGTACGACTTTCGTGGTCTCAAGCCGCATTCTGACTATCTCCGTCTCGTCGATTATGTTCTGTGCCTGATCGCCCCTCTTCGCTATTTTCGGCAGTCTCTTTTCACGTCTGTTCTGCGCCTCCCTGTACACCGACATCTCTTCGTCGTCCGCGGGGGTAATCTTTTCTTCAAGTTCTCTGGGATTTCCCTCGTTGTCCACAGCGATGAAAACCATATTGGCGATAGTCGCCAGTTTTCTCTCTCCGGTCGAAGGGTTTTCCGCGTGTACGACGACGCCGACTTCGAGGGAGCTCGACCCGATATATTGTATGGCGCTGTCGAGCGTAACGATCTCACCCGTTTTCACCGCGTTTACGAAATCGATGCTGTCCGTCGAGCCAAGGACGGTTAGTCCTCTCGATATCCTGGACGTGTTCACGCTTCCGGCGAGCATTATCCAATCCATTAGCCTCCCGCCGTGGAGTGTCCCGAAGATATTCGTGTGCTCCGGGAATACGAACTGGACCATCTGATGTCTTGTTTCTTTAATCGAGGGCATACGTTCTTCCGAATTATATCATGTCAATATTTTTTCACCATAGAAACGTAGTCATACGCGATCGTATTCGCACACCGAATGAATGCAGCGGCTTATCCTTTACTGAGCCTCGGCCTGCACTTCTTCCCTGTCCATATGGACGTCCATCTGCGGGTAAGGTATGGATATTCCGTTGGTGTCGAATTCCAGTTTTATCTTCTCGGTGATATCAAACAGGACAGGCCAGTAGTCGCCGGTGTTTACCCACGGACGGACAACGAAGTTAACGCTGCTGTCGGCGAGCTCTCCTACAGCGACCAGGGGCTCCGGAATATTTAGAATGCGGCTGTCCGAGCTTATTATGTTTTCAATTATTTCCTTGGCTTTCTTTATATCGTCGTCATACCCGATACCGAACGTCAGGTCTATCCGCCTCGTGTCTTTGGCGGAGTAATTTGTTATTACGCCTGAGTAAATCGTTCCGTTGGGAACGACCACGTGTCTGTTGTCCGGCGTATTGAATGTGGTGCTGAAGATCTCGATATTCTGTACGGAGCCTGACGTGCCGCCCGCTTCGACGTAATCTCCTTCCTTAAAAGGTCTGAACGTTATCAGCATGACACCCGCGGCGAAGTTCTTTAAAGAGTCCTGGAGAGACAAGCTGATTGCAAGACCGGCGGCGCCGATAAGAGCGATTAACGAGGTGGTGTTGACCCCCAGCCTGTTAAGCGCCATGATACTTACAATTAATAAAAGAATCCATCCGACAATCGAGCAGACGAAATTCACCAGGATGCTGTCCACCTTTGCGTTGGACAAAACCTTCCTGAATATGCTAACTAAAGAACCGGCTACGATGTAACCGATTATAAAGATAATTATCGCCAGTCCTATATTGATAGACCACGGAATGAGATACGTATTTACGATCTCCTGAAAGTTAATTGATTCCAGCATCTTTATATTCCTCCTGAAATTTGTTGATGTATATACAGTTGACCGAAATTAAGCTAATTGCTCGGAATCAATAAGTCAAAACAATAATAGCACCTCCGCGATTCGCGTATAGCCGGTCTTTTTTGAGGCAGCGAAAGCTTAGCTGCGATACTCCATAATGCCACGCTTGCATGATAAAGGCGAACGCTACGGCGTGAAAGCGTAATTATGGAGTAGAACAAAAAATAATTATGTTGACATATTTTGTCATCCGCTATCCAAATGTTGTAACCAGCCTGTTTTTAGGCTATGAAAAAAATGCTGTTTGGAAGGAGGGTTAGACCGGCCCTGAACAACATTTTTTCTGGCATGCTTCTTGTAACAATATCAAGTGGAGGTATGAATCTGGCCGCAGGCCTAACTCGGTTAAATCATTCATAAACTATTAAAAACAACAATGACCCCGAGAGTCAATCGTGTTAGTCGTTTTCTTATTGCTCAAGGAAACTGACCGAGAGTTCAAACACTATGAGAAACAGAAAAACCAGAATACTACTAATTGAAGACAACCATGATTATGCCCAGCTAATTAAGAGGATACTTAGTAAAAAATCCTCTCCGCCGATGGAAGTAGAGCACCGCGATAGCTTTTCAGGAGGTTACGAACGGGCTTCAAAGGGTGATTTAGATTTGATACTGCTGGATCTGAATCTTCCCGATAGCGGCGACACCGATACACTCATGGAGATCGGCGGTGTAACGAGAGCGCCTGTCATTGTCCTGACAGGTACCGATGACGAGTCCGTGGCGCTCAAAGCGGTACAGAAAGGCGCTCAGGATTACCTTATGAAAGGTCAGGTGGATTCCCGGCTGCTCGTGCGTTCGATAAAATACGCGATCGAGCGCAAGAAAGCGGATGACGCGCTTAAGAGATCGGAAGAAAGATTCAGGATGCTGATAGAAAACGCTATGGATTTGATAACCACACTGGATGTGGACGGAACGATAAAATATATAAGCCCGTCACACACGAATATAGTGGGTTATGAAGTCGATGAGCTGCTGGGAAGAAAGGTTTTTGATTTCGTGCATCCGGAGGACCTCTCTATTGTAATGGACGTGTTCTCGCAGGCCTTGCAAAACCGGGGCAAGCTTTATGCGGCTGAGTTTCGGGTGAGACACAAGGAAGGTCATTGGGTAATGCTGGAATCGATAGGTAAGCTGTGTCCTTCCGATGCGGGAGATATAGGCGTCATAGTCAATTCACGCGATGTAACGGAGCGTAAAAAGATGGAAGAGCGGCTGAGAAGTCTATCCATAACCGATGACCTGACCGGCCTGTACAACAGAAGAGGATTTATGACATTCGCGGAGCACCATATCAAAGCTGCTGCCAGGAGAAAGGAGCACGTCCTGCTGATACTTATCGATGTGGACGGGCTAAAGCAAATAAACGACGCGCACGGCCATGTAGTGGGCGATCAGGCACTTATAGACACGGCGTCGGTGATCAAGCAGACATTCAGGAACTCGGACGTTATGGCGCGGGTCAGCGGCGACGAATTCGTTATACTCAGCACGGACGCAAACGGAAACGGGACCAGCTCGATACGGAAACGGTTGAATGAGAATGTCAAGCTGCATAATTCCAAACACGATAGACCATTTGTGCTTTCCCTGAGTTTCGGAATAGTCAAATACGACCCGCAATCTCCGGCTTCGATAGACCGGCTGATGGTTAAGGCGGATCAGCTGATGTATGAAGAGAAAAGTAAGAAAGACCCCGGGGAAAGAGGGAAGGTAATACAGATCAAGAACTATAATCAATAGGACGCAAAGCGGGACAATAATATAAACAGCATAATCAGGCTTCCAAATCTCGAAGGGTCCCATTAAAACTTAACTGCGGAGCTTTGTCACTTCACAGCAGCGAAATAACATATTTTGTTAACCGTAAGGTGCGCAAATTATTCACAATCTTCGGATTAATGAATAATACACGTATGTTATGAGTCAAACAGTCTCTGGTACGTTTTTTGCACGTATCATATGCGTAATAAGTTATCGAGGTTTGAAATAGACAATACCGGAGAATGTTTTGGCATCAGAGGAACTAAACATACTGCTCATCGAGGATGACACGAGCTACTCAAAGCTCTTGGAAAGGAAGCTCGTTTCCGCAGGTGATACCAGGTTCATCACGAGATCCGTTCACACACTCACAGACGGTATAGAAGCCCTGGATCAAAACGGAATCGATTTGGTATTGCTGGACCTCAACCTTCCGGATAGCGAGGGGACGAAAACGCTCTCCCGGATACATAAACAATTTCCCGAAATACCGATTATAGTGCTCACGGTGCTGAGCGACGAATCCATTGCATTTAAGGCTCTCGGCCGGGGCGCTCAGGACTACCTGATAAAGGGCGAGGTGGATAGCAATCAGATAGCCCGCGCGATGAGATACGCAATCGAAAGACAAACAGAGATTAATAAGCGCAAGGTCATAGAGAAGGATCTCGCGAGCGAAAAGGAAAGGCTCGCGGTAACTCTGGATTCCATCGGAGACGGCGTGATTGCCACCGATACGGAAGGAAGAGTGGTCATGATAAACGGTGTGGCGGAGCGCCTTACGGGATGGCCTCGCGAGGATGCGGTGGGGAGGTTTATCAAGGATGTATTTTTCATAGTAAACGTGGATACAGGGGAGCCGACTGAAAACCCCGTCAACAAGGCTATCGAAGCCGATAAGGCCGTGGGCCTCGAGAGCGGTACTGTACTTATCTCAAGGGAAAGGGAAGGCTGCAAATACGTCTCAGCGAGCAGCTCTCCTATTCGCGACGCGGATGGGATTATCATAGGCGTCGTTCTGGTATTCAGGGATATCACTGAACTCAAGAGGCGTGAGGAAGAGCTGCTTAAAATCCAGAAGCTGGAGTCAATAGGACTACTGGCTGGAGGCATAGCGCACGATTTTAACAATCTGCTCACTTCGATCATGGGCAATATTTCACTCAGCTCGGCGCCCGACGTGCCGGAAGCCAAGATCAGGGAGAGAATGTCCGAAGCCCTGCGTGCGTGCTACAAGGCAAAGGATCTATCATCACAGCTGCTCGCCTTCTCAAAAGCCGGCGCGCCGGCCAGCAAAATGTCCATATCACTGGAAAGGCTTATTCGGGAAACGGTCAATTTCTCTATGAGCGGCGCGACCGTGGATTGTAAATTTATTGTGGAAGAAGACATATGGCCCGTTGAGATCGACGAGGGACAAATAAGCCAGGTTATCAGCAATGTAATAATCAACGCCGTGCAGGCTATGTCAAATGACGGGATAATTACCATCAGGATCGAAAACTTTGATACGGACAATGAGAATGGCATCCCTCTTGATGAAGGAAAATACGTGAAAGCTACTTTCGAGGACGAAGGCATCGGGATTCCCAAGGAATACCTGTCAAAGATATTCGACCCTTACTTCACCACCAAACAAAGCGGCAGCGGTCTCGGTCTCGCAACCTCTTACGCTATAGTTAAAAACCACGGCGGTTTGCTTACGGTTGAGTCCGAGCTTTACGCGGGAACAAAGGTACATATGTACCTGCCTGCGGCGGAGGAAGCCGCTGCTGCCGCGGCGAAGGTCAAGAGGGCGATAAAAAAGGGAAGCGGAAGGGTGCTTATCATGGACGACAAGATGGAAGTCAGAGAAGCAGCCGGCGAGATGCTGAATCACATAGGTTATGAGGTCGGATTCGCGAGAGACGGAAACGAAGCGTTAAAGATGTATAAGTCGGCAAAAAGAGAGGGCAGGCCGTTTGATACGGTCATCATGGATCTGACAGTACCGGGCGGTATGGGTGGAAAAGAGGCCCTTGAAAAACTGATGGACATCGATCCCGAAGTCAAGGCAATAGTATCGAGCGGATATTCAAGCGATCCGATATTGTCAAAATATGAGAAATACGGGTTCAAGGGCGTTTTGCCCAAACCCTACGAAATGGAAAAACTGAGCGATGTCATCTACGGCGTACTTATGAGGGAAGATTCAGAAGCCCGCACGGAAAATTAACCGGATGCGGAATTCGCAATACGCACCGTTCTTTTTACTTCTTCCCGGCCAGCTCTACTGCATCCCCGACCATTTCCCTGAGTAGATCGAGACCCCCCTGCCAGAATCCGGGATTTTTAATATCCACGCCCACGCGCTCGAGCAGTGCTTCCGGTGCGTCGCTTCCGCCCGAAGATAAGAGCTCTATATAACGAGGAACGAATTCATTCCCCTCGTTCAGGTATTTGTGGTATAGCGCCAGAACCAGAAGCTCGCCGAACGAGTACGCATAGCAGTAAAAGGGCGAATGTATAAAGTGCGGTATGTACATCCACCAGTGGCTGTAGTCTTCCGTGAGCTCAACGGAGTCCCCGAACATGGGCTTGTTCGCTCCTATCCAGAGAGCGCCGATTTCATCCGCCGTCAGCTCTCCTTTCTCCCGCCTCTTCATATGGAGACTTTCCTCGAAGCGTGTAAGCACCACCTGTCTGAATACGGTGGCGAATATGTCTTCCAGCTTGCTGCATATGAGCGAGAGTTTTATCCCAGGATCTTTCTCCGTTTCCGTCAGTTTATGAAACACGAGCATTTCCGCAAAAACGCTCGCGGTCTCGGCGGTCGTGAGCGGTGTGTTGGATTGAAAGTAACCCTGCCTCCTCGACAAATACTGATGCACTCCGTGCCCCAGCTCGTGGGCCAGAGTCATTACATCCCTCATCTTTCCCGAATAGTTGATAAACACGTAGGGATGAACACTCGGAACAGTGCCGTGGCTGAATGCCCCTCCGCGCTTACCGTCCCTGACCGCGGCGTCTATCCAGCTTTTTTCAAAGAATCTCCCGGCTACGGAAGCCATGCGGGGAGAAAAATCGCGGAAGGAAGACAGGATTATATCCCTCCCCCTATCGTATTTTATGGTTTTAGAATCGGCGGTTATGGGAGCGTATCGGTCGTAGTCGTAGAATTTCTTGACTCCGAGGAGCTTCTTCTTGAGGGTGTAATAATCAGCGACCATATCGTAGTTCTTCTCACAGGAGGTTATCAGTGCTTGAACGGTCTCTGCGTCTATCTCGTTATCCAGGTGGCGCGAAGCCATGGGCTGTGCGAAATTCCTTATGCGGTCGTTTACCGAATGGTCCTGAACCAGCGTATTGAATATGAAGGTGAGGACATGCGAGTTCTCAAGCAGCCCTTCGGTAAGCCCACTGGCGGCTGCTTTTCTCTTTTTTCTGTCCGGGTCATATAGAAGCGCAAGCGTTTCTGTTTCACTTAGAGATTTAACCTTTCCGTCGAGTTTTACATTGAAGCGGATATTGTTTAACACTTCGTCGAAAAGGCGCTTGAACGCTCTGGAGCCGGTGTTTGCTTTTTCGTCCAGTATCATCTCCTCGGGCTCGCTCAGCCGGTGCGGCTTATAGAGTCTCTCCTGCTCGAGGAAGTGCCTGTAATCGGCGAGCTTCTTGTCCTCCAGCAGCTTGCGGGCCGTTTTATCGTTCAGGCCTATCCACTCGAG
>Ga0055477_10000416_pt1 | contig 11768 bp, 10 predicted proteins | sample Muzzi_PWA_D2_FD_57683 | JGI IMG/M metagenome (GOLD analysis project Ga0055477, IMG submission 57683) | Wetland microbial communities from San Francisco Bay, California, USA, that impact long-term carbon sequestration - Muzzi_PWA_D2 | ecosystem: Environmental > Aquatic > Marine > Wetlands ... | reverse complement strand
GACCCAGAAACGGCCCAGGCCTACCACGACGAGTCGCTCCCCGCCGACACCTTCAAGAGCGCTCACTTCTGCAGCATGTGTGGCCCGAAATACTGCTCGATGAAGATCACCGAAGACATTCGCGCGATGGCGGCCGAAAGTCCGCTGGAGTTGCCGGTGGCCGCGGCCAGCAAGGATTGAAACGATGTTGAGCCACGATACTCTCGAACAATACCGTCGAATGACGCCGGGCGAACGTCTTGCACTTGCATTCCGATTGACCGATGAGGCAACGCCCTACTTGTTCGCCGGGCCGCCAGAGCAAGTGAAACGGAGATTTGAATTACTTCGGCGTCAGAACGACGAGCGAAATCGGCGGATGCTGGAGGGATTTGCGCGAACACGACATCTCCCATCATGAAGAGCGTTACCGATACCCTCCATGCAATGGTGGAGTTGCTGGACCAATTGTCAATTCAATACGCCGTGATGGGCGGCTTCGCCGTCCGAGCCCACGGTGTTCCCCGGCCAACGTATGATATCGACGTAGCCATCGTTCTTGAGAGAACTCGTCTGCCGGAGCTTTTCGACCGATTGCGAGAACATGACTTCGTAGTTCCCGATGTCTATGAATCCGGATGGGTGGATCAGGTCAAGGGCATGCCGCTCCTAAAACTGCGGCGCTACATTCGCGATGAGAGTCTGGATGTCGATCTATTCCTGGCGGAATCGAAGTTTCTCTCGGAGGTCATGAGACGGCGGTTTCCCGCGGACGCCGAAGGACGGATACTATGGGTAGTGAGCCCCGAGGACTTGGTGCTATTGAAGCTGCTTGCGGGCAGGCCACGCGATCTCGGTGACGTCGCCGACGTGTTTTTCATGCAGGGCGACCTGGATGAAGTGTACTTACGAAATTGGGCATCCGCACTCGGCATTAGCGAGCATTTGCAGAAGGCTCTCGACGAACGTTCCAATTAGTCAGAGGTAACTTATGAGATTAGCACGTCGCGCACTGTGCTGTGGTGTCCTTGTCCTCACTGTTTGTGGCTGCACGCCTCAAGTGACCATTCTGGTACCAGACATGATGTGTCCCGAGAGTTGTGCCGTGAAGGTCAAGGAGATCCTCTCCGAGCAGCCGGGGGCGAAGGAAGTCGTGGTCGACTTCGATTCCAAGACGGCGACCGTCGCCATCGAGGAAGGAAAGTTCGACGCCGACGCGGCGATCGCGGCGCTCGTCGATCATGGCTTCGACCACTCGACGCTGAAGTCGTCGGCCCACGACGAGCAGGCGTCTGCCGATGCCAAAGAACAGTCGGCCGGTTGATCGTCCGTGTACTCGCTCGACAGCTATTCGGCCGACAGCGCTTCGTCCTTCGGCCGATAGAAGATCGCCACCGGCAGCATCAGCCCGGCCGTGACGGCGAACATCGTGTTCCGCGGCCAGCCGTAGGCGTCGAACACCGCGATGCACGCGGCGTACAGCCCTGCTCCCAACAGGATGCCGATCCAACTAAATTGGTTCATCGTGGCGATCATGCGCCCCTTCTGCTCGCGCGGCGGGCGCGATTGCAGCGCCACCTGGATCGGCACGATGAACATGCCGGTAAATGCGCCCATCGCAATCAGCGTCGGGATGCTGCCGTAGTATCCGAGCAGGTGCTGATGCGGTCCGCCGCGGAGGCTCATCAGGATCATCGTCACAAAGATGCCAATTTCGCCGACGATGACCACGTTGCGGTTCACGCGGTCGCGCGACAGGTAGCCGCCGATCGCGCAGCCCACCGCGATGCCGAGCCCGATCGACGCGGCCAAGATGCTCGTCTTCGCGTCGTTGAGTCCCAACTGCGTCTTGCCCAACGCGTTGACGCCTTGCTGGACCATGCCGCCCACCATCCAGAACACCGACACGACGAGGATCGCCCACAGCAGCGAAACATCCTTCACCAACAGTCGCAGGATGTCGGGCGGTACGAGCCAGGCCTGCCAATCGGCCTTCAGCTGCGGATTGGCCGGCGGCACGCGCCGCACCAACAGCGACGTGAGCGTGCCGGCGATGGCGATAAACACGCACGCCAGCGACGCCACCCACACGTGTTGGTTGCCCACCAGCTGCAACAGTCCGCCCGCCAGCGCCATGCCGAAAATGATCGACAGGAACGTGAGCATCAAGAAGATGCCGTTGGCCCGCGGCAAGTCGGCCGGGCGAATCGTCTCGGGCAGGATGCCGTATTTCGACGGCCCGAAAAAAGCGCTCTGCACTCCCATCAGGAAGAGCACCACCAGCATGCCGCCGAAGCCGATGGTGCCATAGAAGAAAAAGCCGACCATGCCCAGCCCCATGGCCACGATCTCGGCCACCTTCGACGCGATGATCACCGGCCGCTTGCTGATGCGATCGGATAGATAGCCCGCGTAGCCGGAAAAGATCAGGAACGCGGCGGCAAAAACACCCATCGCCAGCGACTGGCGATCGTATGCATCGCCGGCCGCGAGTTGGACGGCCGTCGGCGTGGCCAGCAGCAGCATCATTTGCTTGAACAGGTTGTCGTTGAACGCGCCGAGAAACTGCGTCACCGCCATGCCCCAGAAGCTGGTGTCGCGCGCGAGCGGCGGCAGATCTGCGTGGACTGGGTCGACCGATCGTGCCGCGGCGCGTGGCCGGTCGGCGGATGGTTCGTTCCCCTCGTATACTCGGTGCGATTGATCTTCCGCTGCTGCGCGTGATTTCATGCGGGCAATTATGGCGGACTTGCGACGGCCGCAACAAGGTCGGCTGGCAACTCGGGCACACGGTTTGCTCGATATTCAGCGGCTGTGCTGCAAACGTCGCTTCGGCGCTGAAAACGTGCTATTTCGCCCACAGGCATGCTATAATGAACACGGCGCCAAACGCGTTCGCGGCAATGGATTTGTCTACGCACTGGTCGGCTGCCCACTTTTCGCTCGATTTCCGCGCCCAACCGCCGGGCGCCGGACGGGATTGGTATCATGGATACTCTGCTACCTGCAGCTGAGGAAATGAAACGGCTGCTCTCGTTCCTCGGCAAGCACGGGGCGTCCGACCTGCACCTTAAGGTTGGCTACCCGCCCTACGTCCGGATCGGCGGTCACCTGCGCCAACTGCAGCTGCCGCCCATTGCCGATACCATCCGCATGACCGAGATGATTCGGCCGCTCGTGCCGAGCAACCGCTGGATCGACTTCGAGACGCGCGGCTCGCTCGATTTTTCCGCGGCCGACGAGACGGGCGATCGCTACCGAATCAACATCTACCGCTCGATGGGCGAAGTCCACGTGGCCGTGCGACGCGTGCAGTCGAAAATCCTCGACTTCGACGAGCTGAATCTGCCGGAGATCTATCGCACGCTGATCAGCGAAACCGCCGAGGGGCTGATTTTGGTCTGCGGCGTCACCGGCTCGGGCAAGAGTTCGACCCTTGCCGCGATGGTCGAATACATCAACAACCATCGCAGCATGCACGTGATTACGATCGAAGATCCGATCGAATTTCGCTTCAGCGGCAAGAAGTGCATCATCTCGCAGCGCGAGATCGGCCTGGACGTGCCGAGCTTTCCCGACGCGCTGCGGGTCGTCGTGCGGCAGGACCCCGACTGCATCCTGATCGGCGAGATGCGCGACCGGGAGACGATGCTGGCCGCCATTCAGGCCGCCGAGACGGGCCACCTCGTGATGGGCTCGCTCCACTGCGCCGACGTGCAACTGAGCTTCTCGCGGATGCTCGAGTTCTTCGACCGCTCCGAGCACAGCTTCATTCGCTCGTCGCTGGCCAACAGCCTGCGGGCGATCATGTGCCAGCGACTGATTCCCGGCCTCAAGGAGGGCTCGCGCTATCCGGCCACCGAGGTGCTCCTGGCGAACTCGGTGGCGAAAGAGAAGATCCTCCGCGAGGAAGACGACGACCTGCCGGCCATTCTGAGTCAGTGCCGCGAGGAGGGAATGCGCGACTTCACCCACTCGTTGTGCGAGCTCGTGCAGGAGGACAAGGTGCTCAAAACCGTGGCCCTCGACTACGCCCCGCATCGGGAAGCGCTGACCTCGGCGCTCAAGGGCATCGACTCGGCCGGCTCGACGGGCATGGTCTCGCGGCTGCGGAGCTGAAACAGGATTCGCCAAGCGGCTCGGCTCAGCCGCGATAGCCGTCATGGCAGTCGGCGCAGGCTTTGGTTGCCCGGCCGATCGCAGCGCGGGCCTGGTCGAAATTGTGGGTCGCCGCCGCCGCCGACACGTCCGTCGCCGCGTCGCGCAGCGCACCGGCGTATTCCGCAAACGTCTCATCATCCCAATACTCGAACGACTCGCGGTGGATCACGTCGGCGAGCATGGCGACCACTTGTGCTTCGTGGGCGATGTCGCTCTGGTTGCGGCGAAATGTCGCCGCATTGGCCAGCCACTTGGTGAGCCGCTCTTGATGCGCGATATTCAACCGCTGCATGAGCGGCGAACGGCCGGCCACTTGCGACCAATCGGCGACTTTGGCCTCCGCCCTCGGCAGTTGCGGCCGACCGCCGCGGACCAAGTCGGCGAGGTCTTGCTTACGAGCAACCGCTTCACGATACGAGTCGTCGCTGCCGACTTTCGCGTCGGCCGCAGCCCGCGAGAACGCTGCCCGCAGTCCGGCCGCCGCATCTTTCCAGCGCGCGTCGCCATCGTATTGGGCCGTCACGGCGAACAGCACGGCCAGCTCGCTGAAATCGCGGCGGGCAGCCTCGTTGTCGCCGCCCTTGAACGCACTGGGCGACGTCACCGTGCCGGCAACCGATTGATTCAGCCGCTTGACCTCCGTCTCGAGCGCGTCGGCGCTAATCAGCTTCGACCAGGCAAATTCGCCAGCCCTGCCCTCCGCCGCAGGACTCACCACCGCAAGATCATCGAGATGGGTGGCTGCTGCGTAGTCGGGCCGCGGACCCTCGAGCTTCTCCCGGGCGTCCTCGAAAAACGTGTCGCGCACGTCGCGTGACCACTTCGGCGGCCGGGCCTCTTTGCCAACGGCCGACACGGCAACCAGCGCGCCCCACGCGAGACCAATTCGCAACGCAAATTTCCAACGGTTCATATCTCCGATCATACCTAAAGTACGTCAGGCTTTCAGCCTGACTGAGTACATTGGGTTTCCAGCCTGAGCTAGTACGTTGGGCTTTCAGCCTGACAGAGTGTATCGTGACGTCAGGCTGGAAAGCCTGACCTACAATTCCACGCGCCCACACAGTGCGATTCGCACTTCCATCGAAGCACTCAACTGTGGTAATACGACACCACTGGCAGGATCAACTCATGGCAGACTTGTCGGCAGTCTATTGGGATAAGTCCGCTTCGCGCGCGACGAAGGTGACCTTGGTCTGTTTGCACTTGGCGATCGTGACCGTCGCGGTGTGGCTCTTGGTCGGCGGCGGAATCGGTACGGTCGATGCCCTGCTTGGGCGGTCGCACCAGCTCGCGCCGGCCGTCCGGCGCGAAACACTGGCGGCCGCGGCCGGGCTCTATTTTCTCCGAACTCTGGCCACGATCTTCGTCTTCGTGAAGCGGCGGATGCCCTGGTCGGAAGTCGCCACCATCGCCCTCTGGATCGGCGTGATCGACCTCTTGTTCGCCTACTTCGGCGGCCGTAACACGGCCCCGTTCGGCGTGGTGGGCGCGGCCGGGATCGCGCTCGTGCTTTCCGGCTCGGCAATCAACACCGGCTCCGAGTGGCAACGGCACCGCTGGAAGCGCGACCCCACCCATGCCGGCCACCTCTACACAGGCGGCCTCTTCGCCTACGCCCGCCACATCAACTATTTCGGCGACCTCGTGCTGTTTACAGGCTGGGTACTGATGACCGGCTGCCCGGCGCTGCTGGTGATCCCGCTCGTCATGGCCGCCGGCTTCGCGTTTGCAAACATCCCCGCCCAGGACCGCTACCTGGCCGAGCGGTACGGCGAAGAGTACCGCCAATACGCCCAGCGTGTGAAGCGATTTGTGCCGTTCGTTTATTGAGCGGGGGAGTGTCGAGCTGATCGGCGGCAATGGGCACCGCGAGAGAAAAAGTAGAGTGCCCGCATTCCTCTTGCTCCCACCTTGTCATCTCCGTCCCGTTTAACGGCCCCCAAGCCAATAGCTGCCGTCAGCGCGACGCCGGCGAGTGTTCCGCAGCCGGGCTCAGGAACGACAAACGCCCGAGTGATGAGGACCAATTTGCCGCTCTCGACAAGGGGCACGCCTTGGAAGGCGAGATTTCCTACGGATGCGCCGAAGTTCGGATCCAGCGACAAATCGCCTTGTGGCAAACCCATGATCGCGTCAACTGTTGTCATGTTCGGAATTTGCGCAAAGACCGTAAAATCGCTGTCGAGAAACGAGTTGTCGGTAAGATTGATGTAAAAGCTGCTCGTCCCGCTGTTCTGATCGTAGGCGCCCATATGATCGCTAGCCAAAGCTAGGCCAACTGTGCCGCGCACATTAGAGAGTCCGGCGATCTGCGGCATGCCTTGGACCGGCGCAAACGCCTGAATCGGCACGAAACCATCGACTGTCGCCGGGACATCCGCGCTGGCCGTCTTGAAGGTGCCCATTTGTAGCACGAATTCTTCAACCGCCCGATTGATCACGGTGTTGTCGTATCGCCCGCTCGTCACGTACTGCAGCAGGTTGTCGACGTGCCCTTGCAGGTCCGGATTGCCCGTCGGATTGAGGACCATATCGAAGTCGCCGGAACTCGTCTGAAATCGCACCGTCTGAGCCGACGCCACGCTCGCCAATAGTCCGACCAATGCCAAACCAAGAAACCCACTCACGCGATATACTCCAAAGTTCTACGAATAGCTGCAGCGCAACAAAAAAACGTTTCGCGAAAGCTCGCCACCGCGATTGGGCAGTGGTCAGAGGTTTCGCGAAACGTTCTTGGCAGCAGCAGTTCGGAAGTCTGAGGGGAAATGAATAATCGTACGCTATCCAATTAGGCTAATAGTAGATGTGAGGGGTGTCAAGCGTTTTTTGAATTGGCGTGGGAAAGGGAGATTTGTCATGCTGTTGATGTGAGGGAGGCGTCGCAACTACCTCGTCGCCTCTTTTTGTGTCAAGCAGCTATCCTCGGCCCCGCAGGTCCAGCGTCGAGAATCCAGAGCAGGGCCGTTTTGGCTCTCACCGCGCGACATGCCGCTCTCTGCTCCTCTCCGTGGCAAGTTCCTTTTTGAATCGCGCTCGCCTGGCAGGTATCCACTACCGTTGAAAGATCGGCAGCAGTTGGTTCGGGGCGCCGAGCGTCAGCACGACCAGCGCCGTCGCGTAGGCGTTGCCGAATTGGCTGTCGTGCCAGTGGCTGTCGGCCGGCCAGGAGCCGTCCGGCTGTTGATTCGCCAGCAGCGTGCGGACGGTTGGCGGGAAGAAGGCCGCCCAATAGTCGCCGCCCAGTTGGTACATCGCCTGGCAGGCGTTGAACAGGCCGTAGTGGTAGCGATCGTGGACCCACTGCGGTCGGCACACGTTGTACTCGCTGAAGCCGTTCTCCAGCAGCCAGCGACCGGACTGTTGGGCTTCGCGCGAATGGTGAAAACCGGCGTGGGCCAGGGCCAGGATGCCGGCGCCCGCCATCGGCCGGCTGCGGTCGTCGCCGCCGCCGGTGACGTATTCGAACGTGCCGAATTCCGGCGCGTAGCAGCGGCGGACGTAGGCCACGGCCTCGTCGATCGGCTCCTTCGACACGTCGAACCCGGCATTCCGCGCGGAGCGGACAAACATCAGCTCCCAACCGGTGATCGAGAGATCGGAATCGAAGTCTTCGACTTTGTCGATGTACCGCCAACCGCCGCGGTCGGCGGGGCGGTCCTTGTGCCAGCGCTGCATCGCCAGCGACACACGCAGGGCACGATGGATGGCGGCCTCGATTCGCTTGGCCCGCCGGGCATCACTCATGCCGTATATCTCACTCACGAGCAACGAAGAGATGGCATGGTTGTAGGCGGCGCAGATGCCGACCTCGCGGTTCGGTACGGTGCGATCGAGCACGGAGCCATTCGGTCCGACCAGCGCGATCAGTCCGTTTTCCTTTTGGCACGAGATCACGTAGTCGGTCGCCCGCTCGAGGTTGCCGCCGTACCGCCCTTCGCCGGGCACGTTGCCGTGGGCCACAAACGCCATCGTGCAGAGGCTGGTCACGCCCGGCTGACCGTTGGGAATCGTCGGAAACGAGCCGTCACGCCGCTGCTGGGCGGCCAGCCATGCCAAGCCTCGTTCCACGGCTCGGTCGACGCGCCGCCACTCGTCGGCCGTGAGCACATCGGCAGGCGAATTGTTTCCTGCATCATGTTGAACGGCAGGTTGCCGGCCGGCTGGCGCCCTCGAGAACTCCTCTTGCTGAGCGTACGATTCCTTTGCGACCAACAGCATTAGCAGGCCGACGATGCCAGGAAATATGCGGACGTGTGAGTGCATGGCCAACTTGTCAGCGTTGAAAGATCGGCAGCAATTGATTCGGCGCGCCGAGCGTCATTACCACCAGCGCCGTCGTATAAGCGTTGCCAAATTGCGCGTCGAATGAATGACTATCCACTGGCCACGATCCGTCTGACTGTTGATTAGCGAGCAGTGTCTCCACGGTCCGCGGGAAGAATTGGCGCCAATGGTCGCCGCCGAGTTGATACATCCCCTGGCAGCAATTGAACAGGCTGTAGTGATACCGATCGTGCGACGATTGACGACTGCGGCTAAACGACATGACGGCGTTGTACTGGTCGAAATTGTGGCGCAGGATGAATTCGCCGGATCGCTGGGCTTCCGGCGCGCCATGGAAGCCGGCGTGCGCGAGTGCCAGGATGCCGGCGCCGGCCATGGCGCGGCTCCGGTCGTCTTCGCCAGGAAGGCCGGCTACGTATTCGAAGACGCCGTATTCCCGGGCATAGCAGCGGCGGACATAGGCTACCGCCTCGTCGATCGGCTGCTTGGGCACCTCAAAGCCCGCGTTACGCGCCGATCGCAAAAACATCAAATACCAGCCGGTGATCGACAAGTCGGAATCGTCTCGGTTGTAGCGGTCGATGTAGCGCCAGCCGCCGCGATCCTTGGACCGGTCCTTCGGCCAGCACTGCATTTCGAGCGTGGTGGCGAGCGCACGCCGAATCGCATGCCGATATCTGTCGGACCGCCCCACGTCGCTCATCCCATAGGTTTCGCTCAGCACGAGCGATCCGATGCCGTGGTTGTAGGCGGTGGTGACGCCAATCACGTGGGGCACGTCGCGGGAGATCTGCGGGCCATCGGGGCCAACGAGCGTGATGAGTCCGTTTTCCTTCTGACAAAGGGCGACGTAATCGGTGGCGCGGGCTAGCCGCTCGCCGTAGGGGCCTTCGCCCGGAACGTGACCGTGCGACATGAATGCCAACAAGCACAGGCCCGTCACGCCGGGCTGACCCATGTCGACCGTCGGAAACGACCCTTCCGGCTGTTGCTGGGCCGCCAGCCACTCTAGCGCACGGTTGACCGCGGCGTCGGTGCGCTGCCATTGGTCTGCGGTGAGGACGTCGGCCGACGTCTGGTCCGTGACTTGGGCCTGAACCCGCGGGACCGCCGCCGCGATCGCAAAGGCAGCCACCAGTATCATCCTGTTGCTCGTCGTCATTGTCATCTGCTATCGCTGGAAAATCGGCAGGAATTGGTTCGGTGCGCCGAGCGCCAGCACGACGAGCGCCGTGGTATAGGTGCGACCGAATCGCATGTCCTGGTTGCTCTCCTCCTGCCAGGATCCGTCTGGGCTCTGATTGGCGAGCAGCACGGGAACAGTGCGCGGATAGAACTCGGCCCAATAGCGTCCGCCCATTTGGTACATGGCCTGGGTGCAGTAGAACACGCCGTAGTGATAGCGGTCGCCGCGGTAGCTGGGACTGACGTGATCGGCGCGATTGTAGTTGCCGAATCCGTGGGCCAGAATCCAGTCGGCCGCCTGAACCGCTTCCGGACGATGGTGCATGCCCGAATGCGCCAGCGCCATGATGCCTGCACCCGCCATGGCACGCGTCCGCCGATCTTCCGGTTTCACGTCGTATTCAAAAGTCTTCATTTCCGGAGAGAAGCAGCGCAGGACAAAGGCCACGGCATTGTCGATCGGCGCCTGGGGCACCTCGAAGCCGGCGTTCTTTGCCGACCGCAGAAACATCAAATGCCAGCCGGCCACCGACAGGTCGGAGTCGGTGGTGTGCAGATAGCGCCAGCCGCCCGCGTTTTTGGGCGAGCGGTTCCAGCGTTGAATTTGCAGGCTGACTTCGATCGCCCGTTCGATCGCCCGTTCGATCGCCCGTTGCGTTCGCGCGCTGGAGTATTCGCCGCTGACGCCGTAGACCTCGCACAAAGTGAGCGAGGAGATGGCATGATTGTAGGTGGATGGTACGCTGTAAGCATATTTCACCGAGATCGGAACGATCGGGTCGTCGGGGCCTTCCGCCGAGATCAACCCATTGACTCGTTGGCAACTGATAATGTAGTCGATCGCCCGCTCGAGGGTGTGGCCGTAGCGGCCGGAACCCGGTTCGTGCCCCCAGGACAAGAAAGCTAGCGTGATTAAGCCGGTGACGCCAGGCTGACCGTAGCGGTCGGTGGTAAACGAGCCGTCCGGCTGCTGCTCGCTGGCGAGCCAGGCGAGCGCCCGTTCCGCCGCCGAGTCGACGCGCCGCCACTCCTGGGCCGTGAGCACGTTCTGCGGCCCGTCGTCCGTGGCCGGCCGTTGCTGTGGTTCACGAGACTGCGCGAACAACGTCCCGGACACGATCATCCACGCCACCAAACACACGCTGACCCGCAAGAGATCGCCCAACCTCCGGCGAATCCAGCGATAGCGTTCGGTCAATGCCATGCTCACTCCTTGGTTGCAGCCGCATGTTCTTCTGCCGCGACCGCTTGGCTGATTTGGGCAAAGTACTGCTCGATCGCGCGGCGATATTGCTCGGGCGGTGCTTTGTCGCGCCCCTGGCCCACGTCGTCTCTGAGCCGCGACACGAGTCGGTTCCAATCGGAGAGCTTGGTCTGTTTGGGGATCGCAATCTTGCGTGACGAGGTCGATTCCTTGAGCGCGCGGGCCACCGCCAGGCGATACGCGCGATCGAGCCGCTGCCGGGCCCGCTGGTCGTCGTTGCGGAACTGCTGCATCATCCATTGCCCGCGGCCATCCATGCTGACGTTGCCGCTCGAACGCAGCCAGTCGTCGATGATCCGCAGATTGGATTGGCGCGGCGGAATGCCCAGCAGCTCTTCCAAAGGCAGCTCCTGCTCGAGCTGAGCCAGCAGCTCGTCGAGCGTAGGATCGTCGAGCAAGCTGGCGATCGGGTCTTGCACCGGCAGCTTGTCCATCTCCTTAATCGCCAGCCTGATCATTTCATCGTACAACTGCTCGGCTTTGACGAGCGCCTTTTCGGCCGCTGCCTGGCGTTCGACCGTACGCGGGAAATCGTCGCTGCGCAGGGCATAGACGGCCGCCAACTGATTGGGCGAGGCGTCGTTGTCGAGCGTGGCCAGGAATTCGCGGGCCTTCACCGCGATCGGCTCCGGCAGACTGCCGTCGCGGCGTTCCATCAAGCCGGAGAGAGTCTGCTCGATCGAGCCGAGCTTGCCGGCCAGCTCGTCGGTAGTCATGGCGAGCCGATATTGGTCGACCTCGGCAGCGCGGGCGTACTTGTTCGACTGATGGGCTCGAATCTGCCGCACCCAGGCCGACGTGGCAGCGATTACTTTCCGCGTGTCGACGAGGCGATTGGTGGCAAACAGCGCGATCTCGGCGTCGTCGCCCCGAGCGCTGAGTTGCCGCAGCT
>Ga0055477_10000408_pt1 | contig 11835 bp, 9 predicted proteins | sample Muzzi_PWA_D2_FD_57683 | JGI IMG/M metagenome (GOLD analysis project Ga0055477, IMG submission 57683) | Wetland microbial communities from San Francisco Bay, California, USA, that impact long-term carbon sequestration - Muzzi_PWA_D2 | ecosystem: Environmental > Aquatic > Marine > Wetlands ... | reverse complement strand
CTCCAGGTCGTGGGACTCCCCCTTGATCACCAGCTCCAGGCCACGGACGCTGATCTTCACGTCCATGGCCTTTTCGATCAGGGCCAGGTTGCGGTTGAGATCGCCATAGAGCTGGCGGGCCGCCTCGTTGTCGGTGAATTTCAGTTTCAGGTCGGGCAAGACCTTCAAGCTCCCGGTAAGCAGTGAATGATAGTTGCCGACCGGATCACCATTACTTTTTCTTCCCGCTTTTCCGCAGTTCCCGGTCGATCATCGCCTGGAGCGCGGGATAAGAGCGGTTCTGCACCCGGAAACCGTTGATGAAGATCGATGGTGTGCCGTTTACTTCGGCCGCTTGCGCATCACGCAGATCCCGGGTGATCTGCTTCTGGACCTCGGGGCCGGTCATGTCAGTGGTGTAGCGGGCCATGTCCAGCCCCAGGTCGACGGCGATCTGGTTGATCTTCTGCGGGGTCAGGTTGCGGTAATCGGCGAAAAGCTTGTCATGAAAATCCCAGAAGCGGCCCTGCCGCTCGGCGGCCAAAGCCGCCTTGACCGCCGGCAGCGACATACTGTGGGAGCGGATGGGAAATGCTTTGTAGACGATCTTGACGGTATCAGGATTTTTTTCGAGCACCTGCTCGAATAGCGGTCCCAAGGACGCGCAGTAAGGTCATTGGAAGTCGCTGAATACGGCCATTACCACCGGGGCGTCGGCCTTGCCCCGGAAGGGTGAGCCGGTGTAGTCGAGGTTGAACTGGTAGTCGAGGCTGAGCGGGCTGACCGTACCGTTCTTGCGGCTGGTGAGATAGAGCTGGCTGCCGCCGCCATCGGTGCTGATCCGGTCGGTGGCGGGGTCGACCTTCATGGTGTCGATGACCGAGCCGTTCTCGCCGTAAATGGTTACCAGACCACCTTCGCTGAGGACGAAGGTGCGTTTGCCGTCGGCGGTCACCGCCACGTCCAGCGGCGGGGAAGAGGTTTTCAGAACAGGTCCTGCCTCCCACTGGACGCTGGCCCGGGTGGTGGGGGCCAGCAGCAGGGCGGTCAAGAGGATCAGTGGAGTCAACAGAGCTAATTTTTTCATGATTTCTCCAACTATCTTGAGGTGTTTTGGACGCCCGGCCAAACCGGCCCGCGGCTGGAGCAATTAGATTCATTATAGCGCCGGGCCCTATTTCTGCAAGGCATGAAGATGAGCAGGGCGGATTAATGATCGGCCAGAAAAACGGCCAGGTGTCTGACCTCGACCGGCAGGGCGGCCCGGTCCAGCTCCCGGTGGAGCTGGAGCAGGCAGCCGGAGCAGGAGGTCAGGACCAGGTCCGAGGCCAGTTCGCCGATCTCCTCGACCAGACCTCTGGCGATTCGTTCGGAGAGCCGGGGATGGGCCAGATTGAAGGTGCCCCCCAGGCCGCAACAGCGCGGACCGTCCGGTAACTCCAGCAGTTCAAGGCCGGGAATCGCCCGGAGCAGTTGCCGGGGTGCCTGGCGCATCCTCGGTTTGAAACGGAGGTGGCAGGGATCGTGATAAATCACCCGAAGCTTTTTGGCGGTGCCGGGGAGCGGTTCTTGCCCCGGTGCGAGCTGAGAGTCGGCCAGGAAAGAAGTCAGTTCCCGGAGCCGGGCGACAAAGACCAGGGCCCGGGGCAGGTAGTCGTGATCGTCAGCCAGCAGGGCCGGGTAGGTCAGGAGGTGACTGTAACAGGAGCCGCAGGGAGTGACGATCGGGCCGGTGGTGAAGGTGAAGGCGTCGAGGTTGCGCCGGGCCAGGCGGCACGCCTCCTCCTGATCTCCGGCGCTGTAAGCAGCAAGGCCGCAGCAGGTCTGCTCCTCGGGAGCCCGGGGCAGGGAGCTGCCTGTTCCGGCGAGTAACCATTTGCTGGCCCGGTCGATTTCAGGCAATAGATGGCGGGCCAGGCAACCGGAGAAGATGGTGATTTGATCGGGGTCGGAGGTCTGGCCCGCTGCTACGCGGGGCGGCTTCGGTTCGGCGTCGCGGCGGGGATTTTCGTTTTGGTCGAGAAGCAGGCCGAGTTTCAGGCGCAAACCGCTGTCCGCCGGCAGCTTTCGCAGCAGCGGCCCTGAGATCCGCAGAAAATCGGCCAGGGTGGAGAGCAGAACCGGATGGGCCAGGCAGCGGGTCGCCAGAAGCTTGCGGAAGGAGCCGGAGCCGGTCAACCGGGGCAAGTCATGCCGGGTCGCTGCCACCAGGGCCGGCAGATCGATGTCGCGGGGGCAGGCCTGACGGCAGGCGCCGCAGAGCAGGCAGCGGGAAAAGATCTCCAGAAAGGCGTCCGACCGTTTGCCGCCGGCCATTATTCCCAGCAGGTGCAACCGGCCCCGGGCGGTAAGTTCCTCCCGCCCGGTAACCTGGTAGACCGGGCAGACAGTGGAGCAGGCTCCGCATTTGGCACAGAGGGTGGTGTTCATGTAGAGGAAGTGCCTAAAATGCCTAAAGTTAAAGGTGGTTACGAGTACATGGTGCCAACGCTTCCGTTATCGACTCAGGAAAATTCGCTCAGTAACTACCGCTAATTATAGGCACTTTAAACTTTAGGCACCATAGGCTCTATTATTAATTCTGCCACAGCAGGAAGGCCTTGATGAAGGGCTCCAGGTGGCCGTCCATGACGCTGTCGACGTTGCCGACCTCGGTGTTGGTCCTGTGGTCCTTGACCAGCCGGTAGGGCTGCATGACGTAGGAGCGGATCTGGCTGCCCCAGCCGATCTCCTTCTTGTCGCCGTGCAGTTCCTGCTGGGACTCCTTCTGCAGCCGCCGTTCCCGGTCGTAGAGCTGGGATTTCAACATCTTCATGGCGGTGTCCTTGTTGCGGTGCTGGGAACGTTCGTTCTGGCACTGCACCACGATGCCGGAAGGCAGGTGGGTGATGCGGATGGCCGAACTGGTCTTGTTGACGTGCTGGCCGCCGGCGCCGCTGGCCCGGTAAGTGTCGATGCGCAGGTCCTTGTCGTTGATCTCAACCTTGATGTCGTCATCCAGTTCCGGAAAGATGAAAACCGAGGCGAAGGAGGTGTGGCGGCGGCCGCTGGCGTCGAAGGGCGAGATGCGGACCATCCGGTGGATGCCCATCTCCGAGCGCAGGTAGCCGTACGCGTAACGGCCGGTGACCATGACGGTGACACTCTTGATTCCGGCTTCGTCGCCGGGCAGCTGATCGAGGATCTCGGTCTTGAAGCCGTTTTCTTCGGCCCAGCGCAGGTACATGCGCAGGAGGATGGAGACCCAGTCCTGGGCCTCGGTGCCGCCGGCCCCGGCGTGGATGGTGAGCAGAGCGTTGTTGGTGTCATGCTCGCCGGTGAACATGCATTCCAGCTCGGTGGCGTCGATTTTGCTTTCCAGCTTGTCGAGCTGGTGTTCCACTTCTTTTTCGGCCTCCGGATCGCGTTCCTCCAAGGCCAGTTGCAAGAGCAATTCAGCTTCCGCCCAGGCTTCCTGGCAGCTTTCCCAGTCGCCCACCACATCCTTGAGCCAGCCCTGTTCCTTCTGGATCGTCCGGGCCCGGTCCTGGTCGTTCCAGAAGTCCGGGGCCATGGTCATCTGCTCCAGTTCGGCTATGCGTTCCTTCTTGACATCTAATTCAAAGATGCCCCCGTAAGGTGTCGAGGCGATCTTTCAGTTCCTGTAATTTCTGTTTCAGTTCTGCGGACATCTTGATTCTCCTTCAGCAAGTTGTTGTCGATTTTCTTAATTTCAGGGTCACACCCAACAGCATGGTCAGGGCCAGGCAGAACGGGCCCGCCAGGTAGCCCCCGCGGCCGAAGATCGTCTCCGTCCGCAACAGCGGTAAGGCCTGGCAGCCGGTATATTCCTCGAACAACGGTGACAACCGGTGCAGTCTCCCCAGGGGATCGATGAAACCGCTGACCCCGGTGTTGGCCGCCCGGGCCAGGCTGCGGCGATTTTCCACGGCCCGGAAGACCGCCATTGACAGATGCTGCCAGGGCGCACTGGAGCGGCCGTACCAGGCATCGTTGGTCAGGTTGACCAGCAGTCCGGCCCCGGCTCCGGTCTGGCGGCGGGCCAGATCTGGAAAGATGCTTTCGAAGCAGATTAATACCCCAAGTCTGGTGTTCTTACAAGGAATTGGTCGCAGATCGGTACCGGGACTGAAATCGGCCGTGGCCTCGACCAGCGGGCCCAGAAAGAAGAGCAGTTTTTTCAGGGGCACGTACTCACCGAAGGGCACCAGGTGCTCCTTGTCGTAGCGGCCGGCCACCACGCCCCGGTCGGTGATGAGGAAGGCGCTGTTGTAATATCTGGTGGCCTGGCCGAAGGGCCTTGTTTCCCGGTATGGGGCGCCGGTCAGGATGTCGGCGCCGCCGGAGGCGGCCAGGGTTTCCAGGGTGATCAGGCTATTCGACTCGCGCAGATAGAAAGGCACGGCGGTTTCGGGCCAGACCACCAGAGCCGGAGCGTTTTCGGCAAGTTCCCGGCTGGTCAACCGCAGGTATTTGTCCAGGGTGGTTTTCTGGATTCCCGCCTGCCATTTCTCGCCCTGATCTATGTTGCCCTGAACCACCGCGACCTTGATTTCCTCGGCTCCATCGATCTCGGCCTTGATCCCTGAGAAGCGAAGCAGGTTGTAGCCGGCCGCCAGGACCAGAAAGAGCAGGGCGGAAACCAGGGCCGGGCTCGGGCGGGAAGGTCGGAACAGTTTCTCGGGGAAGTTGCGGACGCTCAGGGCCAGTAAGCAGTTGACCATCACGATCAGAAAGGTTACGCCATGGTGTCCGAAAAGGTCGGTGACCTGGATCAGGGCCGGATGACGGTACTGGGTATAGCCCAGGTCCAGCCAGGGAAAACCGGTGAACAACCAGGAGCGCAGCCAGTCCAGTCCCACCCAGATGACCGGCGCCAACCAGACCAGGCTGGCGCGCTTCGCCAGGCGGCTGGTCAGAAGCGCGAATCCGGCCAGGTAGAGACTCATGTAAAGAGCCAGCAGGGTCAGGACCGGCAGGGTTACCCAGAGCGAGAGGTTGCCGTAGCGACCCAGGACGATCAAGATCCAGTAGAGCAGCAGCGGATAATAGATCATGCCGGTGAGCAGACTCAGGCGGGCCGCCTGCCCGGGTCCGGTTCCCGGCCGCATCAGGGCGGCCAGCAGGGGCACCAGGGCCAGCCAGGCCAGCGGGGAGAATTCAAGCAGCCCGGGCGAAGCAAGGAAAAGCAGCAGGGCGGAGATAACGGCCCCGGCCCACTGCCGGAGGGAAATTTTGGAAGAAGCCAAGCAGGGTCACCAGTTGCGTTGAAAGGGGCGGGCGGGCAACCTGCCGCGCCTGTCAAAGGCCCAAAGATAATCAGTGACCCGGTCCAATTCAACCCTTATCTGGTTGGAGGACTTCAGGACCGCTTGTACGGGGGGCGGGTTATTTTGGCGGTTCGGTGGAGATCCTGACCTTGATGACCCGGCGCTGGGTGGCGGCCAGGACCTGGAAGTAGAGGGTGCCGACCCGGACCTGTTCCTTGACCTTGGGCAGATGGCCGAGCTGGTGGATGACCAGCCCGCCCACCGATTCGTAAGGACCTTCGGGCAGGGAGATCTTGAAATATTCCTCCACTTCTTCCAGGTCGATCTTGGCATCGGCGACTATAGTGTTTTCGGCCACCACCAGCCAGCTGGTTTCAGGCTGGTCGGATTCATCGTTGATTTCGCCGACGATTTCCTCCAGTACGTCTTCCAGCGAGGCCAGGCCGCGGACGCTGCCGAACTCGTCGGTGATGATGGCCAGATGAACCTTCTTGGCCTGGAAATCGCGAAGCAGCTGGACAATGCGCTGGGTCTCCAGGGCGAAATAGGCCGGTTTGGCCAGATCCCTGGCGATGGGCTTGTCGGCGGAGCTGACATACCTGAGCAGATCCTTGACGTAGAGGATGCCGATGATGTTGTCGGGGATGTCCTCATAGACTGGAATCCGGGAGAAGCCTTTGTCGATGCTCAGCCGGATGATTTCGTCATAGGTGGTCTCGGCGGTGATGGTGACCATTTCGGCACCCGGGGTCATGATCTCCTTGGCGACGGTGCCGCGGAACTCCAGGATGGAATGGATCATCTGTCCTTCCTGGTGGGAGATCAACCCCTGCTCTTCGCCGTCGTCGATCAGTTCCTGGATTTCCTGTTCCAGTTCCTCGGCGGAGTCGATGGTCCGGGCAAAACCCAGCAGTTCAAGGAAGCGCTTGAATATCGAATGTTCGCCGTTGGGCGAGGGCTGGGTAGGGTCCTGTTCCATGAATTAGGGATGGGTCAGGCTGGCAAGGAGGGCCGGGGGCAGGTTGTTTTTGTAGTCGCTAATCATTTTCGCTATATTTACACATGGAGCAACGGCAAACAATTAAAATCTCATTTCCCAGAAAAAAATTGACTGTTCGGGCCAATATCGTTATATAAGGCGGCACTTTTCGCTGTATGCATGAAGGTTTACGAACAACATTCCGGTCGGCTCCGAACCTCGCGGATTAAATTTGCTGGGCTCGGTCCGTCCCTTTCTGGTAAAGTCTGGTTTTGTCGACGGGTGACACTTTGTGGACGGGGCCCGGCCGGCCCTTCCCCGTATTTCCTCGGCAGATAACCCGTTGCTAAAACCGGTTTCCGGATGGAAACCGACTAATCGGCCTCACCGGCAGAGTGGGGGAGTGTCTTGAAAGAAAAAGTACTGATCGCCAACCGTGGTGAAATAGCCCTGCGGATCATGGAGGCCTGCAAGGATCTGGGCCTCGATTACGTAGTGGTCTATACCCCGGCCGACGAGGATTCCAAGCACGTCAGGCTCAATATAGACAGCAAGAGCAACCGCAACAACGCCTGGCGCATTTCCAGCTATACCGACCCCAACGACATCCTGGCCGTGGCCGACCATACCAACTGTACGGCCATCCATCCCGGCTACGGGTTCTTTTCCGAGGATTTTCGCTTTGCCCGGCGGGTAACGGTCCGCGACCGGCCCCTGACCTTCATCGGCCCGAACTGGGAGGTGATTCGCGACCTGGGCGACAAGATCAACACCAAGCGGGTCGCGAAAAGGTTGGGCATCCCCACCATTCCCGGCACCGACGCGCCGATCTACAACGAGATGGACGCCGAGGACATCGCCCGTCAGCTCATGGCCGACCAGCTGGAGATGGACATTCGCAACCCCTCCATTCTGGTCAAAGCCGCGGCCGGCGGCGGCGGTATGGGTATCGAGGAGGTCCACCAGGTCGAGCACTTCAGAAGGGTCTATCGCCAGGTGCAGAATTACGCCAAGCGGCAGTTCGGCGACGGCGGAGTCCTGATCGAACAGTGTTTGCGCGACTACAACCATCTCGAGGTCCAGATCCTCTGCAGCCGGCACGGCGAGCGGGTGCATTTCGGGACCAGGAACTGCACCATCCAGTCCACCGGCCGGCAGAAACGGCTGGAGGCGGCGCCGGGTTTCGACGACAGCTGTTTTGCCTATGACTTTCCGGCCCGGGAAATCCAGGACCAGATCGTCGACTTTTCCCTGAAGCTGGCCGCCCACGTGCGCTACGACAACGTCGGGACCTGGGAATGGATCGTGGCCCGGGACGGCCGCCCCTACCTGCTGGAGGTCAACACCCGCATCCAGGTGGAAAACGACGTCTCGGCCCGGATCAGCTACCTTAAAGGCAAGCAGCCCAACCTGATCCGCGAGCAGATCCGCTTGGCTCTGGGCGATAAACTCGGCTACAGCCAGGAGAATATCGAGTTCCGGGGCGCCTCCATCGAGATGCGCATCGTCGCCGAGGACCCCAAGCGCGGCTTTGCCCCCTGGATCGGCACCATAACCCGGTTCGACTATCCCAGCTATGATTGGTCGGCGGTCTATACCCATGTACCATCCGATCGTCCCTATGTGATCCCCAGTGATTATGACCCCAACCTGGCCCTGGCCCTGGTTTGGGGCGATTCCATGGCCGAGGCCAAGGCGCGCGGTCGGCAGTTCCTCCAGGATGTGGTGATCGAAGGGCGCAATGCGGCCGGAGAGGAAATCAACACCAACCTGGCCTATCTTAATGACAATTTTGACCGTCTCCTGACCTTCTGAGGAGCACCCGGGAATTAATGGAAGACATCAGAAAAAGAATCCTCAAGGTTGAAGATCGGATCAGCTACCTGTCCTGGCTCAAGGAAGGGTCCGACTGGGGAAACATCTCCGGTTTGCAGGAGAAACTGACCAAGATCCGGGCCAACTTCTACGAGATCGCCGTGGAAGAACTTCAGGCCGAGATCCGCAAGATCGAGGACGCCGTCCAGTTCCTGGAGGAGCGGGCCGAGGAGAACCTCTCCCCGATGGAGCGGGTCCGGATAGTCCGCAGCCCCTTGCGCTTTACCCTGAAGGACGTGCTGGAAAACGTTTACGACGAGTACACCGAACTGGGCGGCCAGGAGGAGATCAGCATCGATCCCTCCATGGTCTGCGCCAAGGCCACCATCGTTCGGCAGGTCAAGAACAAGAGCTTCACCCAGCAGGTCATGGTCATCGGCCACGAAAAGGGCCACGGCGAGGAGTTCCGCAACGGCGGCTGCAGCAGGCCCTGGGGCAACGAGAAGGCCCTGCGCTATATGCGGGTGGCCCAGACCGAAGGCATTCCCATCCATTTCTATATCTTCACTCCCGGTTCATTTCCCATCGAGGACTATCCCGGCGCCGGCCAGCAGATCGCCCGCAACCTCTACTTCATGGCCAAGCTGGGCGTGCCGATGGTCTCGATCATTTCCGAGGGCGGCTCCGGCGGGGCCGAGGCGGTGGGGCTTTCCGACGTCCGGCTGATGTGCTCCCACGGTTACTACTCGGTAATCTCGCCCGAAGGCGCCGCCGCCATCGAGGGCAAGATCCGCGACGTTGAAAAATTGCCCAAAGAACTGGTCGAGGGTTGCGCCGAGCGGTTGAAGATCACCGCCAAGGACAATCTTTCTTTCGGCACCATCGACCGGATTGTCGAGGAGCCGCTCCTGGGGGCCAGGCGCGACGATTTCGCCTTCTTCAAAAAACTGAAGTTCGAGATGATCCGGGCCACCGACGAAGTGGTTTTGAAGACCAAGAGCCTCCGCTCCTTCCGGGCCTACGAGGTCACCATGAAGAAGGTCGAGGAAGCGGAGAAGGACATCGAGCCGCACGTCGACGTCTCCTGGGACCTGAATCCCGAGGAAATCAAACGGCTGCTGTCTCTGCGTTCACGCAAGTATCGCAACATGGCCTCCCTGGGCTTCAGCGGCAAACCGGCCCCTTCGACCGCCCTGGTCCGCAAGATCAAGACCGGCGTGGCCCAGGCTTTCTACGGATTCCGTTACGATATCGTCCGGGCCCAGCAGAAATTCGCCCAGCGTCTGATGAAGGATGTTTCCGGTGAGAGTTCGGTATTCATCAAACGGATTACCGCCCCGCTGAGCGCCGCTTACGATTTCATTTCCCGCAAGCCCGATTACCGCAGCGCCCGGACGGTGGTGAACCGCAGCGGTGCCGAGTCCGACGCCGATTTCGGCGACATCTACACCAGCCCGCTGGCCAACGAGGACCGGACCGTCACCTGCCCCAACAATTACCGTTACGGCTGCAAAGATCTCTGGGTGCCCGACCTCTACGGCGAATTCTGCGGGGTCTGCGAGGCCTGCGGCCACCACTTTCCCCTGGAATACGAGTGGTATCTGAAGAACCTTTTCGACCGCGACTCAATCCGCGAGTTCAACGGCGAGATCCGTTCCATCAATTCCCTGAGTTACGAAGGGCAGGACAAGAAGCTCAAGAAGGCCCGCAGCCAGACCGGGCGCAACTGCGCCAACATCACCTTCGAGGCCAAGGTCATGGGCCTCGACGTGGTAACGACTATGCTTTACAGCGATTTCCGCAACGGCACCGTCGGCGCCGCCGAGGGCGAAAAATTCGTCCTGGCCTGCGAGATGGCTAAGCTGAAAAGGCGTCCCCTGTTGTCCTACGTGCACACCACCGGCGGCATCCGCATCCAGGAAGGCACCCTGGGGGTAATCCAGATGCCCAAATGCACTATGGCGGTGCGCGAGTATATCGATGCCGGCGGCCTCTACATCGTGGTTTACGACAACAACTCCTACGCCGGGCCGGTGGCCAGCTTCCTGGGCTGCTCCCATTACCAGTTCGCCATCCGCTCCACCCGCCTGGGTTTCGCCGGGCCGCGGGTCATCCGAGACACCACCGGGCAGGAGGTGCCGCCCGATTACCACAGCGCCAAGAACGCCCTGCGCCGCGGACATATCCAGGGGATCTGGGATCGGCGCGAATTCCGCCGCAACCTGCATAAATGCCTCCTCACCATGGGCAGCAGCAAGCTCTACTATCGCTAGGGTCCGATATGCATGACGAGATAGATTTCGACGAGATCATCAACAATTACCGCAACGACCCCTACGAGTACATCGATGTGCACACCATGCACACCGGGAAGCTGCGTTTTCAGGTGGAACCCGGATCGCAGGTGGAAGGCCCCAGCGGCGAATGGCGTCATATCCGCGGCACCGCCCTCTACGAACTGAACCGGGAACGCAATCTCAAGCCCTACCATTCCAATATCAACGGCGAAATCGCCTCGATTCGCAACGACCTGGAAGGCCGGTTCGTCGAGGCCGGCGAGAAGATCATCACCATCAAGCATCCCCTGAAGAAACGGGAGATCATCGACAAGATTCTCAAGAAGGTGCTCTCCCAGGTCAAGGCCCCGGAGCGGGCCAAATACTTTTTCGCCATGGACATCCAGTCCCGGATCGATAAGTACGGGCAACGCCAGGTGCAGATCAAGAGCGGCGAGGAACTCTTCACCATGTCTCTGATGAAAAGGGAGTCGCCGGTCTATTATGAAGGCGAGCCGGGGTTGATTCACTCGGTCTACTTCAATCCCGGGGAGAGCCTTGAACAGGGGGAGACCCTGATCGGCGTCTGCCCGAAAGCAAAAATGCCCATGATCGAGAAGATCATCACCCGCGTCAAGGCTGAATGGGACTAGTCACCGCACTCTCCCCGACCCTGGTTGAGCAGTACATCAGGGAAGAAGAAATCCCTCTGCGCAACCTCTCTTTCCCGGTGGAAACCGTCCTGGAGGTCTTCCGCTACGGCGCCATGAGCGCCACCACCATTCAGCGCCATGAACAGCTGGAGCGGGGCATGGACCAGGCCCGCTCCCTGATCCGAGAATACGAGCACAGCGACCGTTCCTTCCCCTCCGGCCTGGTGATCATCGCCAACGAATTGGCGGGCGGCCGCGGGCGCTTTAAGCGATTCTGGCACGCCCCGCCCGGCGGGCTGTGGATGACTGTGGTCCTGGTCAATACCCTGCTGCCGGTTTCGAGCGGCCTCTATACCCTGGCCACCGGGACCGCCGCCGGCGAGGCCATCCGCGAGGAGTACCCCGAGGCCCGGGTCAAGTGGGTCAACGATGTCCACGCCGAAGGCCGCAAGGTCTGCGGCATCCTCACCGAAACCATGCGCGGACCGGTCAGCGGCGAGGAGTACATCCTCCTGGGCATCGGCATCAATGTCAACAACCAGGAGTTCCCGCCGGAGCTGGCGGGCCAGGCCGTCTCCCTCAAGCAGCTGCTGGACCGCGAGGTCGATATCAACCGGCTGGCCGCGCTGCTCCTGGCCAAGCTGGCCTGGAACATCGGGCTCCTGCATTTCGAGGAAAAGCGTCTGCTGGCCGAAAGCGATGCCGCAACGTTGAGCGATCCGGAAGAGTTCGCCGGACTGTTGGGCGAGCGCAAACATCTCCTGGTCGACAACTGGCTCTCACTTTCAGACACCCTGGGGCGGCGGGTGCTGTTCGGCTACGACGTCCAGCGCGAGCCGATGTTCGAAGGGGTGGCGGAGGGG
>Ga0055477_10000407_pt1 | contig 11838 bp, 9 predicted proteins | sample Muzzi_PWA_D2_FD_57683 | JGI IMG/M metagenome (GOLD analysis project Ga0055477, IMG submission 57683) | Wetland microbial communities from San Francisco Bay, California, USA, that impact long-term carbon sequestration - Muzzi_PWA_D2 | ecosystem: Environmental > Aquatic > Marine > Wetlands ... | reverse complement strand
GATCTGCAGTTACTTGAAAAAAAAGATGGAGAGGTTACGGTGACCAGTCTTATTGGTGTCCGTTTTGTCGATTTAGTGGGGGAACATGGCTGGAGCAAGTGAAACAGTGGTTTCAACCGGGGTGATATACCGGCTTTATGACCATTGTATGAGGTGGATAAGCGGGCCGCACGGGGAATGGATCCTCTTTCTCATTGCCTTCGTCGAGTCCTCTTTTTTTCCCATTCCTCCCGATGTCTTTCTGCTGGCCATGTGTGTGACCATTCCCGCCAGGTCTTTTCGCTATGCGGCAATCGCTTCCGTCGGCTCCGTCCTTGGCGGCGCCCTGGGATATGGTCTTGGTTTCTGGTTTATGGATGGTATCGGCATGACCATTGTTGACTGGTACGGTCTGACCGATAAGTACGACCTGGTACAGCAATATTTCAAGGAATATGATGTCTGGATAGTCGGGACTGCCGGCTTTACCCCCATCCCCTATAAGCTCTTTACCATCACCGCCGGTTTTGTCCATTCCAATTTTCTCACCTTTATGCTGGTGTCGTTGGCTGCCCGTTCAGCCCGTTTTTTTCTGGTCGCCGGTCTGATCTGGAAATTCGGTCCGCAGATCAAGAGCTTTATTGATCGCTATTTCAATATCCTGTCCATCATTTTTATGATCCTGCTGGTGGGCGGTTTCCTACTTTTTAAGATAGTACTCTGACAGGGCAGAGAGAAGAGGCGGGGCGCTGGCGTTGAGATCTTCTCATCATAAAACGGAGTCAAGAATGGTTGTTGATACAGATGCAGCAAAGGAGATTGAAGCCTTTCTCAAGGCTTGGGATAAAGAAGAGCAGCCAATGCGCGATTTATTTGGGCTGTTTTACCGGGAGTTGTTGTCGATGGCGGGGGTGGAGTTGACCTTTGTCGCCCGGCCGGGTGTCAGCTATTCCCTCCGGCCAAAACATGACCGGCAACAGACGCGGGAGCTCTTTGCCATAATAGATGTGATCGATGATGATCCACAGCAAAGATGGTTGTCGGTCTGTTTCTATGAAGACATGATAACCGACCCCATGGAGCTGGGTGAGCTTATTCCCGGTGGCCTTGCCGGCAGCGATGGGTATTGTTTTGACCTCGATACGCATGATCAGAAGAAGGTCCGCTATCTGCTCGATCGGCTGCAGGAGGCCGGGGCGAGAGCTGCGGGTGAGTAAAACCAGGTAAGCGTCCCTGCGTGTAATGTACCTCTTCTTTAGTTCGTTTTCCCCCCATCAGAGAAAATAATTCCGCTCTAACCTTTTCATTCCCCTTTTCTGTTCTTATCTTGTACCTCTGATGGCAAAAGCCATTCCCGTAGAAGCTTGACTCTACAGGGGGGATATCTCCCTTAAGATCATGGCTCAGTCTCACTTTTCTTGTCGTAAAAGTTATCAATGCAACGCCTTACTGCTTTTTTTTTTAAAAACATTATGGTACTACACAGTATGATACGACAGCGTAAGATGCCTAGAGATAATCAATGTGGATAAAAATCCAAATAATAATAACCAAAGTTGCCGGGAAAACTCAGGGCACGGCAGTACGGTCCGGGTAAACCTAACGAGTGAGAGAAAAACATGAATGAAGCGTTGATTCTGGAGAAGCTGGACAGGCTCTCGGATGAAGTTAGATCTCTGAAGTCGGATGTCCTTCGGGAACTGAAACAGGATCTTGAACCAATTCTCAAACAGGCCCAGCCTGGTGGCGGTTGCCTCCTCCAGGAGATTGATGACGGTAAGTCCAATGAGAAGGTCGTTCAGGTGGCGCAGACCCTGTTGGCGAGTCTTGAACAGTTGAACGAGGTTATCATCGGGGTGAAGGCCGGGGTGGAGCTGAAAGACGAGCTGAGCCCGGTGGTGAAACAAATATACCCCAAATCGATTGAGTTTTTCGCCGATCTTGACGGGGATTTTCATATTGATGAACTGATCATCCTCCTCCGTAAGACCTTGACCAACCTCGACACTATGGGCGAGGGGCTGGATATGCTGCGGGCCGGGGTAGAGCTGCGGGACGATATGGTACCTATCCTGAAACTGATGTATCCCCGACTCCTCCGCTTTCTCAACGCCCTGCATGAGGGTGAATTCCAGGCGGAGAAACTCGGTGACCTGCTGCATACCGTGCTCATCAATATTCATACCCTGAGCGATCTGCTCAACATGGTTCAGCCGATGACCGAGCTGGTCAAAGAGGTTGCCGTCCTGATGAAGGAAACCGATGTCATCAACGGTATGAACATCTGGCTGGATGGACTGCAGCAGAGCAACGGTCTGGTCAAGCTGGCCGGTACCATGTTCACCTCTTTAAAGAAGATGGATTGCAATGAAGAGCAGATTGATCAGATCTGTCAGGTGGTTACCGATCTTGATTTCTCCAGGGTGAAACCGGTCGGACCGCTGGGTATGATCAAACAGGTGAACGATCCGAAGGTTCAGGAGGCCCTCGGCTTCCTGTTCATGATGCTGCAGGCGGTCGGCAGTTGTCTGCAGGCCTATCAGAGCAACTCACAACAGCAAAAAGAAGCAAACGCATAGTAGGTATATTAACGGCAAAAGAACTGCTTCGTCGGCGGTAATCTCAAGCCAGGAAAGTAAAAAGGAGAATACAGGTATTATGAAAAAATTAGTCATACTGGGTGCCGGCAGCGGCGGTACCATGATGGCGAACAAAATGAGGAAAGACCTTGATGATGAATGGTCGATTACCTTGATTGACAAGGATAATGTCCATTATTATCAGCCGGGGTTTCTCTTTGTGCCGTTTGACATCAATAAACCACAGGAAATCCGGAGAAGCAGAAGAGAGTTTATCAAGCCAGGGATAGACTTCGTCATCTCCGAGTTGGTCAATGTCGACTGGGACAAGCAGGAAGTTACCACTGCCACGGAAGGAGTGTTCAAATACGATATCCTCATCATGGCTACCGGTTGTGATGTCCGACCGGAAGAGATTGAAGGGCTGCAGGAAGGTTGGGGCAATGACATCTATGGGTATTACCGTTTCAACGATTGCCAGGAACTGGGCAAGGCGCTCAAGCGTTTTACCGGTGGGAAACTGGTGGTCAATATCGCCGAGATGCCCATCAAATGTCCAGTCGCTCCTCTTGAGTTCGCCTTTCTTGCTGACTGGTATTTTCATGAGCGCGGCATCCGTGACAAGGTCGAGATTGAATTTGTCACCCCATTGTCAGGTGCCTTTACCAAGCCGGTGGCCACCAGGGTCCTGACCGATGCCTGCAATGATAAAAATATTAAGATTACCCCGAATTTCGCTCTTGGTTCCGTGGATCATACCAAGAAGGTCATCGCCGCCTATGACGGGACGGAGGTCGACTACGACATGCTTGTCTCGATCCCGCCGAACTTTGGTTCCCAGGTAATGATCGATTCGGATATCGCCGATCCTATGGGTTATATTCCGGTTGACAAACATACCCTGCAACCCGATGGCCGGGACAATGTCTGGGTACTCGGGGATGGTACCGATGTTCCCACCTCGAAGGCGGGAGCAGTTGCCCATTTCCAAGGCGATGTTCTGCATGAAAACATTATGGCCTATATCACCGGGGGTGAACAGCATGCCCGGTCGGATGGGCACGCGGTTTGATTCATAGAATCAGGCTTCGGGAAAGCCTACATTATTGACTTTAACTACGACACTGAGCCTCTGACCGGAAAATATCCGTTCCCCGCCGTTGGGCCGCTGAGTCTCTTAAAAGATACCGAGGTGAACCATATGGCCAAGCTGATGTTTAAGTGGGCCTACTTCAACCTCCTGTTAAAAGGCGTCTGGCTTGGACCGCCTGCTCTGATGATGGAAGGAAAGCATCGAGTCAGATAATACATCCGTGTATTTTTCGAGTCATCTCCAAAGCCGGTGCTGTTCGCAGCTCCGGCTTTTTTCATGCCGTTTATCCTTGTGCAACGCACATCTGGGAATTCTCCCCCGTCAATAATTTTTACTCCTTCGCCTGACTTTTTAGCATTGACCTGATACAATCCTTGCACCAGGTGAGTTCTGTGTCCTGAAAGCAGGCTCAACATAATGGATTATTTAAGATAAAAAGATTGCCCCGAGAAAAAATCAGATGAGAATTGCAGATATCCCGATCAGAATAAAACTGATCACGATTTGTATTTTGATCGGCTTAGTGCCGCTGGTTGTTGCCGGTTTCTATGGCAACTGGCTGGTGACCAATTCATTGATAGGCAAATCGTTCGATAAGCTGGATACCATCCAGTCTTTGCGGAAAAGACAGGTGGAATCAGCCTTCAAGAGGTTTTTTAATGATCTGGAAACAGTCTGTGCCAGTCAGCGGCTGCATAGTCTGATCGACGACCTCGAGGGCTACAGGCATCGGGCTGAGGTGCCATCCTCTTCTCCATTCCCGGTTCAAACCCCAGAGTACGAGACCATCGCCGAGAAATACCGGGGATCGTACCTCGAATATCTTGAGACTTACGGTTACCATGATCTGAAAGTAATTTCATCCCTGTCCGGTCATGTCATGTTCACGGTTGCGGGGGAGCGGGATCTCGGGGCTAATCTGGTCTATGGCCGTTATCAGGACAGCGGTCTCACAGCGGTATGGCGGGAGGTGGTGAATACCGGCAAAGTGGCGGTGATCGATTTTGCCGCGTATGAACCGAGCAACGGCCTTGTCTCACTCTTCATCGGCGCACCGATCTACAACAAAAGCGGCGCCCTGGAAAGCGTTGTGGTGCTGCAGCTTGGCCCCACTTTCATCAACACTATCATGGACAGCCGCGAGGGGATGGGCGAGACGGGTGAGTCCTACCTGATTCGCTGGTTTTTTGCCACCGAGAAATTCGAATTTCGCTCGAATATGCAGACCATGGGCGGCGGGAAATATATCATCGGCTATAAAATGATCAATCCGCCGGAATACTGGCACGATGCGGTCAAAGCGAATGAAGAGCAGGGGCATGGCCTCTATATTGACAGTGCCGGAAAGAAGGTCCTGGTGGCCTACGACTACCTTGAAATTCCAGGTGTAGAGTGGTACCAGATCTCCAAGATCGATAAGTCGGAGGTGATAGCACCGCTGCTGACCCTCTTGTCAAAGGGGGGGCCTGTTACCATTCTCCTCTGTTTGTTTATTTTTGGATGCGCCTGGATTTTTTCGAGAAAAATTGTCCGGCCGATCAAGGCAGATGTCGAGTTTGCCAAGGCAATCTCTGATGGTGATCTTGAGGCTTCAATTGATCTGCAGCAAAAAGATGAGCTGGGTGTGCTCGCCTCGACCTTGAATGAGATGGCAATTAATCTCAGGGAGCTCGATTGGCTGAAACGGGGTAAGGAAGGACTTGACGATCAACTGCGCGGAGAATCGGACCTGACAATCCTGGGCGCAAATTTTATCTCCTTCATGGTCGACCACATGGGCGGCCAGCTTGGCGCTTTCTATCTTTTCCGGGAGAATGTGCTCGAACTCGTGGCAAGCCACGCCTTTACCGATCGAAGTGGCAATTTTAACCGGCTGGCTTTGGGGGAGGGGCTGATTGGTCAGGCGGCGCGTGAGCAGAGGATGATTGTCTTCTCTGATATCAAGGATGGAGCGCCCGAGTATAATTATGGGGTGGATCAAAAGGTGCCGCATCACTTTATGGTCGCCCCCTTCCTCTTTGAAGGCAAGATTGTCGGTGCCTTTCTCATCGGTTCGTTCCATCCTTTTAGCCGCCTGCACCGTAATTTTGTTGAACAGAACCTTGAGAGTGTCGCCATATTTATCAATATGGCCCAATCCCGGCAAACGATAGAAGCCTTGTATGAAAAGGCGCAGCAGCAACAGGATGAATTGCTGGTGGTCAACAAAGGGCTCGAAGCGCAGACCAGAGCCTTGAAGGAATCGGAGGCCGAACTCCAGGCGCAGCAGGAGGAATTGCGGGTCACCAATGAGGAACTCGAGGAGCGGTCCGAGGCCCTGCAGGATTCCCAGGCCGAGCTTCAGGCGCAGCAGGAAGAGCTGCGGGTTATCAATGAAGATCTGCAGGAGCGCACGGAAACTCTGGAACGGCAGAAAGCCGCTCTCAGACAAAAGACTGCGGATCTGGTCAAAGCCCAGAAAGAGATTGAGAAGAAGGCTGCAGAATTGGAGCGGGGCAGCAAATATAAATCGGAATTCCTGGCCAATATGTCCCACGAACTGCGCACTCCGCTGAACTCCATTCTCATCCTCTCCCAGATCCTGGCCACCAATAAACAGAATAATCTTGATCAGAAACAGATGGAGGCGGCCCGGACCATTAACTCTTCCGGGGCGGAATTGCTCACTCTCATCAACGAAATCCTGGACCTTTCCAAGGTCGAGGCCGGCAAAATCGAACTGTTTGTTGAGGAAGTCGGGATTGATCGGCTGGTCGCCGATGTGCAGCGGCTGTTCAAGAATATTGCTGAAGAAAAGCAACTCACCTTTGAGATTGTCGTCGATGATGCCCTGCCAAAAACAATTTACACGGACGGGCAACGGGTGCAGCAGATTTTAAGAAACCTGTTGACCAATGCCTTCAAGTTTACCCACAGCGGGATGGTAAGCCTTTTGATTTCACGCCCTCCGTCACCACTGGCATCTCTTCTGGGGGGGGCGGATTCGCTCATCGCTTTTGCAGTAAAAGACCAAGGTATCGGTATTCCTCTTAAGCAGCAGGAAGAGATCTTTAAGGCCTTTCAACAGGCGGACGGTAGCACCAGCCGAACCTATGGCGGAACCGGACTTGGGTTGTCGATCTCCAAGGAGCTGACCAGGCTGTTGGGCGGTACCATCCATCTGGAGAGCAGTGAGGGAAAGGGGAGCACCTTCACCTTTATCCTGCCTGAACAAGCTCCGGAAGGCATAGGTGAGGTGGGTAGGGAAGCCAAAAAACCGGATGTCTCAAGCCGTCAGGAACCACCTCCCAAAAAAACGGCCTTAGGGGCGGGAGCGGCTGATGAAAAAGAGGTGAAAGACGATCGAGCCCATATCGGCACCGGCGAGAAGGTCCTGCTGATCATCGAAGAAGACCGGAGGACAGCCCTGGCACTCTCTGACTTTGCAAGAGAGCATGGGTTCAGATGTATTCTGGCCGAATCGGGAGAGCAGGGACTGCATTATGCCGATTTCTACCAGCCGAGCGCGATAATGCTCGATACCGACCTGCCGGGAATTGACGGTTGGGAGGTAATGACCCGGCTTAAGGAAAACCCCGGTCTCAGACATATTCCGTTGTATTTTGTTTCGGCTGCGGGCAACGCGCTGGATGCTATGCGTCAGGGGGCGATAGGTTTTCTCACCAAGCCGGTAAGTCTTGAGACGGCTGCGGAGGCTTTCAGGAAAATCGACGCCATCATCACCAAGCAGGTCAGCAGACTGCTGATAGTTGAAGATGACAAAGTGCAGGCGGAAGCCATCAAAAAACTTGTGGGTAACACAGATGTGCAGACAACCATCGTTGCCGCGGGGAAGAAGGCGCTACAAGAACTCGAAACCGGAGAATATGAGTGCATGATCCTCGATCTGGGGCTGGAGGACATGACCGGTTTTGAACTTCTTGATAAGATACACAGCCGGGAGGTCAGTACCGCAGTTCCCGTCATTGTCTATACCGGTCGCGACCTGACCCGTGAGGAGGAAGAGAAACTGCGGAAATACACCGATAGTATAATCATTAAAGGGGCAAAATCCCCGGAACGCCTGCTTGAGGAGTCGGCACTTTTTCTGCATCGGGCCGAAGCAGATCTACCGGCCCCGCAACTTGAAAAATTGCGTAAAGTTTACCCAAAGGATGGTATCTTTGCCGATAAAACGATTTTGGTGGTCGATGATGACATGCGCAATGTCTTTGCCTTGACCAATCTGTTGGAGGATAAGGGAGTCAAGGTGGTGATTGCCAGGGACGGTCTGGAGTCTCTTGAGAAGGTAAAGCTCCATCCGGAAATCGATCTGGTGCTGATGGATATCATGATGCCGAGAATGGATGGTTTTGAGGCAATCTCGAAGATCCGGGCGCAGCCGGAGAATGGGGAGTTGCCGATAATCGCCCTCACCGCCAAAGCCATGAAGGGGGACCGGACAAAATGCATCGAGGCCGGGGCCAATGATTATCTGGCTAAACCGGTCGATACCGATAAATTACTCTCAATTCTCAAGGTGTGGTTGTATTGATGACCTCTGTTGTCGACGCCCTCGAAAATGACCGGATAGAAATTCAACTGCTGCTGGAAGGCCTCTATTTGAAATATGGCTATGACTTTCGGGATTATGCCGGGGCGCACCTCAAGAGACGGCTGCAGTATCGCCTGAAGGCAAGCGGCTGTGCCAGCTACCTGGAGATGCTGCACAGTCTGCTCTGTGAGAAAGAGTTCTTCTTTGAACTGCTGCTTGATCTGTCCATCAACGTCACGGAGATGTTCCGGGATCCATGGGTGTATCGAAAAATACGCGAGCTTGTCATCCCCCATTTACTGACCTACCCTTTCATAAGAGCCTGGCATGCGGGATGTTCCGCCGGCCAGGAGGTGTATTCGATGTGTATTCTCCTCCACGAGGAGGGGGTGAGCGGCAAGAGAATTCAAATTTATGCCACCGACATCAATGACCTGATTCTCGACCGGGCCAAGAAAGGCGTGTACCCGATCGATTCGGTTCGGGATTATACACTGAATTATCAAAAGGCCGGTGGCTTGAATTCGTTTTCCGACTACTATACCGCCGATTTTGAGACCGTGAAGATCAATGCGCCGCTGAAAGACAGGATACTGTTTTCCGCCCATAATCTGGCAACCGACATGGTCTTTGCCGAGATGAACATCATCCTTTGCCGGAATGTGCTTATTTATTTTAATAAAGAGTTGCAAAACCGGGTGATCAGGATGTTCTACGAGAGCCTGTGCCCGGGTGGCTTTCTCTGTCTCGGTTCGAAAGAGAGCCTGAAATTCACCGACTATGCAGAAAAATTCGAGGTAGTAGCCGAAAAGGAAAAAATATATCGGAAGAAGTGGACTGAGTGAAAAAGATGTATGAGGAAAAATCGGGTACAATGCAGACACCGTATAAAGCTGTGGCGATGGGGGTCTCGGCCGGAGGCTTCCGGGCCTTGTCCGCCGTGCTGCCGGCGCTTGCCCGGACCCTGCCTCTGCCGGTACTTATTGTACAGCATATGAGCCCTCGTGCTGATCCGTATCTGGTTGAACATTTGCAAAACATCTGTCAGGTCGAGGTAAAACTGGCCGAGGATAAAGAAATGCCACAACCGGCAGTAGTTTATCTGGCCCCTCCGGATTACCATCTGCTAGTTGAAGCGGATAATTCCCTTGCCTTATCTCTTGAAAATCGGGTTAATTATTCGCGACCGTCGATTGATGTGCTGTTTGAAAGCGCTGCGGAGGTCTATCTGGATGCTTTGATCGGGGTGATAATGACCGGGGCCAGTATCGACGGGACCGGGGGACTCATGCGCATTAAAGAGTGTGGTGGTCTCACCGTCGTGCAGGACCCGGAGACGGCGGAGGTGGATATCATGCCGAGGTCGGCGATCGATACCGTCGCGGTGGATCATATTGTACCGCTTGATAAACTTGGCACATTTCTCAATTTGATGATCATGGGGCAATAGATGCGGAAAACACCGATACTGATCGTCGATGATCGCAAAGAAAATTTATTGACCCTTGAGTCACTGCTGGAGAGCCCGGAGCTGGAACTGGTAAAGGCCGAATCGGGTAATGAAGCGCTGGCCAAATTACTTGATTACGAGTTTGCCCTCATTCTGATGGATGTGCGTATGCCCGGAATGGACGGCTATGAAACGGCCGAACTGATGCGCGGCAGTGCCCGGTCAAGGTCGATTCCCATAATCTTTGTCACCGCCGCCCGGATGGATCGTGAGCATATGTTCAAAGGTTATGATTCCGGTGCGGTGGATTATCTTTTCAAACCCCTTGAGCCGCAAATCCTGAAAAGAAAGGTCGGTATCTTCCTCGAATTACACCGGCAACGGCAGCAGCTGGAGGAAAAGACCCGGGAGCTGGATGGCAAAATCCTCGAGCTGGAGGTGCTGCATAAGGAACTGGAAGAAAAGAATGAAAAACTGGAGATCCTCTCTTCTCTGGATGGACTGACCGGCCTGTTTAATCGTCGGTATTTCGATCATAATTTCGTCAAAGAGTGGAAAAATGCCGTTCGTGAGAAGACACCCCTTTCCCTGCTTATCATCGACATAGACTATTTTAAAAACTATAACGATCATTACGGTCATCTGGAAGGCGACGACTGTCTGCGCAAAGTGGCCCAGGCTCTCTATGAGGCCTTATTGAGACCGACGGACATCATTGCCCGGTACGGGGGGGAAGAATTCACGGCAATTCTGCCCAATACTGACAGCGACGGTGCGGCAAAGGTGGCCGGCCGCATGATGGAACACGTAGCCCGTCTGGCTATTGTTCACCAGGAATCCACGGTGGCCGATAGAGTGACGGTCAGTATCGGCGCATCGTCTCTTTTCCCTGCCGGAGAATGGGCTGGGACTCTTCTCCTGGATCGGGCGGATAAAGCGCTCTACGAGGCAAAGGAGAGCGGCCGAAATGCCTTCAGGTACCGGGCTGGTGACGAGTAGTGCGACAGTCCACCCGAAAGGAACTCAATTTTTAAAACTGTGAATAGGCGCCGGCATCCTGCCACCCCAGGCGATGAATCGGCTCGATTTGCCGATATTTCTGATCGGCATGATCGGACTGGCCCCAAAGAGTCCGCCGAAACTGACAGAATCGCCAGCCTCTTTTCCGGGTACCGGAATGAGCCGGGCGGCGGTGGTTTTCGAATTGATCATGCCAAGGGCCATCTCGTCGGCAATAATGGCGGCAATGGTATCTGCATCGACCGATCCGGGGATGGCAACCATATCAAGTCCCACTGAACAAACGCAGGTCATCGCTTCGAGTTTCTCCAGACAGAGGGTGCCGTCACCGACAGCTTCCGCCAGCATGGCATCTTCCATTACCGGGATGAAGGCGCCGCTGAGACCGCCGACCGTTTTACTGGCAAAGATTCCCCCTTTCTTCACCGCATCGTTGAGCATGGCCAGAATGGCCGTGGACCCTGGGGCTCCGATAGCATCAACCCCGAGAATTTTAAATATTTCTCCGACACTGTCGCCGATGGTTGGTGTCGGGGCCAGGGAAAGGTCAACCACACCGAATTCAATACCCAGTGATCTGGAGACGGCTCGACCGATCAGCTCACCGCATCGGGTCACGCGGAAGGTGGTCTGTTTGATTTCTTCTGCCAGTTCGTCCAGTTGCAGACTGCCCGGCTCCGGGTGTTTCTGAATAAGCCGTTCCAGTGCCCTGGCAATGACGCCCGGGCCGCTGACGCCCACGTTGAGGACCGCATCGGCTTCTTCAACGCCGTGAATGGCCCCGGCCATAAAAGGGTTGTCACCCGGCTGATTGCAGAAAACCACGAATTTTGCCGCCCCGAAACCACCTTGGTCGGCAGTCCTTTCCGCCAGCTCCTTAATGGTGTGGCCCATCATCGCCAGCGCGTCCATGTTGATGCCCTTTTGGGTAGTGCCGATATTGATTGAAGAGCAAACTTTCTCCGTCTGGGCCAGGGCCTCCGGGATTGAGGCAATAAACTCCAGGTCGGTATTGGTCATGCCTTTTTCCACTTGCGCTGAATAGCCGCCGAGGATATCGACGCCAACGTCAGTTGCTGCCTGGTCGAGGGTTTGGGCGATCCGGACAAAATCATCACGAAAAAAACCGGCCCCGACAAAGGCTATGGGGGTTACGGCAATACGTTTATTGACGACCGGAATA